>Ga0065711_1032466_pt1 | contig 27291 bp, 22 predicted proteins | sample Hoacrofraction12_FD_59098 | JGI IMG/M metagenome (GOLD analysis project Ga0065711, IMG submission 59098) | Hoatzin crop microbial communities from Cojedes, Venezuela - Epithelial fraction 12 v2 (version 2) | ecosystem: Host-associated > Birds > Digestive system > Esophagus > Crop | place...
CCCCCCCCCCCCCCAAGTAGGTAATGAGCAGTACCACCACCTAACACAATTTTGTTGCGCCTTGTCAGGAACCTGCCGGCATGGCAAGTATTAGCCTGTTTATTTCAGTTGTTGAGCTTCTCTTTAGAAATTGGAGTTATAAGAAGCACAGCAAATACCACAGTCAAAACCCTAAGAGTTCACTACACTGGATAGACCCTTGTCCCAGTTCTCTTAAACAGGTACAGCTCTTCATGGAAAAGCCTGTTAAAGGAAAATCTGTTCTGAGTATATCTGCGACGTAGTTTTTCAGTTGTTTCTCATGAGTGCCATGAAGCACCTCCTGTATCAACACACCACACTGGCACCACCTTCATGGAAAGCTAATTAAATAATTTGGGTAATGTAACAGGAGTATCAGCTTCTGGGCTAATTTACTTTCTGGGCTCGCAAACACAAGTACATTTTTGTTAGGCTGTGTTTGGGTCATTCTATAACAAATACTAAAGTTGTGGGGGATCTTGGCAGGAGCCTGCATTGAGCAGGCATCAAGTGGTCTGTATCAGAGCAGGACATTCTTGTACAACTACTCTAAAGAATAAGGGCTGCAGAATTTTAGGCCAACAGGGTCCACTGTTACCTCAGTAAGGTTAAGGCAGTTTTAAAAAAAGAACCTTCACCAAAGTCGTGGTTACATGCTCTGTAAAAGAAAAAGTTCAGATTTTAGCAGATGTGATGCTGTTGAGCCTTCCTGGTTGCCAACACCCTGTGGCTCTCCAACATCTCTGATGATTATTTTATTGTTCCGTACTGCATACAAGTTGTAGGAGTCAATGTTATTTCTCTTAACAGTCGCTGGCTTTCCACATGCCAGCTGTCCTTTGACATGCTCTGTTTTAAATAAGGGCTGAAGAGCAGTAATGAAGCTAAAGGCCCACCATAAAAAATACTGCAGCGTTCCATGGAACTGACAGCACGCACGTAGTCAGGCATTTAGCTCTCCTTTTGTGGACTGTTGCTGCAACACGCTGAAGGTGTTAGGGGCCGAGCTGTAAGAAATGGAACTCCAGAGATTTCAGATCTGAGAGTCCTCTAATTGAAGACAGTGTCTTTATGCAAGACAGGCTAAGGAAAACTGGCGTTACCCAACAGTTACCATTCCTCCGTTGTTCCCAGCAATAATAAAAACTGACGCAATGTATAAGGTAGCCTTACAAAAGGCAGATATATTTAATCGTGTGTGTACAAATTAATTGTTCGATAATGCTATACAAGTCAGGAATATCTTTAGGAAACCCTGAGCAAAAAGGAGGATGTCATTTTTGGTTTACACTTATTGCGACATGATTTCTGGTATTTGTTTGCTATATCGGCTAATAAAGGAATATGTTAAAAACAGATGTTAAAATAAAACCGGGCATTCTTTCCAATTGCAGCTTATTTAAAAATCTAGAGGAAAAATTTCTGCCCCATCGGCTTCAGCAATAGATGTTTAACATGGTAGAGAACAAGCCGAGCCTGAGTTACCCAAGACAACAAATTCCTTTAGCAGAAAGTGTGTCTTCTGTCATCAGAAGGAGCCATCTGGAAGAGCGTTGGCTCCCTGCCAGGAACAACCCTTTAACAACTGCTTGTCATGCACTTTAGGTAATAATGTTCATAACGGCACAACCTGGAGTGTTGGTAAAGGTCCTACTGGAGGAGCAACGTACTCCTCCTCCCTCAGTAACCGCAAAAGGATGTTCTTCTTATTCTTCGGCCAGTTATAAATGTGAGTGTTCTGCAGCCAGGTAGGCACGTGTTCCTGAAAAACAAGGGGAAAAAAGCAAAATCCCATAAATCCTCCTGAATCTGTACCAGAACCTTGCAGATTCCGTCAGAGCCTGCCAAGCAAGATTTCATTTTGTCTGTTCTAGGCACTTCCCATAACAACAAGAAATTTTAATTTGGCTTCAGAACTGTATTTGGGTTCCTGAATAAATGAACTTGGTGTGATCTCACAGCTTGCCTGTCTCTCTTTCTTTTTTGCTGTCATGTTGGCTAATTTTACCATATTTCAAAGGGAGCCTGATCTCAGTGACAGGCATCTAAAGGCTTGTGAGAATAAACATTGAGAAGAGAAGGGACACATTTCAGTGCCCCTACCAGGGAAAGGCTGCCACCTTAGTAGCTGCTGGAGGATCCACACAGCATGTTCAACCTAGAGATGAGAATCGACAGGGAAAGAGCAGGACCCCAGGGGAGCATTTCTCATTCTGGTAGCGTTCTCTCCACTCCCCTTGGTCCTTCCTTCACCAAGCGTGGTGTCTTCTGGCCACCTCCTAAGCAGGAGGCTGAGGCCGATGCATCTCCAGATTAGCAGGGTCAAATATCCACCACTCCCCACAATCTGGGAAAGATGCAGCCTTTCAGAGGGGTTGGCTAATGCCCGTTAACGTAATGACAATGGGGCCACCATGGCCCTGGATAGTGACAGCGGGCCAATTCACAGGAGCCTGCTCGGACCTCATGTTCCTGTATCTCCACAGCTTTGGGAAGTTTCCGTATGGACAGCCTGGGTGTGTAGGGGTGAAGGGCTGTATTCGTACCACTAATTAAAAGAGGGTCACAGACTGATCCTTGACCAAAACCAGCTCATGTCCACTGTGGAGAGGGAGATTTCTTTTTGGAGAGGTGTTTTTGGAGACACCAGAGCACAGCCAGAGTGAGACAGCCGATAAGCAACATGAGCAGTCAAGACATCCATCACTTGCTCCCTGGACCTCTTCTTTGGCAGGGCAGTATTTTCCTGAGGCGGCCCCTGTTCGGAGCAGCACAGTCCCTGCGAAGCCCGTGGAGCTACCTCCCAGAGGACAGAGCAAAAAGCTGCTGGCGTGCACCCCGTCTCTGGCGCCTGGCCAGGGGATGCCCTGGCACGGGCAGCACGTGTCCTGCCTGCCAGCAAACAGCCGAGCTGCAGTCCACGTCTCTCATTCCCGAGCCTTGTGCTGCTCAAATTGGCTGTCTTTTCCTTGGCCTGGACAGCTGTAGGGACAAGGCTGCATCGTTTCCACTGCTCAGGGAGCAGTTTGTGCTGATTGGTGTAATCACTGTGCCAGATCTATAGGACTTACATCTAGCAAGAAGGAGTAAGTCCCACAGATGCCTACAGACTCATTAGTCTGGCCTCATCTAGGCTTCTGAACAAGCAGCTTGGTGAGTGGGAGAGGTATCTGTGAAGCCTGGCCTTCCTCTTACTCCAGTGGCCAAAAAAGTACAGGCTTTGCTCAACGGTCCCACCAAAGTGGAGGTTTTAAAATGTTGCTCTTCCAGGGGTACGCCTCACCGCCCAACAAGGGTAAGATCCCACAGCATTCCCTTCAGTAGGAGCACGAATAAGATTTCTCGCCTCCACCTGCAAGTCTGTTTTTGCACAGGAATGGATTTTAACCTTTGTGAACTTTATTCCTTTGACAAAACTGTTTGAAATTGGCCAAGAGGTTCAAATGGTACTGGGAGAAAGGAAGATAACTATGTTTGCATGCACATGCACACCCGTATTGTGTAAAATTTTTTTCTTTACTAAACCTTATGAAGAGCTATAGAAGGAAATGCAATGAAATACAGTGAGGCGTTATCAAATGAGCCCTCTCTCTGTCTTTGATAAGAAACTACATTTTTTGGAGGGAAGAAATGCAGTAAACCTAGTCAGTCTGGACTTCAGCAAAGCATTTAATACGGGTCCACATGGGAAATCATTAGTTGAGCTTGAAAAGATGGAAATTAGTATGAGAAATGTATAGCAGGTAAGAAACCAGCAAGTGGGGATATAATGAGAGAGGCACCATACATCCAGAGACAGGCTCTGTGCCTTTCTTCCAGAACTGCTCCTGCGGCCAATTTCATTTAATATCCTACATAATGAACTCGGTGCAAAAAGCGCCTGCACGCTAATCAACTCTGGTAATAATATTAACTTGAGGGAGGTGTGTGGGGGTAAAGGGGTAACGATAGCTGCTGTTTTGATCCAGAAGGAGAGCAGAGAGCGAGAAGGGGGCTTTTCCTTGCCACGCAACACCGGCTGTCATTGCGGGTGGGAGTAATGGGAAAATGGTTACCGCCCTTTCAATATTTTTTATTCAGCTGTGCATCTGTAAGCCGAGAGGAAATTCTCTCTGCGCCATAGAGAGTATTTGATAACTCTTAGGATCAGACTAGTAGGAAGCGGGCAGAGCGTAGTAGTGCCAAGGACAGGGACGTGTGTCCAGGGCCATGTTGGCAGAACATGGTTTGAGCTCTGCTGGCTTCCCTGGCACTGACCCTGCTCACCTCACCCCTCCAGCTGCCTCCGCTCTGCCAGAGGGAGCCTCCAGCATGGGGCAGTCACAGCTTAGTGCTTTGGTCATCGGGTGTCCAGATCAGGAGGACACATTTCTGTGGATCGGCTCAGTGCATGCCTTGAACCAGCAAGACCCAGGTTTCCGTTAGCAGTGTACGGTCTGAAGCTGGAAATGCCAGTTCCACCTTAACTGTGTGTTGTGCTTTTCCCCCTCATTATTCAGTTTCCTGATAAACACTTTTTGGATCACGTAGATCCCTTCCTGCTGGAGGTCAACTAACTTTCACATACCAGCAGTGCTTTATGATGTGCTTCATATAAGATTAACTCATCTAAGAGCCGTGTCCCCAGATGAAACCTTCCAAACCTTGCTTTCCTGCTCTTTTCCACTGCCAGCTACAGCAGGACTTGAACACGTAAAGGGCAGTATAAAAAAGACAAAATGAAAATAATTTGCCAGCCAACATCAATCCAATCCTACATATACATGGCATTTTTCAGGTACCTCACTTCCTCTGACTGCCCACAGACTTCACTACTGCAACTTGTTCAGGCTCTGGTGCTCTCCTTCCATCCATGACGTCCTCAGTTATATTATCATTAACTAGTTAGATGAAGGTAGATGATGTACCAAAGAAAAGTGTGGAGAAAGAGAGCAAAGCTGAACAGCGATAGTAAATGCTGATCTGCATAATTTAGATGAGAAAGTCACCTCTCAAAAAACCGAAGGGTAATGCAGACTACAGAGGATGGGCAGGAAGGCTGCCTGGAGCCTCGTGCTTTGATAGGAGCAGCTGAACAAACCAACCCTGGAAATTCCTTATAGATCACTGTCGGGGAGAACTGCTGCTATATGCTAAATAGTCTTCCGATACAGAAAGTTCAGCCAAAATGAATGTAAGTTTATTGTTCTTGTGTCTGCCTCAAGGCCCAAAGGCAGCTACAGTGCCTGCTGGGGCACTTCTCTCTGCAGCCCTTACGGTGCCGAGTGGCTGTGGGCTGCCTGCTCTGTTTGTGTGGCAGGCACTCAAGGAGCTCCCGCAGCGGGGAGCGGTCCTGCCCTCTCCCTCCAGATCAGCCTGCAAAGACCAACTGAGCATGCTGACTTGTTCCCTGCCTTTGGTCTGCCCAATTCCCACCAGTGCCGTTTCCCGGCTTTTCACACTTAAGGCGAGTACCAGGCCGAGATCATTCAGGAAGGGAGCTGAATGACATGAGGCACCAGACATACCGTTCATTCCAAAGGACTTCGCATATTTTACAAACCCATGGACATATTTTCAAATTTCTGAGCTTATATTAAATTGGTGCCTAAATAAAGAACTTCATTATACTAAAATCCACAAGGGCAGTGGGACTTCACAGCCCTACAATCATTGATAACATTGTTTAAATTTTGACTCACGTTCTAAACTTTGGGCACCCAAAGAAATGTAAAGAATCTTTCCATATTTTTCCAAAATGCAGCTGTACCTAGGGATAACATGACAGCTATCCAACAGTGCACACAGCATTTAGCAACGAGAAGTGCACACAAATACAATACATCTATTCTACATTTGGGGAAGAATGCAATTTGTCAGCTATAGCTGAAACCCTTTAACTTTTCTGGCCTTGTGAAAAATCCAAGAGATTCCCTCAGAGTGAGGAAGAAGAGACAGGAATATGTTGCATTACTTATTCTGAAATGAATCTTCAAAACCAATAAGGAGGGCAGATGAAATTGCAAGTCCTAAAAAACCCTATAGTTTTCCTTTGATGGGCCCATCAAAGTTCAAGCAATAGCCTAGTACTTGAATATTTATTATCCTCTTTATTTTTATATTCTCAACCCACCCTCTTCCAGATCCTCACTTTACATCAGTCATAAATCTCTCCCATCTCACGCATTGGTATTACATCTGGACAAAATTATAAAAGGGTTAATACAAAAAGCATGCTTGCTGGATAGATTGTCTCTCTCCATTTAAATTTTTTCAATGCTCAAGAGAATTTGAGTTTTAGTTGTACACTCATCATCAGACATACATTTATGTGCTGATTTATATTGTGGATGAAATGTTTTCTATCTGTATGTACATAAAACTACAAAATTTTCATGTAAAATGTAGCTTTGGAATATGATTAGTGGGATATTAAGAACCAAGAAACTGAGGGTTTGGGGTTTAAGATTTCATGTGGTGCATTGTGATCAAAATAATATGTGCTTAATCATGGAACAAGTATATATGCATGTAGGGATGTTACCTTTTTGGCATTTGGAAAAAGCACAGGGATGAATCTGAAGTTCATACTTCCTTGTTGTATAAACTCGATCTGCATCTAGAATAGAACAAGTTGCCAGATTTACTGTAATGACACGTTAATTTTTTCTCTCCATGCTTCTGAATCCTATGTGTAAAAACATTTGTTGCTTACTCAAACTGCTCTTCTGTTAAGTGATTTTATCTATTGCTGGTGGACTCGGTATCATTTTGTTTGGCCACTTGATCTGATTCTGCATTACTAAAGAAAGGATACAGGAAAGATCTGTCACCATTTCTTGAGCATTGAGTTCTGTGATGTGAAATAATTGCGGGTTTAGCTGCAGTTGCAGTCCCATGAAATCCATCTAGAACTGATGAAGCTTGGCTTGACTAAAGCCTCTGTTCAGTCTCCAACAGGGTGAAAGATTTCAGCTGGAGGCCGACTCTGTGTCCAAGCTAGGGCCCAGCCGGCTCCCCATGTGCCAGCTCTGCGTCTGAGCTGGGACGCGGCCCTGGACACAGGCATCCTGGGGGTGGCAAGGGCAGCAAAGTACCGCTGAGAGCTCGTCTGTTGGTGACAGCTTCTGAGAAGTCTGGCTGCAGGACCAGACTGGGGAATCAGATGGGTTGTAGGGCGAGAAAGGCAGCAAGCTGCGAACTGAGGGAAAAACGATGAGTTTCACGGCTCTGCGGGCTCTTCTGCTCCGTCCTGCGACAGACTGCAGAGATGGGCGTCTGTGACACCTGCTGCTCCCCTGTCACCCTGCACCCCTAGGAGCCCCCTTTGCAGCTCTGGCCTTCGCTTCGCAATTCCACCTTTCAGTCAGCTTTACTGCTGCCCGAATACAGACCTCAGTTACAGGATGGCCGAAACGATAGGTTTATAGGGGGGAAGGTCGGGCGGTGTTAGGTAAGATTGTGCTCAGAGCAGTACGACAGGGCAACAGGGGCTCAGGAAGGTGAAGGAGGGAAAAAACTTTGAACAATAAAGAATATGGAGAAATAAGATGAGCATGTTTAATAGGATTTTTCTTCCTTGAACCTCTTAGCAGATGTTAATGAGCATACGGAGCTGATGAGAGGGAGGATTAATGAATTCCAAAGGGGGGTGTTTAACTATGGGGATTAAGGAAAACAAAGCAAAGAACCTGCCATTTGGAGACAGATTTGTCTTTTGAGAAGAAGAGAGAGGGTCTTTGTGAAACAGCAAATGCATGTCCTTGCTTACCATCCTGTGGATGTATTTAGTATGTAAGCCATGTTCATCTCTGTCCAGCTGGGACTCGGCCCCTTCCACATCCTGTTTGTATTTTGGACTGATTGCTATGATTATCATCACCGTCTTCTGTTAGGGAGAAAAGCACTTCTATGAAATTGGGAAACGCTGCGTGCTTGGTAGAGGCAGATCGGAAATCTGCCAGTTTGTGTTTTAAGTGATCTTTCTGTTCTTGGCAAACATGAGAGGATCTCATTCATTCTGGCAGGAAATACAGGAGAATTTGCACACTCCTTCTCCTCATTATTTCTCGAGATCTCATAATATAGAAAATCTAAATGTCAAGAGATATGTTAGCAGCTACCAGTTTACAGTTGGAATCCCTGTAATAAAAAGCTACTTTTTATCAGCTTGGAGTGTCTATGTACATGTGCAGAAAATTTTTATCTTCAAATTCAGACCTAAATGTTTTCCAACAGCTTATGTAAAAGTGCATCTATTTAACCATCTATGGCTTTTTATACATAAAGCCACTAACGGCAGTTGTCTATGGAAGTTATGTCTAGGGCTCTTGGCAACAGAAATGACAACTTTTCTTGCTGATTTCCTTAGTGGTGAGGTGTGCAGAGAGGTGGCTGTGCAGAGAGGTGGGCTGTTGCAGACACCCTGGGCAGGTTTAGGGGTTCCCAGCAGCTCTGTCCCACCTTGCTGTGGTGGCCCGAAGGCAATGGTCCTTGCATTGCCAGGACAGCCCGGATCCTGCCTGCCACTTTTTTAATCCCAGGCCCCCACTGAGCTCAGGTTTCCACAGAGGGGCCATCCTTCATATCTGGGAAATGTCTTTCGTCCTTAATGGTGGGCCAGTGAGGAGACTCAGCAGATGAAAGCCTCCTACTTGTGTTTACCTAGGGCCTGTCTTTCATCCCCACCACACCAAGCTGTGTAAAGCTTCCAAGTCTATGGCTCAGAGTCAGCCCGGCACCTAATTAACTCTTTCCTTCTGTGCAGTGTCAAGGGAATTTGCCCCACCACAAGGTCAAATACAGTAAGGAGCCGTTATCCCTTACACCAACTTAACATACTCCAGAATTACTTTTGCTTGTGCCTGACATGCATGTAAGTACTTACAGATGTTGGGGGTTTGCAGAGACATGCCTGGTTGCACACATCCCACTGCTTGTGTCCAAGCAGTCCCTTCTTCCTCACACGTGTGAGGTTTTGAAGTTAGAAACTGCCTTTACAGTCAGTGGAGCAAACCAAACATTTCTGGGGCGGGCAGGCAGAGAAAGATCCCTGTGTGGAGGTGGGGAATTGCTCTCTGCACGTGCTAGCCTCTCCTACTGACTGTGCAGGAGTACCAAAGGAGAACTGCCAGTTTGCGTTTTAGGTGTTCTTGGCAAAAGCAAATTCACCCTGGCTTCTAGTTTCAGTACCTCCATTACACATGTTGTGTCCAGGCCTAATTTGTCCTGACGAAAGCCCCGAAAGGCATGACTTCATTGCCACAGCAGAAGCCCCAAGCTGGCTCGGCGTGCAGTAGTACCATGCCTGCGTGGTAGTGCACTTGAGCTACGGTGTCCTGCTGGACACCTTTAGGAAACATGTGTAGTGCTGCCTCAGATGGTTGAGCTTCCTTGCTTGGGCGAGGGAGAGCCCACCACGTTGTCATCCTGTTCCCAAACCATGGGGTCTGCCCGGAGTGAGTCAGAGGCCAAGTGGCTACCCAGCAAGGCACAAATCGAAGGAAGCCACCCCATGGTAGCATGCGCCGAGCAACAGAATTGCCAGTTTGAGTCCAGCTGTGCTGGTGTAATGGGACCACTTGGCTCGATCCTAAAGGAGATGTGCACTCACCGCTCAGCTCAACTTCAGAGGAAGTTGTTGCTGTGGGGGACTGCGCTGGCACCAACATAAAGCTCTATTTTATGGCTTAGATAGATAGAAAGTGATGAGAGCAAATCTATCATTTGACTAACAGAATACCAATTTCCAGTTTATATACAGGTTGGTTTATCCAAAAGAACCCTTCAGTGTTTTAGTTAGCGATGTAAAAGCTATAGGTGAGAGGCAGGGTGGACATTAGCCATGACTACACAGCCTGGGATGAAATGCAGGTATCATTTTAACCAAGCATATCTAAAACCCACTATTTAAAAATGAGATGGAGGAACAACTTGTCCAATGGCAGCTTCAGGCTGAGTGTAACAGCCGTCATTGGAATTTGGCAGGAATGCCAGGATTAGCACTTCATTTCTTAAAGAAAGAGCTTTGGGACCGTAAGATACAGAAGAGAGTGAAATTTGTCTATGCTCTCTCTGCAAGGTCTCTGCCGTTTCTGTAAGGACAGGGAAGACAACAGTAGCATCTTGATTCTGCTCCTGCTGCTATTGGAATAATTCAACCATTTTCCTCAGGTCACCTCTGTCATGAACGAGGTTAAATTGCCTTTACATACATCACCTAGGTAGCGCTCCATCCACTTAATGATGTCAATACCTCGTACTGTGTCCTCAAATATATCAATCTGCAAGAGAATGAGAGTGTGCAGTGAGCATCCCTTCACCTTTCCTCCCCATTTGGTGGCACTGAAAAGGCACCTGCTCTTTTCCCTAGTTTCTGACATGCATGCCTAATTCCCTTACGAAAGAAACCGGTGTGTGCACAACTTCTCCCCTCTCCCTGCAGTCCAGAGTCGACCTGGACATGCACCCCAGTCAGGCAGAGGGGGGCTGCTGCAGGCACACGGCCGGGGTCCCGCTCAGCCGGGCATTCGACCGGCCGCCCTGCCCTGCCAGCTCCCAACTCCCGGGCATTTTTGTTCATCAGAACAACAAGCAACCTCTGATGGTGGACGTTAGACATTGAATGTTTGCAAACTGGCTTTTTTGCTTCTAAACATCTCAAGAAGGTGGATGGCTGCCCACCTTCTCTATCTGTATAGCTGCAAATGTCCACTATTTTCTGGCTGCGAAGTTATATACTGAGCGTCAAGTTTTAGCTTCATATTGAACTAAATTTTCAGGGTGTGTGGTGGGAAGTCAGCCAGGTCACTGGTGCTGGATGCAGTAACCCAGACTTCAGTGAGAGCAGAGAGGTGGAGGACTTCACAGGACTGAATACAACCAACACCGCTCACTTCCCCGTGCGCTCAGTAAGCTCAGAAACTGAAACTCAATGACTGTGACCAATGGAGTAAGAATTAATTTCTCCAAACTTTTGGTAGAAGAGTCGTGTTCGTCTCTCAAGTCTTTCTTTCTCACTTTCTGAAAGCAGAGACCCTCTTTGTTTCCCTGCTTTGAGGCCATTTTGCTGTATTTATTATTCTGCAGCAGGCTCCAAGAATTGCCTGTCCGGCAAAGGTGCTGTTAATGAGCCTCCTACTCTGTACCTCTGTGGTGCCCAAAGCTTTCTTATGACTTGGTCATAGCACAGAACTGCTGGAGAGAAGTATAATTGCAGTCTCTGGAAAAAATCTTTGATTCGTGAAAATAAATAAGTGTGTGCAAAGCCTCCCACTGAGTCTCATTCAGTTTAATGATAGCCACTTGCTTAAATGCTTTCCTGAATTGAAGCCAAAGAGTGAAGGTTGAGGGGTCAGATAGCATATGCACTTGAAATAAGAAAATATGAATCAAGATTTTGATGCACACTGAATCCTAGAGCCTCTGTGGATGGTTCCCTTAGAGAGGACCATTATGATGAAGCAAACTCACGAGAAGTTAAATGAAAATCTGGATGGTTTATGGGATTAGACAGTAGGACACAGATCTTTTCAGGCCAGTGATTTTAGAATCCCTTTTAAAAGTATAACAAAGCAAATGAAACCATGAGCTGGGCTGTTTCATTAAGCTGTGTCAAACACACTGATTTTAGATCATTTTTTTAGCAGAAATATATTCACATCTGAAGAACCAACGATGTAATAGTATCGCAGAAAAAAAGCTAGGATGGGATGAACATGAAAATTGACCTTTTTTAATATTGATATTACAGATCAAATATGAGACAATGTTAATGGAATAGCTCACAAAACCTCATACCATTGCGCGTCTGGTATCTGGTGTCACTAAATGGAATTTTCCAAGGTCGTTATTAAAACACATTTTAAAGCATAAAATTCAGTTAAAATATGAGCAAACAAAAAGGCAAATTATTAAAGTTATAACTTTTAAAGCCAAGGTTAGTTCATTCTAGTTGGATCTTCTTTGACCTACAAAATGCGATGATAAACAGAAAAAACTTTTAAATGGACTTTGTATTGCCTCTGCTGTTTTAAAAAATGTATCTTTTCTCCCCTGGTTGAAAGTCATTCTTTCCGGAAGGAATACTTACAGCAGTTTGAAATCCATTTACAAGTAGGAAGTTCACAAATTTCATAACCTCCACTGCTGTGTCCACTGAGTAGGTTATAAAGACCTTGCCTGGGAGAGAAGAAGAGTCCGTATGAATATGTGATGCGTTAAAATAGACCCTTTGGAGGGTGGGACTTTCACAGCCCCCCTTTTCCACCGCGCTGTGGGTTCTGCCTGCCTATGTCTCTTTGGATTATTTACGAAAGGGATGTGGGATATCACAGTGGCTTGGTGTTGAACTCAATGCCCCGTACAGAAACTTTGATCTAGATTTAAGGTCCTGCTGCCTTGCGGCTGGCAAGCACCCGTGTGGAAGCTGGAGAGGGTAAGGTCACTCTGCTGCTCGCCCTGCCCTGCTGCCAGAGCTGCTGCTTTGGCGTACGTGAGGTTGGGCCCTCACCCAGGGCTTGTGCCACCAGCACCGGCTGCAAGCGGCACAGCTTCTCCCCAGAGCTCGCTGCCGTGGCTGAGAGCCGGAGGAGCCCTGACGCATGCCGTGCTGCCTCACCTGACAGCAGCACTCGCCCCCTGTGAGCACGGGCGACAGCAATGTCTTCAGCTGCCCTCGCCATCATGGAAGGAGTTTTCTTGCTAGGTAAAGACTCACAGATTTGCAGGTGGGGGTAAACCGGCTGGCTAACCTAATCCAGCTGTGCATGTATCACAAATAACACGATTTTATCCGGTTATTCCTGTATCTGGGACACACTAAGTGAGAAAGTAGGGATTATCGAAGAGTGGCATCCGGTGTCCTAACGCACTCCTACAGGCCAGAGGGATGCAGCTTCCTGGGTTTGAAAGGCCACGTGCAAAACGAAGACTACAGGAAAAATCGAAACCCCAGGAGAGATGTGGAGGGTTCTTAGCATCGGTATATCTCACCTGCTAGCCAGCACAACACTAAGAAGGAAGGCAGTTTTCTGAAACGTGACTTTCCTGTAGGAGTTGAGGCGCGAAAGCATTTCAGGGGCTGGCAGCAGGGGAAGTGCCTCAGCCAGCGCCTGTGCCGCCCGCAGCCCTCGCCGCGGGCTCCTGCCCCAAAGTCCTCCCCGCTCCCCGGGTCGGAGAGGAACTGAGGTCGAGACTCGACATTTTTGTCTAGTTTGGGACAGGCAGAAACTCTTTATCCCTAGGGCTGTGTTTGTTACTAGTCTTTTACTGTAAGCTTTGGTGCCTCAAAGGGACATCCTGTTTAGCAAGAAGTTGTGAAAACAATCAAAGTGTTTTTTGTAAACAAAATAACAAGCAATTAATGACAATTATGTTTTCGGGATCCAAGGGGATAATTCCATCCCAGCACACACAAACGCTCGCACCCTACAGACGTGATGACACTCAGTATTTTCTTTTCTTGTTGTCTTTGCGTCTTAATGTCTTTCCCCCTGCCTTCTCTCCCCCCAGATCTTTCCCGCCTAAAGCTGTCAGGCTGCGCTGTAAAATCTTGCACAGAGCAAATTTGCTAACCACTTACGCAACTCCTCCGGCAAATTGCTGGTTCTCAGAGTTCCCTTGGCCACGGGGTTACTGAGAGGTCTCGGGACAGCAGCTGGAGATGGAAAATTGTCCGAAGGACAACAGCATGCTTCGTCTGGGCCGCAGGCCTTGGGGGGCAGCTGACCGTTAGGGAGCTGGTTGTAGAACTGGTTCCTACAAAGAAAAGCATGCGAGGATTTCAAAATATTTCTTTTCAGGCAAAATTCAGACTTTTTTCTTTTAATAGCACACCAAGAACTTTACCTGCATATTAACGAGGAAAAGTTCTTGTAGAAATGCTTGGCTCAGCGTTTCTACTTTGTTCTTACAGCACCTGTTGAACGGATACCTTGGTGACGGTCTACCACAAGAAGCAGCTTATTGCAGAAGCGACATTAGCCACAGGAAGTAAATGCGCCTCAGCACTGGAAGCTGCTCAGTTTGCAATTAGCAGAAGCAAAGGCCATTTCTGTGTAATCGTGCCGTGCTGTGGATGTTGTTTCACACGTATGGGAGCAGGGTGGCACTCGGGCAGCCTCTTCCCATTATCTCAAGGGTGCTTCGTGGCATCTCAGGCTGTCGTGTTCAGCACAGGAGGCACAGAGCAAGGTGGGGACTGGGAAAAATGAGAGCACGGGGCACTCCACCTCCAGATCTGGCACAGCTTGGAGGGTCTCCAGCTCTGGAGAAAACTCAAAATTTTGCTGAAGGTAACAAGATTCATTTCTTGACCAGCAGTAGTGGACTCAGCAATGGTTTCTCATCTCAGGGATCTGCACTCTGGACCCGCAACAACCTTGCCTAATGTCTTCTCCATTGTAACCAACAGAGAGAAAGGGATGTATTTAGGAAGCTTAGCAGTTCTTGCCCTACACTTTGGCTTCACAGATTAAGTCAATAGGAAGGGGAATCTGTAGAGATTTTTAGGTGAGGTGTGCTTTCAATCTGCTGGGCTGAATGTGTTGGACAAGCGTTAGGATTCTCTGGAGCTTTTCCCCATAGAGTGATGTTTAGTCAATCAAGCCCACTCTCCTTTTTTCCTTTGCCTTCCTTAAATGAATGATGACAGGCTGGTCACAGCATGTTTTCTGTTGTCACATTAAGATTTGGTTTATTCATTTCAGTACAGATGTTTTCTGTTACAAAATACTCTATAGGCAAATATTACCAACATATAACTGCCGTTCCTGGAACCAGCATGCAAACACCAGCCAACAAACCCCGTGTATTCTGGATTTCTTTTAGCAGAAGAAAGTACCAAGAAAAGCAACACATACCTCATCAACGGCCACAAAAAACCTGCCCTGTGGCTAATTTACAGATCTTCCCAAAACTTCACTTTGTCTGACAAATTCGCTAAAAATTAGGAGTCTTGGTTTTTAAATTCTACTACTGCAAAGGGTACCCACTATTCCTCAGGATTTTTGCATTTTCATAGAAAATCTTCCGTGCAATTTTCTCTGCTGCAGGTACTGCCCTATCTTACTGTCCCTTTTCTGTTGCAGCCCCTAACAGGCCGGAGAGGTGCGGTATTTCAGTTGTCTGCCCTCTTTTTTCCTGCCTGACCTCCCAGATTTCTGCCAAGACGTTTTAAAACACAGATGCCTGTAAGTTTAGTACCTCTAACAGTATTGTAGCACTTCAATAAAAACGATCTGATTTCAGATGTCCTCAGTACCTGAAGCTTCAGTCTGTCTTCAGGTAGCTGACTCTGGAGAAAATCCTGCATGGATAGTATTTCCCATCTGTTAATGACATACTTATAAGGAGGGAGATACAAGGCCTGGCAAATTAATACTTGAAAAACAGTCAAAAAGCCCTGGATGAAAAGTGCTAGACGTGTGGTGTTTTATTACTACATGAAAAATCACAGAAAAGGCTGCAAACTGCAATGTGGAGATATATCAGCGGCGGACGAGATTTTCTCCCTTTTTCTCTGCGCTACGGAAGAGATAAGAAGGAAATGTCTGGAAGGCAATGACTGAGGCATCCCAGGCTGGTACAGTGTAACGCTGAAGACCGCAGTGAGCCACCGAATTGACCTTTGCTCTCGAGCAGGAGAGCTCTAAGGTTTCAACTGAGATATTTTTTTGACCCCTCATCCCTCCGAACTTCAAGCATTTATCTTCCTTAATGCATGCATTGCAGGGTGCGCTGTAACAACGTATCGGGTATCTGGCTTTGAAGTTCTCTAGGGTAAGGTCAAGCCCCTGCTCGGTGTAAAACAGCAAATAAAGAAAACTACCCAGCATCTCACACATACCCCTGCAGCCCAGGCATGCTGACATTACAAGGCTTCAGAATTAGTGGTTGAAAGCCCACAAAATCAGATCAGAGGAACAACCCACCCGCCCTGAGACATACTTACGGGAATCGAGGAGGACCAGGGGAGGAGCATGTCCTCTGGGGTGGTCGGTCTCCGGTGCCCTTGGGAGCACGAGGGTTTGAGTAATTGGGGATGACTTGCTGGGCTGGGCGGATAACTCTCATGCAAGGTCCAGGAACAGGAAGAAGCGGTTGTGATGGATGTGTGAAATGTTGGTAGGGAGCTCTGCCATCTGGGAGGGTGAGAAAATAAAGGCAGCAACTATCATTTCAGCCAATACATTTTTGCCTCAGTTTGTGTTTATTCCTTTCCAGGCACATCCTCCTTCATGTTTCAGGAAACTGAGCAGTTTGGAGGCATTTGCAGGTGTCTTGGTCCGAAAGAAGCCAGATTAAGGAACGTTTCACGGTCTGAAGTTTCCTGTTTCCCATCCGCATACGGCATGGTTCAGATCCCTGCCCTGGGTTGGGCTGGTGGGACAACTGACAGTTAAACATTCAGGGCTGCTTTGTCCCTGCACTTACCATGCCTCAGTGTTTTTTGGTTGTTTTTTTTTTTTTAATTTCTTTTTGGCAATAACTTCTGAAAATGAATCATCCCAACGTTCTCATGAAAGCAGATGCAGAATCCTGGAACAAATCAGTTTGCAACACTAAGGCTAAACAGACTGTGATTATTGTAAATGAAAAGAGAAAAAATAATCTCTTGGTTTGTTACTTCACCCCGTATGAATTTTCCGCCTAAGTGACCATTTAAGGCCTTGCTGCTGCTCCTGTTGCCATCCAGGAGGCTGCAGGGCAAGCCCAAAGTGACAATTTTGCTCAAGTCATTCTGAAAAACCTTACTGTTGTTGGCCGCGCACACGTGATACTGTTTAATAACTAACGTACAGAGGAAATGTTGGCATAGACTGAAAGAGAAAGCAGTGTAAGCTGTTTGTTTCCCAAATGGGGAAAACTATTTTTTTTTCTTTCAGTCTTTCTGCTTGCAGTTTTCACTAGGCAGCAGATCTGCGCACTTTCAAGTTGCTGTGTGCAGATCAAAGTCCAGCCTGGCAGGGCTTATTAGCGCTGCATGATTATGGTGTTATGAGCTGGCTCTGAAAGCTGCAGTACTCGAGCACTCTTCCCCCCCTTGACTGTTTTTTTAAATCCTGTTAGCTATTCTGGGGTCATGCTTGCCTTTTCCTAGCAGCCATGAGGACTACAATTTTTTTAACTTGGGGAGGAAAAAAAAAGAAAGAAAACAAAGCTTTGATGAAACAGTCCAGTTCCAGGAGCCAACGCTTTAAAAAAAAACCCCAGCCAACCCCACAATTGCAAAGAGGTTCCTGATGAAATTGTGAGTCGGCACCATCGTATTTGTTGAGGTTATTTTAGGAGATTTCCCTGCTCCGTCTCTTAGCTATTTGCAACAGGACAGGGTGAAAGAGGCTGGGAGAACAAAACTGAAAGTAAATATGGTCTTCTCACGGGTTCCTCGTGACCAGCTCTAGGGAAGGTGGCAGGGGTCTTGGAGATTCCGTTTGGTTTACAGATTTGTAGGCCAGTGTTTCACCAGCTTCCTTTGGATCCATCTGATGCTACAGTATTTTAATGGATGCAACCACTGCCATTCAGAAGCACAGCATGGCCAAGCACGCGTGTCTGCACACACCAACAGCTCTCATATATCAATATCTGAAATAATGGTCCCTGGGCACATCGCATTGCTGCGAGGATTTCTTTGACTTCAGAAGCAGCTTTGCTGTTGTATCTCAAATAGCAGGTGTCCGGAGCCAGCTTAGAGCCTACGGGCACAGTTGCTGTTCCCTGGGAGAGGCGTGTTGCAACACACAAACTGCAGAGCTTTGTTGTGGGTTGCCACTGCCCAATGATTATCTGAAATGCAAGGAGCTGTCAGGATGTGATTTACGCTGTGCCGGGCATGTGAGAAACAGGAGTACAGTTGCCAGCATCTTGGTGCTGACCAAATCTGCTCCAGCCATCTGAGTTTGTTTTATTCTTTTTGCCCTCTGGATATGGTTGAAATGGTAGTAATTTTTCTGAAGAAAGCTTTTCAGAGTTCCTGCTTTAAAACAAAATGGCCTCATTCAGTAAATGTCCTACTTCTCACGATGCCTGCGTGTGGAGGAGGTAAATGGAGGTAAATAGTGAGGAGTGTTGTGCAACCAGCTCTTTGTCTGCTTAAAGCTGAACTGAAAGGAGAAGATACAAAAAGAAAACCAGAGGACGTTTTGCAAATGTTCAGCTGTAGGCATTGATGGAAGTCCATCTGTAGCCCCTTCTCCTTTACAAAGTCCCGAGATCAGATTTGAAAACTAAGGCTTTGATACCTAATTCATATACCTAATTATAGCACATTGCTGGAATGACAAAACTCCTTAAACAGATGTAATATAAATGCTGTTTATCTGCTATCGGAACAGGCCTACAGCTTTTTATTACAAAGCCAGCCCAAAAGGGGTTGGGGTCTTATGAGTCTAGTGTAATATAAATTATATTAAAACAACGATATTCCTGTTGTTTTCCATTGCTATTTTTATTATAAAGCCAGCTCAAAATGGGTCAGGGTCTTATGAGTCTAATGTAATATAAATTACATTAAAACAATGATATTGCTGTTGAATGTTCAAAGCTCACTTCATAACAGATAAAAATCTCAGAGACTGAAAAGGGATACTAATTAATAGCAGGCTGTAAACGGTGTCGTAGTCTCCAAGAGCCAAAACACCCATATTGATGGAGTCACATCAGTGTTCAGTGATACAGTCGCCAGCAGCTGAGAGGGCTCCATTTTAAGTAATGAGCTTTCATTTCTGCTGACAACAACAACAAAAAAATGAGGATGATGGATGCCATGCTCTTTTCATGTAGAAATAAAACACAGGGGTGAGTTTGGTCTTAATGCTGGGAGATACTATTTACAGAGATCAAGGGTAACCTCCCATACTGATTCTGTCAGGAAATCCTCAACTTTGGCGATCCAAGTGGGAGAAAGGAAATCTATGAAAACAACGGGAATTAAGTCGGGGTATAGGAGGCTGCTGAATGCGAGGAGGAAGGAAATGACTAGAATATGAAATAACAGCAGGGAGAAGGCTGTGCGTGCTCAGCGTGACCGACAGGCTAGTTTCTAGGCAAAATCATTAGCCTTCATTTAATGAGTAACTGTGAGCTCTTTAACTTTTTATCTGGCTCAGAGGTTCTGCATGAGAGAATCCGGCTGCATAACCTGAAAATCTGGAGATATAAAATGGACTGTAAACAGATGTTTAAAAAGGTTAATAATTGCATGCTATGCATTGCCATTATGTGCAGTAGGAAGACACCAGCTTAGTGAATGACAGCTGTGATACACCCGGAAAACCCCCCATGGGACGAGCAGTGCTACTTACATGGGCCCTGGGGGTGCTGCTCCGCCGGGTAGCGGTGCCCAAAGCAGCCATGGGCTTGCGAGCAGGCGTTGGGATGGGGCAAGCGCTGGCACATGGGGCACTGCTGATGATCAGGTCCAAAAAACTCTCTGGAGATCAGCGGTCCTGGGAGGTCCTGGGGGTTCAGCACAGACACCAGCGGTAACGGGGGCTCCAGGTGCTTGATGCCCATGATGTCTCGTGACTGGGAGTTGTACCCGGTGTCCACGGTCCCCAGCTCTGCTGGGGGTCTGTTTGCTGAGGGGTGTCGTGACTGTGAACTCCCTTGGCTGCTCTCTTCCAGCGAGTCCTCAGGGGTGGCAGACAAGCTCTCCTCTGATTTACTGGAGTTGTGCCCGGTGTCAGCTGAAAGCTGTGGCCTTGGATGCGTGCCTGGTTTGTCCATAGCTACAAGATGCATCTTGGAGGGAGCTACTCCAGCTATTGGTTCACCAGAGGAACTGAAGCATCCATCTCCATCAGGATCAGTGTATTTTGACCACAAGCTGCTGTCTGGCTCCACGGATGGTGCTGGCTGATGATGTGGTGGTGCTCTGCAGAGGCAAGATGGATCAGCCACAGGCTGAGGCGTTCGAGCAACACGTGGTCTTAGGGACTCCTTATCCTCTATATCCTCTCCAGAAGGCTGTAAAGCCTTTTCCAAGACATGTTCGGGAAATGGGGACCACGGCATGGATTCATCCACTTCAACTGGTATGCTTCGACCCACAAAAGTGCCTGAAAAAGCAGAAGAAGAAACACTGGTGATGGACAGCCATACAGACAAATGCCTGTCATCAGTCATTACTCAATGACTGTAAGCTGCAATACTGAAGAGCAACACATATGCTTTGTCTTCTTTATATTTATTTAAAAAGACAGGCAGAAAACAGCAAGAAAGATCTGGCTGAATTTTGGCAAATCAAGAAAGTAGAGGGTTAGCTGGAGTGCAGCTAGCACAGAGTTATAATTTGGACTAACCTGACACAGAGGCCATTTTGAAGTTTTGTAGTCGCACTGGAAATGAAAGTCAGCTGCCTTATTGCAAGGCCAGGATCTTCCAGCAAACTGGAAAACAAGAGAAAGGACTCTTGTGAACATGGTATAGTTTCACACAGGCAATAATCCTAAAATAACTCTATCTCAGAGACTGGAAAAGAAATACTGGTTAGAGTTCTGGAAATCACATTGCGCAAAACAGATGCTTTTATGGGATTTCTGGAACTTACTGTTCCTGCTGAGACTGGAGGGGGGAAAAGCACATGAACTGTCGCTCAGAGGTAATTTCTGTACCTGACAAAAGAGCAGGCTGCTTAGGTCTGGAGGTTTGGCTCAGGCCAATTCCAGGGAATGCGATCACTTGCAATTATTTGGCTCCGGACCTTCTAATAATAGCTTCACGCTAATGCCTCAGATCTAAACTTCACCACACACCTAGCTGAGTAATTTCAACTCCAGAGCTGGTCTCCAAGTGTTGCTGCTTATTTTGTCAAACCAATTCATCCAGCCTATTATCACATGGCTGTTGTTATTTCAAATTATTGAAAATTAAAAGACAGTTTAGAGACATTAGTTACTGTCTGCTTTTTTTTTTCCCTTCCTTTGGAATTGGCTTGGGCCCAAACATCAAAATTATCACTTCCTTCTGGGGGGGCGATCCATGATGATGGACGCCTCTACTCCACGTTCACCCAGAGTGACAGCAGCAGTGGTGGGTGAATGCTGAGTGGGCTTCGGGAGGTGCAGCCATCTTCATCCTCTGCTACAGGGGTGCAGATTAGCTTGCTCCCAGCAAGTTTTATCTGTTGCCATGGGGTACAGAGAAAGAAGCCTTGTGCTCCTCATTTCCCCAGCCATTTTCCATCTATCACATTGGAGAAGCTAAAATCCCAAGTAGGAGAGTTATCAGAGAAGAATGGACTAAGGACTTGAGCAATGGGAATGACAATGTTTGGCAACAGAATCTAGCTTGAAAGCCTGGTAAAGAAAGTAAAAACCACCCCACAGTTGAGGACTGATCCAAGGATTCCTCCCAACTTCAGTCACAGTAGCTTGAACAGAAAGGTTAAATGAAGAACATATTCAAATGCCCACAGTATTAAAAACAGTTGAACAGGCTCACAGAGAGGTATAGGGCAGTGTCCCGACCTTTACCCTGGCTCTCACAGTGATTCTGTAAAAGCAAAGGATGTTCTCCATGCTACAGGGCAAGAGTCAGACTTTACATTCATATTAATCAGATCAAATGACACGTATTTCCCCCTGAAAGTACCTCTGGTATAGAAAATTCTGGGTGTAACATTTGCTGGGAAGTAGGAAAACCACTGTGCTTTGCTGCTGAGCTGCAATGTAAATATTCTTCCTCTGCGTAACTTAAAACCCACCTATGCAGAATATTTACCATATCTTCAAAATACACATCCTATGTTATAATAAGCCCCGCCACAGGGAGAGTTATCTGGGATAATTACAGTGGGATAATTATGCTGCTGTATTTTCCCACATAGGCAAGTTCTCAGAGCAGCTATTAGTTGCACCAACACAGCGAACACGCTGCTTCTCTGACAGCTGCAGACCCCTGCGCGAGCGTGCTGGGTCTGGTGCCAAACCAGCTCCTTCCTGTACAAGCACCCAGGCTTGAAATCCTGAAGGTCAGCTCGCCACGATCGCCTGCCTCTCCCTGTGGTCTGCATCCCTCTTCCTCCACGCCACGTCACTGACACCATCCCTGCTTGCTGAGTCAGGTTTCTCTGACAGCCATAACCGACACGATGGGAAAGGGAAAACCTTGAGCTCTCGTAATCAGCACAAGACCGTGACAAGGACTTGTGCTGTGCTGTCCTGCGGCAAAACGTCATTCAGCTCAGACCTTTGGTCCAGTGGCAGTAGAAATGATGGCTGCCCTATGGCTGTGACTCACTGGGACAGTACAGCACAGCACAAGGTCGATCAATGCAGGCTGCAAGCTGCTGAGTGGTCCCCTGCCAGACTTCGAGAAGTGCCCGTGAAGCTTAGGTGTCAAGCTCTCTGCAAGGCATCTGCCTTTTGCTCATCTCAACAGCTTTGTAAACCTGACCCTTGGATCACCTGGCCTTGAAGTGCCTGATCAGACATGCTCTGACTTGTGGATATCTGTCTGTTTGCTCGTAGCCTGAATGACGCGCACTCGAGCAGCACAAATTGTATTGCAAACCCTCATTCCCCTCAGTGAGCATCTCCAGTGAAGCGGTTCTCTGTGCAAAATTCTGCCTGGTGTTCATGAAGCACAAGCTCATCGGTGGGGTACCAGGGTACAGCTGCAACCCTTTAGCCACACGCCTTGTCTGAGCATCCCTCCCATTAGATATAATCCTTAGCAAACACTCAAACATGGCTTTTCAGAAATGAATTTGCAATGCCTGATGCACGAAGATGCTTCTTTGAAGGTCCCTGAAGCAGTCAGATCAAAATGCTAGAAAACACTTTGAATTCAGACCCTATGTATTCAACAGCCTTTAGTTTAGCACCATGAGAAGAGGAACAGATTTCTGTGGAGAAACCGAGAACTCAATCCAGACCTCAGTGAAGTAAAGGGGAATCTCCCTGTTGACTTCAGTAGGTTTTGGATCGTGTGTCAGATGGGATTTCAAAGTTACCAAATTCCTTTGGAAGCTATAACCTCCAAATTTGTTGGTCTTCTTTTTTTCAGTTCCATTGCTAACGTGTGGCTATCTGTGAAACAGGTCATGCAGCGACTGTGTGAACCTAATGAAAGGCGCAACATGGACAGAAAAAAATTCAGACTTGTTTTCTTCAGGTTTGTTGTTTAGTGTATTTACTCTGCCTTTTGGAGAAGGGAGATTAAGACTTTATTTAACTGTATTGCAAATGATCAGCTACCAAACTCTTCAAATGGCTTACTTCAGAAGAGTTTAAAAATGTCTTCCCTATTATTTTAGCCCTCTGAAAGGTTAAAGCCTCTATATCTCTCAAATCAATTTAATATTTAAATGATAGCCTTATTTCCTTCGTGTGTAACAGGAGCTAAACATTATGAAAATTACTTCAAATATCTGAGTAAAAATAATGTGGTCAGACAGAACAGAGACCCGATTCCATCACCTGTGTTTTTACCTGTGAAAGCTTTTAGTTTTTTTAAATATGATTTTGCTTAGATCCTGCTGCAGGATAGCTGAGTGGCAAAAGCTGAGCTTTAATACCAGCACAGCGCCTGCTCCTGCAGGCCAAGGTAGGTAGCACCGAGGGGCTGAAGGCTTGGGTGTTAAAAGAGACACATCATTAAAAAGGAGGAAAAGTGACTTCATCCTCCTCCTTCTCCCTCAGTGGCTCTCACTGGAGAGAGAAGCTGTTACAACAGCAGAGCTCTGTCTGTAGAGATGGCCCCAAGGATAAATTAACCCCAGGACGTGCTGAACACTTTTTGAGCAATGCTGACAATGGTATGTGGACGGGAATTCCCAAGAGAAATCCCCACGCTGCTGGAGATGTTACAGATGATTCAGAAACATCCTCCTCCGACAGCAGTGCTTCAGGACGTTGTTTCTGCTCTGCTGAAGATCCCTGGCTTTTGGGAAAAGACCCAAGGCTGAGCCCATTATCCTGGTATTTTATGCTGTCTCATGCTGCAGAGTTTCATTAGGTTTCCTTTGACTTTTCTAGTTAGCTTATGCTGCACATACTTACACATAGGACAGCAAAATAACTTGCTTAGGTCTCCCGTGTTGCAGAACTGGGGTAAAGGAATGCTTCAGGATATTGAAATACCCTCACAAACCTGTAGCCTGATCCCTTTTCTGGCACAGAGACCGCTGGAAAGCGTAGATCGTGCCCAATCTCATTTCCAAAGACACTGCAGCTTCAAGTCAGATCATGATATTGCCAGAAAGCTTCGAGAATTTAATATCCCCCCTGCACCTATGACTATGCAGGAGATTACTGATAACCAGCTGGAGCCGCTGCATATATTCCTGCTTGTAATAAAGTGAAGAGGCCCTTCCTAAAGGGACAGAGTAGCCAGGCCTGGATTGCTCTCAAAAATGTTGAGGGAACTCCTTAAACCACCCTTTCTTCTTCTCTTCCTTCCTCTGCTCATACACCCAGTTCTGTAATGTGCATTAATTCAGCAAATAACCTTCCCGGGTGGGTGCTCAGTGACCCAAGCTCCTGGGAACAAACTCCATCCCAGTTCCCTTGTGAGGTTTCCCAGACCTGGAGGTTCTTCCACTGCTCCTGCCATGGAGCTCAGAGGGAGACTGCCCAGCTCTCCTGCTCATGGCCGGCCGCTGCTCGTGATGGCTGCTCCCGGGAAGCTGCAGGGAGAGCACAAGTGAAGGGGAACATGGGCCTGGGCACCCACATTTGAAGCAAGGGCCAAACTCTCCTAAAAAACATCTGATGGAGGCAAGGGGCTGGCCAGGGAGATGAAGGGTGCTGGGCTCTGGCTCATCTGTGCAGTTTTCTTGCGGCTGATTGTGAAATCCATCAGGTATTTCATCTGTTTCCCAGCACAAAGAGTTGTCAGGATGCATACTAACCATCTATCTGCTTTTGATTAGAAAACTTATGTCATGAAGAAACAGAAGAGAGACGCTGCAACGTGAGCATAGCTGCACTCCCCGCCACTTCCAGAGAAGGGGAAAATATCTTTGCTCTTTTGGTTAAAGTTATATTTGTCTACACAGTTAAAAAAGAAAATATAAGAAAGAAGCCTCACCTTCCCTGGTGCACAACACACAGGGGAGGGTTTTTTATTCACCAGTCCTGGCATTTCTGAAATGGTACAGATGTAGATTAAGGCAAAGCTGAGATCACAAGGGGTGGGGTTGGACAGGAATTTCTTGATTTCCAAATAATTCCTGTGTACTTTGGCTGAATCCTTTAAGCTCCCCAGTGCTGCTTGTATCCATCTGCAGGACGGGAGTAAGCGGATGCAGAATTTGCAAGCTGCCACGAGGATGCACGTGTTGAGATTGCAACAAATGCTGGTGCCATGGGGTCAGAGAAGCATAAGTGTGTAAGTACACTTGCCTTAAGTGCAGCTTTCTCTACAGAAATGCTAGACACAACTTTCCTCAAAAAAACCCAGAGACAAATCCTGTCAGGAAGAGCAAGTGCAAATGTGGGAACTGTTTTGGGTATATAACCTAAATAAACACAGCCAAGGAATCCAAGCTCCAGAGTTTCACACTTCACCATGAAGAATTTTGGCTGCTGTCATCATGGATGCTTACCTTCTCCCTCGGGTACCCTCCACAGTGAAGACTAAGGCAATATGTCACATTCCTAGCCCAGATTTTAAGCCCTCTAGGGCAGGTAATGTTTAATTTTATGACTTATGGAAAAAGTAGAAAAAGAATGTGAAAACAACATTCCTCTTCCATATTGACTATATGATTGCCCTTACATATTTTCTGCAGCCGTGGCATGAATGTCTACGTAGGCCAAAGAGAACAGGAGAACATACTTCCAGCTCTCCCTGCATGGCAAACATCACATTCCCTTTTGCAGCACTAATGTTACTTCACTGGGCACTCCATGGTGAAAAGGCTAGCACAGACCTGATATTTTTTGCCTCAGGTGTAGACTTCCATATGCGTGTACTAGGAATGATAGGCAATTAGTAGTAAGAAACTAGATGTGGAACACCGTCAAGCAGAATCCAAACAGGCATCTCGCACACAGGCAGCACTCCCTGCCAGTTTTCTAATATTTGTGAAATATGAAAATGTCTGCAATGATCTTAGGTATTTCAAAGTGTGATTTTTTTTTTCCAGAGATAACTTCCCACTCATTTCTGATGCTGACAGAACTCCCACAGGCACTGAATAACACCCAAACTGCAACATCACATGGCCCCAAGTCATCTAAAAATCCTGGCCCAAAACTGGGGCTAGATGAGTGGGGTTGGAATCTCCCCAGCCTGCTTTCCTATAGCTTCATGCCTTACGTTGGAGCCTCTGGTTCCTAATAAGGGAGAACCTCTGGCATTTCACGAGGCTGACATATCCCTCATCCCTAGCTGCTCTCCCCGCTCCGCAGTGCGGGGCTGCGGGGTGCCGGGCGGCAGGAGGGCACGGGGAAGCCTTCGGGACCTGGTGCGTCTCTCTCGGCTGGTGTGAGAACAGCCTCGCTCCCTTGCTTTCCTGCAAAGGGCGGAGATGTACACATCTTTCAGACGTGTACACTCCGCCAAACTTCAAAATCTGCTGCTGGGGTGGAGGGCACTGACAGGCACGAACGCCGTAACTGCACATGACTTGTTTCCTGCCTTAGAGAGACAACACAAAAACACAACCCCATTAAAAAAAAAACATACAGCATGCTTCAAGATATTGCTGGTGCTCAGCAAGAGCAAGCCCGACCTCAGAGGCTGACGGCGACGCAGGCGGCGGCACAATCGGCAGATGCTTGACAGCAGCCGGCGGCACTGGCGAGCGCTTGCCGGGGCACTGGCCCTGCAGCCTGTGCCCCTCATACTCCCATCTTCGGTGTCACCCGCTGCGGGGCTCACAGCCCCAACCCGTGGTGGCAGGCCAGGCCTTCATCCTGCACGGGGCTTTCGGGAAAGGGGAATTTCTGGTCTGGTGACCCTCAGAGGCGGTTGAGGACCAGTAAGCCCAGATCTGCCATTCTCATCGCCCAGCCAACGCTACCCTACAGAACCCGTGTCCTGAAACAATCAGTTACCGTGTGAAATGGGAGGGGGGCTTATATGACTGATTTTATTCTAACTAAAAAGAAATACTACCAGGTCGCTCCCACTGTTTCCATACCAACGCCACAGAGAATGGTGCAAATGGGGGCCTATGATCCTGTTTTCTTCACGCTTTCCGGCCACCTCTCCCTCACCAGGTCCGTGGACCTGTCCTATGAAGCCTTGAGCAGCGCTGGAGGTGGGGGGGGAGTAGGACGGGAGGAGGGAAGGGAAAGGAGAGGAGAGGAGAGGAGAGGAGAGGAGAGGAGAGGA
>Ga0065711_1032467_pt1 | contig 27291 bp, 22 predicted proteins | sample Hoacrofraction12_FD_59098 | JGI IMG/M metagenome (GOLD analysis project Ga0065711, IMG submission 59098) | Hoatzin crop microbial communities from Cojedes, Venezuela - Epithelial fraction 12 v2 (version 2) | ecosystem: Host-associated > Birds > Digestive system > Esophagus > Crop | place...
GATATTCAAGACCTGCCTGGACAAGGTCCTGTGCAGCCTGCTGTAGGTGACCCTGCTTTGGCAGGGGGGTTGGACTAGATGACCCACAGACGTCCCCTCCAACCCCTAACATTCTGTGTTTCTGTGATTCTGTGAGAGTTCTTCAGAAAAAGAGTAAAGAGTTTCCTTTCTTGGATTAGAGTTGTTTTAACTACAGGCAGTGGGTGAATGCAATTCCTGGACAAGCATTGAAGCTGAACACTTTATAGCATGTTACTAAAAATGCATAGTCTACTATGTCCAGTATTTCAGACAGAAATGTCTTTACCTCGTACCTATTTACCAAATTTATCGTAAATACATATGGTATTTGGATCTTATCTTGAGGTAGGTGGGATTATATTTTCTTTCAAGTGAAGCATAGTTAATGTTTACTGTTCGTATTTTGAAGTGTGTAATTAGAAAATACTACTTTAATGTGGGTTTTTTAAGTCACCTTTGTGTTAAGTTCATGGGTTTTCTTTTGCTTCTACTACAATACGCTGAAGACTGGTCATAAGCCAAAAGACTTGTGTTAAGTCTGTGCAGAATTACTTTGCCGTTTCTAGTCTTACCTATTGTACTTGTTTTGGTCTTGTCTAACTGTCAGAATGTGATTGAGGTTTTCAGGAAAGAAACAACAACTGGGTAAACCACAATTAACAGGAAAAGCATAACGAAAACAAAACATAATAAAAAATATGTGTCGATAAAGGAGAAAACTATAGAGATTTTAAAATAATCCAATACTCCCTGAAAATGGCTGTAAGAGTTGTTATATAAGGGTGCAAAATGCAGAACACTAAAGTCAGTAGCTGTGAGAGCTACAGACACCGTACTAATAATAATTGAAAGCTCTTTTGGTAGAATGTCTAACAGGCCCAAATAAATTTGAAAAGTTAAGCATGATTTAATGATTGTGCAGCTGATGTCTTTCCATTATGGGAAAGCTTGCGATGTAAATAGGTAGTAGAACACCAGTATGAAAACTAGATGTTGACACCCATGGAAGAAATGCATGAGAATGACATGTGATTATCCATGTTAAGGTAAATACTTTTCTTTTTAGGGAGCTTTCACATAAATGGAACCTCAAGCAGATAGGTGGACACCTTCTACTCAAAGGGTAAGTATAGCATGTGTTATTAACTGATGTCTGATTATCTAAACATTAAGAAAACTACTAAATGTACAATAGTTTAATCTGCAGCTGTGATTGCTTGACAGGGTGCTAATAATAATTTTCTGATTTTGATTTTTTTGAACAATCTTGATTGCATACACCACTTCCACAGATTGTTTTCTGTTACTAGATCCCTGTGTCTTTATGGAACCTGACTAATTTAAAGATTTGATTCTTTTAGTAATTAAATTACGGTAGCTGAGAGACCTGAATCAGTCTGGTTGTGTGGAAATAGAATTTAACAGAACTTCAGACTGAAGTTTATCTTTGCTAGTTAATGTGCATTTTAATAATGGAGGTATGGTTTGTTAGTCTTCTGTCAGGCATGTCTTGGTAGATAACTTTATCAACTTTCATGTGCATATTTGACTAAAATTACAGCATTTTCATGACCTTAATTGTTACCTTGTTAATTTCTACAGTTTAACACATGTGATAGCAATGCCTTTTTATTCTGCGAGCCTGATTGAAACTGTACAGGTAGGTTCACAACATCTAAAAGTATATTGTTATTCTCTTTATAGATTAGAATGTGTGGAAAGGTGAATCTTTGGCTTTGGATTCAGGTTTATGTTGCAGTAGTTGGATTTGTTTTGCTTGAGGCTGTATGCCTTATTAACTGAGGTTTTAAAAGGCTTACTAGGCAAGTTGTTGCAGTGACCACTTCCCCTGTAACAACTGTAAAGCTTTTCCAGTACAGCTTTATTTTGCTACAATACTGAACTCTACTATTTCAGGACTGCTTGCATTCAGTCAGCTTCTTGCTTTCAGATTTTCATCTGGTGGTTCTTTAGCCATGAAAATAAATATCTGGACCTGTCACTTAGGGTACAGCTTAACTTGTTCTGTGATTATACAGAGTAGCACTTGGCATTGTATTGCAGATTGCCTTTCAGTAAGTTGTTGCGTCTCTTTCTAGAGAAGGAGATAGGATTTAGCTATGTAGACGTGGTCCAGGGTAATTCTTCCAGCTGTCTATATATGAGTTCTTCTTAATTAACATGATAGTATCATTGTGCAGCTAATGGAACTCTTACTGTGAAGTGAGCTCTCATGTGGAGGGTTGTGCAGCACAGTCACTCTCATGCCATTCAGTCATCAAAATAATAATTTTCGTTCATAGCATAGACAAGTTATAAGTACTGGAAAGACTGATTTAGATTCAGCTGTTTAAGCCTACAGTCCAACTGCTGGTGTATGTCTACAAAATGATGCTTTTTCCGTGGAGAAGAGGCAAACAAGGCTGACTTCTACAGTTTCTTAGTTTCAGAATGTACTTTAGAGGCAGGTACTCTTAAGGGACAGGGTTCTGCTCTGTGCAGAGGATCCAAACGTAAAGGAGCCAGAAGGTACTAGGAAGGCTGTGTTGTCTGAACTAGCCACACTATGGACTAACAGGACAGGTGAGATTAAATGTCTATGCATGGGGGCGTGTAGATAGACTCCCAACAACAAACTCCTGTTCTCTAAAGTTACTCTGTATTTAAGAAACCCTGTTCCTCTCTTCTGTTGAATTATTTTGAAAGTAGTATTCCAGAAATCCAGCCTGAGTGGATCTCTGCATTTGTGGAAGCCATGGGAAGATTTAACTGATACTGTACTAAAAAGTTGACTTAGGAAAGTCTTTTATGTTCTGGGGATTGTCTTCAACCTGAGCATGCTGTAATCCTGGAACTAGAAGCAGTGGTAGAACACTGTTCACGTTTCCTGAGTTCATAGCAGGTCACAGAATTGAATGTTTTATTCAGGTGTCTTACTGCTTGTATTTTTGTCTGAAAGGATGTCAGCTGTGTTGCTGGACCTGAACATACTTACTGATAAAAGATATCATGATTTAGAGCGTGAGCTCTTCTTGATGGTATAAGTAGTAAAGTTTTCTTGCTAGAAAGCAGTGTAATAAGAAAACAGCCAAAAAGCCAAAACGGCATCTCCCCCAGCCTTTTAGACATGTGATCATCTCTGTAAAGCGTTGCTTATGAAAATAATTCCACTGAGATCCAAGGGTTATAGGCTTGGTAGGTTCAGCAGTGTGCAAATGATTTACTGAATAGGTGTATAGATGCTGTATGAAATGTATTCTCCAGTTCCTGGAAATACCATCATGAGCTTTCTTATTAGAAACACAACAGAGGTAATGGTAGCATTTGTGGAGATTTTATTTACACTGTATCAGTCACTGCAGGGGGCAACTTGTCTTATCAGGTTTACATTATATTCCTGTCCTGCAAAAGGACAATGATCAGTAACAAACTATGCAAGTTAAAGATTGTGTGATTTGTTACTACGAGTTTAATATTAACTTTGATTGTCTTAATTCTGGTAAACCATACCGTTCAGCAGTATTAGTTTGACACACTTTTCCGAATAAATAGATTTGATTAAAATAACTGTAAATGGTAGAAATCTGTAGCTGTCACATTGATGTTTTTGTCTTTAATATTTCAAACCACATGGTGGCGTGTTTGACAAAAGCAAGCACAGTTTTGAAGTGCAGTGGCTATAATGGTATAGGGGACAAGAGGATTCAATAAGAGTTATAATGCTTAACTTGTGCTTAAAGTCTGGAACAACATTATATTCTCCAGTATTTGAACTAGTTTCTGCACAGACTGACTATGAAGGCTTTGCAGGCTTAGTCCTTCCCCAGAGCACTGAGGAATGTTCTGGTGGTTTATCCTGGCATGAGGTCAGAACACAGCCAGCATGGACTCAGACTTGGGCATAGAGAACTCCCAAATCCCGAATTTTGAATGTAGCAGAGATGATAAATATTGAGTTTGTATAAGCATCAAAAGGGGAAACAATGTCTGTACTTCAATCCTACAGTCATAGGTGGAGTATAATGGAACAAATAATTACTGAGTTATTTCTTTTCACTACATGATCAAAATAATTATCCCTTTTCTAAGAGGCAGCATGGGTAATGAGTGCAATTTTAGCTGCAAGTAATGCAATGCAAATGTCCAGAGCTGAACCTATTAAATTCAAATTAAAAATGATCTTTAAACTCAACTTTAGTCATGGAAGTCTTTATTATGCACACTCAAATTCAAAGACTGTAGTTGTAGTCCACAAAGAAAAGGACTTTTAGGTTAGATAAATACTTCCTGTCAGTTTGCTCCAAAAGTAGGTATTTTGGTACATGACTGTTTTGCAGACTGATACTTTCATTAGTAGGTTGCAAGTCTAATTTCTTTGGCAGTAATACAAATAACTGGAATATATGTGAAATGAAGACTTTGAGATGGGTTCATTTTTTAAAGGCATTCAAGCACATTTGCTATCAAGACTGTTAGAGCAAAGAATTAACTATGTAGTTGTGTAGATACAATAGCATGCAGATGTTTAACTCTCTTATAAAGTTCAGCAATGTAAAGTGTCAGTGGATGGATGTGGTTGTGAAATGGACAGCACAAGTTGTAACTATTCCGTTATACTTGTAGAGCGAAATCATTCGAGATAATCCTGGCATCCTGGACTGTGTGAAAGAAGGAATCGGCAGAGTTGTAGGCATGGGAGTACCCCATAGCAAGCGTCTCCTTCCCCTGATGGTCTTGACTTTTCCAACTGCTCTTCATGGAGTTCTTCACTATGTCATCAGTTCCATCGTCCAGAAGCTTGTTTTGTTTGTTCTGAAAAGGGATAATTCCCACAACCGTCCAACCGAGAGCTCCACTTCTGTGCAGAGCATGCTGGATGCATATTTTCCAGAACTTATTGCTAGCTTTGCTGCTAGCCTTTGTGCTGATGTCATGCTTTACCCACTGGAGACAGTTTTACACCGCCTTCATATTCAAGGGACACGCACCATAATTGACAATACAGACCTTGGCTATGAAGTGCTTCCTATCAATACTCAGTATGAGGGAATGAGAGACTGTATAAATACTATAAAACGGGAAGAAGGAATGCTAGGTTTTTATAAAGGGTTTGGAGCTGTTATAGTACAGTATACCTTGCATGTGGCAGTTTTACAGCTTACCAAAATTATGTACTCAACACTGCTTCAAAATGTTTCTTAATCTGTTCAGGTGTGGATTTAGCACAGTGGACATGATTGACTTACTAGCCTAATTATTGTTTAAAATGGCTTAGAAAATGAAATTTGAAGAATCCACTCTATGGATTCTCCTTACACTGTAAAAACTTGTTTTAAAAATGGGGATATAGATACCTAAGTGTAATTAAAAAAAGTACTGTTTGAAGTTACAGACACAAATATATAATGTGCAGTCATAAAGAAGGGTATCAGATTTCAAATGTGGTTGGAGTGAGGATTTACCCTTCCTCTGACCAGTTAACTGGCTTAAGGAATGGATATGAATTCTTAATCTCTGCTTTATAAACATTACATCTGATACTGAATTTGGACTGCTAGCCAGCTCAAAGGAGTTTATTTTCATAAGTTGTAAGAACTTACAAGTCGGAGACTGGTGGATTTATTGGTCTTTTAAACATGTTTTCAACTTCACTGTTAATGGAGCTTTGAGCAAAATAAAAACTGTAAAAGTAACTTAAGTAGACATAAATGTCATAATTTACAGGTATACAGAAGACATCTTAATTTGCTGCAGTGTGGCAGAGGAGAATGATGAGAAATAATTGCTTTGTACAAAATAACAGCAACTTGGGTTTGGGCAAAGTTGGACAGAATGCAGATTTGGCTGTCTTGCAGTTTGTTAGCAAGGCTTACAGTAACTAAAGTGTGTGAATAAAGCAAATGAGAAACTGATGTGTGCATGTGTAAGTTCCATTTTTAGTCACCTTTCCACTCATAACTTCAGGGTCTAGTTTAACTCTGCTACTTCTTATAGGAGTAGAATAATCTTACAAATGTGTGTAGTATCAGTGTTCAAAATGTATAGAAAGCGTAAAAACTTCATTGGCTACTTCTAGAGTTTCTCTTGTGAAGTCAGACAGGTATGTATGCAATTATCTACTTACTAAGCACTGATGTCCTGCATTTAAAGTCTCTACTGGATTAGATGTTTTGTGGCACAGAATTGAGTCTGTTTATGTGCAGGCGAACTACTGAAATGTACCATTTTTGCTCTCTTCCCCTAGTAAATCACAACTTTCAGCCTGTAAAGGAGTTTTGATCATTCTAAATAAGTCCTTGGTTTCATCAGTAAATATCATGAAAGTTAGGGGGAGGGATGATTTTTAGCAAGTAAAATAAGCATGTGGAGAGTCACTTTTAAATTGTATGAGAGGCTGCTAGCTTTTTCACACTTCGTTGTGGCAAGTCTGTCTTTGAATACTGTAAATTGATGTGCATTTTAATCATTAATCACTGTATAGTAGTTATGACTTATGTAAAGTAGTCATAGCAAAATAATGAAAAATTGTTGCAATGAAGTTCTGACTTTAAATCATTTGCAGGTCTGCTTTGCTGTTATGAATTTAACTTTCATGTATTTTAAACGTGTAAGCATTGAAATGGAAAGTATGGTGAACTTGAGAACTGGATTGATTTTGAAATATTGTTAAATGCAAATTTAGTGTACAGAATGGAAGCAATGAAATAAAATGAGAATTCACTGTAAATATTTTGAAGTAATTCACTGAAGAGACACATAGAAGAATCCGAATTTGTGTGTTATGTTTTATTGTATAGACTTCAGAGTGGCTTTTTTCAAGTTCCTCAACTTTCCTAGGTGCAAGAACATGTTGAATTAAACTACATGCAAGAAAGTGGGTAAAATATTTAATTCCTGGTTTATATTTATCAAGTTTCTTTGAGTATGGAGAGGCATAGCAGAGAATCATCAAAATTGGAAAGGATTTTGGCATGTCATCTAGTCCAAATTCCTGCTTTAAGCAAGGACAACATTAATTTTGGACTAGATTGTGCAGGCACTTGTCCAGTCAAGTTTTTATTCCAACTTTTAATACATAAAATCAACCTTTTCAAGGGTGTTAAATCCAGCTGAAGCAAACAATTCTCAGTTGCCTTGAAGCGGTAGGTGAGTGCACGTTGGAGACCGACACTTGCAGCTGTATAGGTGACATTGGACAATAATGTTTTTCTAGGAATAAAATTTTAGGGAAGACGCACCTTTGTATATTCTGCGACAGGGAAGATAGTGAATTCTCAGAACAGTACTAGATACTGTGCTAGAATATTAACTTGTGTCAAATACTCTTGCTTTCATTGCCCAGAATTGTACAGTCCTAGTCTATGCCGGAGTCTCAGATGTGTAACTTTAAACAGGGTGAGAAAGAATGCTGTCAACTTACAGCAGCTGTTTGGCGGTGGAAAAGCCATTTGCTTTGGGCTGTTCTTTTTTGGTTCTCTTCCCATCAGTTAGAATGAACATGTTTTGATTCTTCATGTATACTTGCTTTGCCTTTCAAAAGAAGTAATACTTAATTTTTAGCTCAAATGAGTGATCAATAGGTGGCTTTAGCAGGATGTACTACTGAAAACTGCAAAATACTGAATTGCTGTAGCAAGTAAGTTTCTAATTTTCTGAAATGTGAACAATTCTTGCACACTGTTCTTCCTGATACAAACTTAATTACTTTTTTGTAAGTTGTTTTCCTGACTTTTTTTTTTCCATTTTTAAAGAGGAGAGCTGATTTCAAGAAAGTAAATCTTTCTGAAGAAAGAGAGATTTTGTGTAATGTTCCCACCCAGTGAAGAATTACTTGGCTTCTTACCCGTGCATCTTAACAGGCAAGCCTTGATGTGCAATAGCTGACAATAGACCAAGCAGGAAACTATGAGGTATGAGGCCTGCTGGAAACCATTGCTGTTGTCTGCCTGTGTTGTTTCACAGACTGCCTTACGACCAGACAACCTTTGGTTGTGTTAGAACAGAGCTTTTAGATTTAGCATTAGTGTGAGTACTGCATTCTTCAGCAAGGTTCCAGCTACGTTCGTTCCTTTTGGCAGATTTGCTTTGGGGCACACATGAGTTGATCTAGTTCTGGGTCCTGTCTCTAATACTCGAGATGCATGGTGTGTTTAACAGATTCATGCAGAATTCATAAGACTCGATATCGGATTACATGCTTTTCTTGGCTCTTCTGAATTTAGCAGCAAGTTCAAAGCAAGTATGTAAGCTAATGTTCTTCTTTCTGCTTGTTGCATCTGTGATGGTCATTCAGCTGGATACATGCCTTCAGCTACAAATATAGTCAATATGCGTGATGTAAATGAGGGCTGTCTCTGCATTATTGTACAAGTTCTTGCTGTGCTCTTAAGATTTTTGTTGGTGTAATTCAGAGCTAGCAGTGGTCGCTTTCAAACTATTTACCCTTTCAGTGATACCCAAGGAGAAGAGGTCACACACCAAATTTTTTTTACTAAATGGTGGTTGGTAAGAGATTTGAGAACAGCATATAACGGCAGCGTTCCCTCACCTGTAAGGAAAGAGAGGTGGTAGAAAAATGTAAATAAAGCATTTGTCTAGTTTTGTTTTAGAAGATGTAATACATATCTCCAAAAGGGGCCGAAGAAGGTAAGATCTCTACTTGATCAAGAACTGGTGGCATCCATGTTTTAAAAGCAAATCTTATTTTAACGAATTGGATAAAACTGTATTTTCACGCTTTTTGATGGGCTAGAGATAATTTGCTCTTTACCTTCAGTACTCCAGCCTCTCCAGACAGTTTGGCAGACTGAACAAAATTTGAGGGCGGGAAAGAAGCACTGTTGAAAATGGAAGGTAGAAATTGCCAAAAAATGCAGATAAAGTTGGTGATTAATGTTCTTAATTGCAACAAATTAATAAAATAGAGCAGAAGTGTTCAAATGTTAGCATTTATGGAGGGTTTCATTTGGAAAATTTCTATCTTCATCTTTCAAAAGGTATTTTTAAAGATAAAATCACAAAATGTTTTAAGCCAAATATACCCTTTTTTTACCCTGATACTTGGAAACTAATTCAATTAAAAAGCCAGTTATTCTTTCATCTTTTTCAATAGGAGAAAGAAAGCCATCTCCATCTTCTATTTAAATCAAGGCAGCCTTTCAATGGGTGTAAATACCATCATACAGCAGCTTAATACTGCAGTTATAGATTTTTTTTTATTATTATTCAAGCTGCTAATGAGTTGGCTGCAGTACACATTGCCTGTGGCAGCTTGATCTGGATGAGATACTGTATCACTCTTCTCTTGTTTTCAAAGTGTAGGGACAGAATGTGACTTGTGTCTGCCAAAATTATGAAATCAAACGGGATGATAGTTTAGCTGTTAGCTGACATTCTGAGTCTTGCTCCTATTGCACAGCATTAAGCTGGGCACTAAGGCAAGTCCAGAACAAAAGGATTGGACTCTGTTCTGCATAGGCGATTCATGTCTTTGCCTAAACTGTATTTCTAGAAGCAACAGGCTTATAAAATGGTGTTCCTGATTCTTGGTTTTAGGGTGCCTCCAGAAAAGAAAATCAGTAGATTTGCATGTACTCACTGATGACGTTGATCCCTGAAATGGAATCCTGAGTTTATGTATGTAACATTTAACCATTCAGGCACATTGTGTGGGAAGAAGCACCGGTATGCACACTTGCCTTGATTCCCAGCTCCTAGCTGGTATCAGTTCTATTCGGTACCATTCAAAACGGGTGTGACACCTTTGATGTCCATACAGACCACTGGTGTGTTTTACAGTCTCTCCAGGTATCAGCCTAAACCTGTTGAAAAATACAAACGCAGGCAGCATTTTCAGAGACTCTTACCCATGGTCTAACTTTGCGTATACCAAATGAGGCAGAATAAAAAAAAAAAAAAGCACCAAAGACAGTGGGGAAGAGGATTCTTGAAATTAAGTATGTACTTATCGACATGAGCACCTTGACAAGGAGGAACGTGTCACTTTGACAACCATTTGAGCACAGTGCAGGGAAGGAGACAACTCATGTAGCTACATGTGTGTCAGGAACTTTAAAATGCCTACAGTGTTTGCTCTAAGGGGTAAGTTTTTTTCTCTTTCCATTAGAAGTGAAAAAAGCTGGCAGAAAGGCTGCTGTGATGCTGGTAACTGTTGTGTAACCATTCTGACATGCTTTGGAATGTACTGAAATTACATTCAGTTTGGCTAATACAATTTTTTTTAATAAACTGCAGCTACTCATTACCTTTTTAAAGCCTGCTTTTACCAAGAAAATGAATGTGTCATGTCCTCTTTGGCCGTTTAATTTCAGTAATTTGCCAACATAATGTGTCCTGTAGAAACTCACTTGTGTATTTTTCTGATATGTTTGTGTCTGGGAAGTGCTCTCTAATAATGGAGTTTCCTCAGTGTTAACACCCTTCAGTCTTCATAAATAGATGGCTGTTGATAAATGGTTCATATTACTCTATAAAAGGGAAAATAATTAGGTATTTTAAATACAGTTTCAACATTTTTTTCAATGGAAATGCTAAACATATTTTTTTAGGTCACAAAGGGAACATAGTGCTGACATGTAACGAGTTAAAAAATTTTAAAGTTCTTGAAATTATCTGTGTGAGCTTGTTCTATTAATATATACAGTATTAGGAAAACCTTGCAAAGTGATATATAAAAAACTGGAATCGGGGACTAACTGGGGAGCTCTGTAACTGACACTGCTTGGGAAACTAATGCTTCTGCTTCCATAGCAGGAGAGCCGTCATCGCTGGAGGCCTCACATACCTGGAGGCAAAAGGGAATACAAAGCATGATGGTTCTGCTCTGACATGTGCCTTCCTCTGTCTTCTCTGCAGATGCAAGTTTTCAGTCGTCTGTCAGGCTTTTTCACCCCTCTGTCAAATAAAATGTCAGCAGATACTTCTCAGATCTTCAGACTCTGTGCAGATTGTGCAAAGAGTTATCAGGTCAGGACTATTCCAGGTTTAATAATCATCAGAAGAATGTTAGGGGTGTGGGGGGGCAATTGCCTGATACTGTTGCAGAGCTGTGTGGTGTGCAGGATGAGGCTGGATGTGCTAACACTACTCTCCCAGTGAGGCAGAACTACCAGAGGAATGAGAGTGTACCTTTACTAGAGTTTGTACAAACCCTGCATTTTCTCCCTTGTCCCTCTGGCACACCCTCTGTAGCCAGGTATTTTGGGCTTGTGTTCTTCATACAGCGTAGATGCAGTCGTTTGTCATTAGTGATGTGGTATCTGTTCTCTTCCATGGGACTCACCTTTGCTTCCTTTTTCCATGCAAGTGTACAGGATGGCTTGTTACAGGGCTTGTGTGTACCATGGCTTGGTATAGTATTTTGTCAACAGCTTTAATTTTTAGGAAAAAAGTGAAGCTTAGATTTTGATACTTACAATTAAGATCACAGGAAAATGTCTGTATAGTAAGCCTCAGATTTATTGAACTGCTCCTAACGTCAAGATTTTCTTCTTCTAGAGGGAGTATTTTCTGCTTGACAGGAGAGACTTTCCGCAAAGTAGTTTCTCCTCTTTTTTTTCTAGGGTTCCTCTTATGTTCTGCCTCGCTTTATACATCATTTCTGTGTCTTTTTACGTAGTAGCTTGTCTACCCTCTCTTACTTGCTCCACGTTCTCCTCGTCTGTCTTTTCTTTCTCCTTGGTTTTTGTATCTGCCTTTTCTGCCTTTGTCCTTTATGTCTCTACAGTGAAATCCCCAACCTCTGTTATCTTCTCTTCTGTACTTCCTTAGCTGAAGGTCACTCTGAGTACTCAACACTGTGCATAATGCTGCCCATTGTATGCTATAGAGTATTTGACAAAATTAGTCACTGGAAGATACAAATTTAACTTTACAATGAGACTATAATTTATGCTCTGCATTGGTGAACTCACAGGATGATGAATCTTTTCTTAACACTTCAGATGCAGGAGACAAAGTCATGTAGACCAGTCAGTCTGAAATGTTCTGTTGGCAGTTCCTGTTACATATATACGTACATACATGAGAACTATAACAGAAAGTATGTAGAAATAGAGTAACTGTGTGGGGACAGGTGTGCAGATATTGGAATGTAAAAAGTAATTTCTCATTCTTTGTGGTTCTTGAGGCAATTTTCTAAAAGGCGCCTAACTTTCTATATTTACAGTGTTTGTCTGCAATGATTTTTACTTTAATTGCGGAAGTGAAAGAACTGCTCCTTAGGAAGGTAATTAGCAGTCCAAGAACTGGTATATAGCCATCACAGGAACAGACTGATGCCTGGGATTATACAAATATGGCTGTGGCACAGAAATATTTGCTATGCCCTCAGCGATGAGGTCTCCCAGTGCCTCACCACCCTCACAGTAAAGAATTTCTTCCTAATAGCTAATATAAATCTGCCCTCTTTCAGTTTCAAACCGTTTACCCCTTGTCCTGTCACTACATGCCCTTGTCAAAAGTCTCTCTCCAACTTTTTTGCAGGCCTCTCCAGGTACTGGAAGGCTGTGGTAAGGTCTCCCCGCAGCCTTCTCTTCTCCAGGCTGAATAGCCCCAACTCTCTCAGTCTGTCCTCATAGCAGAGGTGCTCCAGCCCTCGAATAATTTTTGTGGCCCTCCTCTGGACCCACTCCAACAGGTCCATGTCCTTCCTGTGCTGAGGGCTCCATAGCTGGATGCAGGACTCCAGGTGGGGTCTCACCAGAGCAGAGGGGCAGAATCCCTCCCTCAGCCTGCTGGCCACACTGCTGGTGATGCAGCCTAAAATATGGTTGACTTTCTGGGCTGCAAGTGCACACTGCTGGGTCATGTTGAGCTTCTTGTCAACCAGCACCCCCAAGTCCTTTTCAGGAGGGCTGCTCTCAATCCATTCTCCGTCTAGCCTCTATTTTTGATTGGGATTGCCCTAGCCCATATGCAGGACCTTGTACTTGGCCTTGTTGAACTTCATGAGGTTCACACAGGCCCACCTCTCAAGCCTGTCAAGGTCTCTCTGATAGCATACCTTCCCTCCAGCATGTCAACTGCACCACCCATCTTCATGTTGTCAGCAAACTTGCTGAGGGTGCACTCAGTCCCACTGTCCATGTCACCAACAAAGATGTTAAACACCACCAGTCCCTATACCAACCCCTGAGGAATGCCACTTGTCACTGCTCTCCACTTGGACATTGAGCTGTTGACCACAACTCATTGAGTGCGACCATCCAGCCAATTCCTTATCCACTGAGCGGTCCATCTATCAAATCCATGTCTCCCCTATTTAGAGACAAGGATATCGTGCAGGACAGTGTCAAATGCTTTGCACAAGTCCAGGTAGATGACATCAGTTGCTCTTCTCTTATCCACCAATGCTGTAACCCCATCAAAGAAGCCCACCAAATTTATCAGGCCTTTCAATTTTTTGATAGGTCATTGCATCATCATGAGGGGCATTGCAGTCTCGGTTCCTTCCATAGCCCTTAATCACATCTAGAAATGTAGAAATGTTTTTTCCTTAGTACATTTTCCTCTCAGGATTTCTGTTCCACTGAATGTATTCCTGTTGACTTATGGCCTGATCTGTAGTCCACCAGGAGCTAGACTCAGTGGGCGTTTTTCTATTTATTTCATTGTTTACTTTGTTTCACTTCACATTATTGACTCATAGTCACTTCAGATCAGACCCTTAGGCTAAACACTTCTAAAATGTGGAACTCCTTCTGTAAGGAGAACCTCATTTTCAATGACAGAGAAGATTTCTGAGACCAGAAATATTAATGTGGATTTAAACAAGGGAAAACAATAACCTATACATTACTTATTCTGCACATTTTATACCTCCCAGAGAAGCCATGTGAACCCAGATTTACATTTCTATTTAGCCATCTTTTAATTTAATCTCTCTATCCTTCTGTAAGTTAAGCACAGAAGCTTTCCTCATGTTTTTCTACTGATTGAGCCTTCCCTACCCTGTTTCTCCTCAGTCTCTGTAGCAATCAAAACATTGGCATCTGCTGCTCGGGGAAATATTTTTGTGGTTTTCCTAGTATCTGCAGGTGGTTGCACTTGGCTGCTGTCTCCCAGCCCTACTGCTTCCATGTTTCTCTGATAGAAAGATGTAGAAGTAATAGCATACAGAAGTAGGGTGGTTTGGAGAAAGAAATACCTGTTTGAGAGTTCACACTTAACAGATATAGGTCCCAGATTTTTGAACTTCCATGAAAATTTTGGAAATTTCTTCTTTTTTAGTGGTTTATACTGAGAGGAAAATGAGACCTTTTTTGTTTATTTATTTGGAGTGAAGGCACTAGCAGAGAGTAGTAGCTGAATGTTTGGGGCATTCACACTGGATACTGAAAACCCTAATAATCTACTTCAGCCCAGGGACAAGACCCTTTCCTACCCACATCTGTTACAAATACAGAACTACTCGGCCATTCTGGAGCAGAGTTCTCTTCTGTCTCTGAGCCTGACAACGAAAAGCCCAACTGCCCCCTGCCCCACATGAGACACTGGGACACTCATTACAAGTTAGTCATTCCAGGTCCCTCACCTCATGTGTTAGACTTCTGTCACTCATGTGGAACCTAGTTCAGTCTGATCCTCCATTTTCTTATCTGTGCCTCATTTAGATGGCCATTACCTGGGGAGCAGAATTGCTGTGGCAGTGCCCGTAGTGCACGCCTCCTGCTGAAACAGGTTCTCTTCTACATCTTCCCCACTCTTCATTTCAAGAAGTCATATCTAACTGTCATCACTTTCAGATGGAGAAGTGTACAAGAATTTCTCTATGCGCACACAAATACATTTATTGGTTGGAAAAATGGTAGTGGTGGGAGATCCAAGACTGAAATGAATGGGAAAGTTTGCATGGAGTAAGCAACGGACTGTGTCATTCTTTTGTGAGGTTCAAATATATTAGAAGCTTAGAGATATTAAATGCTTATGGTGAGGAAGAGTGGGATCTGCTGCTCTAGTTCTATGCACTGGAGTGATGCAGGTTCAAGAACGGTAGTTGGCAGAGAGCAGTAATCAAAGTATCATTTCACTGTACCTGCATTATCCTCAGTGAAATTTGCATTTTCTGCACTGTGTATATACAATGGCATATTCTTATCATAACTATGTATGCCATTTTTGTAACTACTTTGTAGTCCTGACTCAATCTGTGAATGTATAGATGAAGGTGATGAGATTGAAGGACAAAATATCCGTGAATCTGTCAAAATGTCAAGATGGGTCCCTGTAGACATCAATATATAACCTTCCTTTGGATTTTTTTTAACATCTTATAAGAAATGGAATCACAATAGTAATGAATTTTTAAGAGATGCCCACATCTCTGAATTTTACATAGAGTTTGTGGCCCATACACTGGCAAAGCATACTGCTTGCAAGAACTGCTCAGTCAAAACACATAGAAATTACTTGCAAGAGGAGTTTTTGAAAGAAAACCCACAAATAAGTACTAGAAAAAACTTCTATGATGCAACATTTTTCTGACTTGGATAAGCAAACAACTCAGTGGTGTGTTAAAGTCAAATTATTTTAATGTTACTAAATAAGCTGATGAAAAAATTAATATGGCAAACAATTAATAGTGAATTAATGAATGTTAAGGCAACAGGATTCTGTGAGTTGGTGAAGTTTGTATGATTCCAAAGGCAAAATTTCAAATGTAGATGCTACAGAAATCATCAGTATGATATTGAATTTCTAGGACAGTTGACATGCTCCCCACTACTCTCCTCCCCTACTATTCTAAAAGACTTACCGAGTTAGCACCATATTGACTAAGGCAAGTGATATTAAACAAATTAGAAGCTGGAATCAACCTGAGATTCACTATTAAAAAAGTAAAAAAAAAAAAAAGGTGGAAAAAATCTAAAAATTAAAAAAAAAGTGAAAAGAAGAAATTTACAAATTGGCCAAAGCTATTTCATATTTTTAGCAAAAGCCTGGGCAAATGTCTTAAATCACATCATCAACATTTCTAGGATGGTAGAGGACTGTTAAGCAGTCAGAAAGTCACATATAACTACTTTGTGCTGGAAGACAGTCTCATTTCAACATTTTCTGCTTGGATATGGTAAGGAAGAAAAGGTTGCCTAAGAGCAACTGTTTGTCCCTTTTACAAGACAGGAACAGTGTGATGCCAGTTAGACCTTCGGGGTAAGAACAGGTTACTAAGAGAACATAAGCCCAGCTATGCCACCAGGGAAAATACAGGGAACCCATCAGTGTGTTAGCAAGAGCATAAAGCTGGGAGGTTGAATACGTCCTGCACATCATTGCTTCAGGATTAGCCTTGTCAACTTCATGGTGAGAGACTTACAAGATTTAGTGGTGGGATAGGTCTTCTAAAAGCTTAAAATGTGACAGTCACCACCCAGGAATCTCAAAAAGAAAAAAAGAGCACTTTCTAACAAATGATGGCTATCAGAAATGTTAATCATGTGACTCAGGGTCTACAACCTGCAGCTGGACAAATTTTCTTCCAAGAATCAGGGTAATTAATTAGTGTACCATGATGCAGATGTGAATTTTGTACTATATGAAATCTTCAAGTGAAGGCCAGTCACTTTTCAGAAAGACCTGCTGTCTCTGATATTTAATTTAAGGGCCAGAAGCATGATATGTCATGAGTACTTCTGCTGAACATGTTGAGAGAAAAGAGGAGAAAGAGAAATGAGGGGAGGGGAGGGGAGAGGGAGGGAAGGGAAGGGATATAACGCATAGCTGAAATTCTGCTAATTTTCAATCAATTTCTTCTCTTTTCATGAAAGATCAGCACTATTTGGGTTTCATTTCACTGAACAGGCTTGGGATGTTGTCATGGTTTAACCCGGCCCCTGGAAATTAGGACTCGACAGCTGCTCGCTCACCCCTCCTCTTCCCCCCCAGCGGGATGGGGAGGAGAAACGGGCAAGAGGTAAAGCTTGTGAGTTGAGATTAAGACAGTTTAGTAAGACAACAAAGGAAATACTAATACGAATACTAATAATGATAACAATAATGATAATAATGAATATGCAAAACAAACTATGTACAATATGATTTTCTCACCACGCAATGACCAGTTTGCAGTCAGTCCCTGAGCAGCAATCGCAGAACTCAGAACTTGCAGATTTTGCAAATTTTACAGAACTCCTGAAAAAGACTGAACTCCCTGAAAAGTTCAAAAGGGAGGTTTCGAACTCACAGAAAAGAGAAGATCCTATTAGTACCCCCGGCCAACCCCCACTTATAAACTGAGCATGACGTCCATGGTGTGGAATATTTCATTTGACCAGCTTGGGCTGGCTGCCTGGCTGTGCTCCCTCCCAGGTCCTGCACATCTGCTCATTAGCTGAGCCTGAGAAACTGGAAAAAAGTCCTTGATTTTATAGCAACAGCAGAAAACATCCGTGTTACCAACAGCCTTCTCATACTAAATCCAAAACACAGCAGCTACTGAGAGGAAAATTAACCCTATCCCAGGGAAAACCAAGACAGGGTTTGTTTGTGGTTTTTTTTTTTAATCTGCTGGGCCTCTGAAAATCACTGTGAGTGACACTGCAGATAAAAGTAATGGTATGACAGAAGGAAATCACTGTAAAGCAAACTACATATACAATGGAGGCGAGAGAGACACACAAGTTAGTAATGGGTGTATAAACCTTCCTTGCATTTGCTTGCATTTTGAGCAAGAGAAGCTTCTTGAGTATTACAAGGTACCAAAGAAAAGGTGGGCTAAAGAAATGGAAGAGAATCACACAGCAGGCAGCCTGACTAGGTGTCTTCATGGGGCAGAGAAGCAAGACCCCAGGTAATTTGCAAACACTGCGTGAATCAACAAAGGGAAAAATTGCTGTTAGCTCTTGTCAGCTCTCGTCAGCCAGTTCCAGCCACAGGGGTTATTCAAAACAACTCTGTGTGCTGCTGCATCTGCTTTTCCCCAGCCACCTGCTAAGAATCCTGCCTTCGAGCAAAAGGAATTGTCTGGCTGAGAAAGGCACATTAGCTCACCTCAGCCCACCTATCTACTGCTGCTTCTGGTTAAACAGGTTTTAATACAAGTCAACCCATGCATAGGGCTTATTCTGGCATATGATGGCTCACTCTGGTGTTGTCGCATAGAGCAATAATAACTTTCTGAAGGCTCCTGGAGGCAACGTCCCAGCTGATGTCAGCCAGTGGCTCAGCCACACTCTGAAAGAAGCCAGTGACCATCCACTTACAGTGATGTGTGCTGGCAGGTCATGATGCCCATTACATGAGCAGGAGCAAGCCTGTCACAGGCAAGACTGTTAAGCTCCTGAGTGCCATCTGAACTGTAGGAAGCAAGCCCTGCCTGCAAGGCCTGAGAGGCTAGTCTATGGGTAGTCTCCTCTGAGTCCACTTCCCTAAACAACGTGGTACAGTGATCTTGTGAGGGCACGTGCTTTGGTGTGTCCATGAGCCCTGTCCCAGACCTTTCCCCATCTTGCCAGTGCTCCTCCACTCCCAAATGCAGTCGTTACCCTTGCACAGAGAGACATTCAGCCATCCCTCAGCTGCTGACAGCAGCCCTAACCTCCAAAATCCCAAATGCAGTCGTTACCCTTGCACAGAGAGACATTCAGCCATCCCTCAGCTGCTGACAGCAGCCCTAACCTCCAAAATCCACACTGCCTGCACAGCCCCAAAGCTTATCTGCTGTGCCGTTAGCCCCTGTTAACTGCATCTACAGGCCCCGTGGGGTATATTCCTTTTCCACTACTTCATGCTTCTCTTCACTCCTACTTTTTGATATCCAAGGCACAAGATGGAGGAGCACAGAGCCCCAGCTGTTACTGAGGCCCTGAGGCCTCGCTGCATGGTCAGAAGTGTTGGTTCCACCTTCTTGTGATGGCTGGATCACGGTCAGGGCATGGCGAAGTACAACCACTGGGTAGTAGGTAAGATGTGGGAGCCGCATGCAAGGGAGCTTCAGCCATGAGTTAGACGTGCAAAATGTCAGGCGTAGTCTAAGACTGACAAGCAAGAAGAGTGCCTTAGATGTTGGGGGACACTTAGACATTTAAATGTGGATGCCAGCCAGATGCAAACATCAAGTGCACGGCTGGATGTGGGAAACGAATCACAGATACTTCTCTATAGACTGTAGTGTAATGCAGGTAGGTGAGTTTAGCTTGAAGTTACTGGTACTGTTAAAGCAGTATAACCCTCCATCCTCTAATAATTAGAGGGTGTGCTTAGATAGCTACAGGAGCGTTAACACGACTTGAGCCTCGCCATGTAGAGAATAGACTGTGCTGATGTAGCTGCAGCTTTTCTGGAAGTTGCACCTGTAGAATTGCGACCCTGCTTCAGCAGGGGGGTTGGACTAGATGACCCACAGAGGTCCCTTCCAACCCCGAACATTCTGTGATTCTGTAATTGCAAAACTCTTTTGCCTGCCACTGCAGTGTTTCTGAGACAAATCTTACTCTGTGTGATTCTCTTCTCAGGCTGCTGCTAAACATCAGTACAGCACTGAATTACAGAAGCAGCACGGTCCCCAGGCTGTTCCCTTTGCGCCGGGACAGGATCACAGAGAGCTGTCATTCAAGAAGTGTTTCTTATGACCTCAGCTGTGGCCGAGGTGGTGCTGTCCTCCCTAGGCAGCCTCCTGGGTCCTCCAGTGCCTGGTGGCTTCTGCAACGGATTCCCGAAGGCTGACCCTGAGCTCCCTCCTTGGACTGCAGCCCAGTGCTTCCCCTGCTGCCTGCGGGTGATGTGCAGGCAGAATTTGGCGTCTTTCAGCTGCCTTTGGCACACGACAGTTCTCGTGTCTCTCCTTCTGCTTTGCAAGGTGGGACAACCTTTCCTCGTGAGTGCTTTTTTTTGACTGCTTTGATCAGTCCACGTAGAGTTTTGTTTCCTAGAAATCTGATAACTTTTATTATTCCTCTTGTCTGACTCCTAGATTTTTTCCTTAAGAATCTGGAACAATTTTAGGTGTAATTCCAAGTGGCATATGTTATGCAATCAAAATCATAATAGGAGTCTATATAGAATAAATAACACACAGTTGGTAACAAATTAATTTAAAATTCTACTCTTTTGGCTGATAGCCTTGCCATCTGCTAATGTTAATCATCAGCTTTTGCCCATATACAATCTTTAGATTTACTATTGAGGAGCTGACTTTAAACACACTTCCCAGTCTTATAGTGTGTCACACAGGCAATATGAAGTTTGCTTTTGGCATTCATGAGATAGCTGTTTGGCTATTTTGGGAAAGCTTTTGTAATTGTTTTTAATTGCAACATCATGGATATTGAGCCAGAGTTTCAGAAGCCCTTTTTTTCTTAGTCTAGCATTTCAGCTGTTACTAGTTTGCCTTGTTTGCTCACATTACTTTCTGTGATTGGGAAGAACTCAAAGGAAAAAAAGTCACGGATAAAGCCCCACCCCAAGCCATGTAGCTATCAGAAATAATTTATTGCACAAAATATGTTCCTGTGTGACTGTTACAGGTTTGCGTGGCAAGGTTTTGGTAGCGGGGTGGCTATAGGGGTGCCTTCTGGAAGAAGTTGCTAGAAACTTCTCCCATGCCCAACAGAGCCAATGCCAGCTGGCTGTATGACGGACCCACCACTGGCCAAGGCCAAGCCCCTCAGCGACGGTGGTAGAGCCTCTGGGATAACAGTCAAGAAGGGGAAGAACACTATGGTGAGGCAGCAATCGAGAGAGACAAGTGAGACGATGTGAGAGAAACAACTCTGCAGACACGAAGGTCAGTGAAGAAGGAGGGGGAGGAGGTGCTTGAAATGCCAGAGCAGAGACTTTTCCCCTGCAGCCTGTGATGAAAACCATGGTGAGGCAGGCTGTGCCCCTGGAGCCCATGGAGGTCCACGGTGGAGCAGAGATCCACCTGCAGCCCAGGGAAGGGACCCCGCACTGGAGCAGGTGGATGCCTGAAGGACGCTGTGACCCCGTGGGGAGCCCACGCTGGAGCAGGCTCCTGCCAGGACCTGCAGACCTGTGGCGAGAGGAGCCAACATCAGAGCAGGTTTGCTGGCAGGGCTTGTGACCCCATGGGGACCCACGCTGGAGCAGCCTGTTCCTGAAGGACTGCACCCCATGGGAAGGACCTACACTGGAGCAGTTTGTGAAGAGCTGCAGCCCGTGGGAAGGACTCACGTTGGAGCAGTTTGTGGAGAACTGTATCCCATGAGAGGAACCTTCACTCTGGAGCAGGGGCAGAGTGTGAGGAGCCCTCCCCCTGAGGAGGAAGCAGTGGCAGAGACAACGTGTGATGGACTGACCGTAACCCCCATTCCCTGTCCCCCTGCGCCACTCAGGGGGAGGACAGAGAGAAACGGGAGTGAAGCTGAGCCTGGGGAGAAGGGAGGGGTGGAGGAAGGTGTGTTAAGATTTAGTTTTGTCATTATCCTACTCTGATTTGATTGGTGATGAATTAAACTCCGTTTTCTCCCCCAGTTCAGTCTGTTCTGTCTGTGACGGTAATTGGTGAGTGATCTCTCCTTGTCCTTGTCTCGACCCTCGAGCCTTTCATCACATTTCCTCTCCCCTGTCCAGTTGAGCATGGGGAGTGATAGAGCAGTTTTGGTGGGCACCTGGCATTTATCCAGGCCAAACCAAAACAGTGACTTTTTAAGTGCATAGATAGTCCTTCTGGATAAACTCTTGATGTAAAAAGATTTAAGAAATGAGAAAATTTTGCATCTTAATTATTCCATAAAGACTTGTTTCTTCTTTAGGCTGAAACCACTGGCAGGTCTTTAAAGAACGTGTTTATAATGAAGACCCATTAGGGCTAAAATTTGATTTTAGCCACTCTAAAAAAGAAGCGGAACACTTGAGATGGTGAGATTTATGTAGAATTTTATTTGCTAGTTTATATTTCAGTAATATTGCAACAGAAGTATCTGACAAAAAACGTAGAATTACAGAATCATAGAACCATTAAGGTTGGAAAAGACCTCTAAGATCATCAAGTCCAACTGTCAACCCAACACCATCATGCCTGCTAAACCATGTCCTGAAGTGCCACATCTACATGTATTTTGAACACCTCCAGGGGTGGTGACTCCACCACTGCCCTTGGCAGCCTGTTCCAATGCCCAACTACTCTTTCAGTAAAGAAATTTTTCCTAATATTCAATCTAAACCTCCCGTGGTGCAACATGAAGCCACTTCTTCCCGTCTTATCATTAGTTACTTGGGAGAAGAGACTGACACCCGCCTCACTACAACCTCCTTTCAGGTAGTTGTAGAGAGCGATAAGGTCTCCCCTCAGCCTCCTCTTCTCCAGACTGAACAACCCCAGTTACAGAATCACAGAATCACAGAATGTTCGGGGTTGGAAGGGACCTCTGGGGGATCATCTAGTCCAAACCGCTGCCGAAGCAGGGTCATCTAGAGCAGGCTGCACAGGACCTTGTCCAGGCAGGTCTTGAATATCTCCAGAGAAGGAGACTCCACAACCCCCCTGGGCAGACTGTGCCAGGGCTCTGTTACCCTCAGAGGGAAGAAGTTCTTTCTCATGTTCAGACAGAACTTCCTATGCTTCAGTTTGTGCCCATTGCCCCTTGTGCTGTCACTGGGCGCCACAGAAAAGAGTTTGGCCCCATCGTCTTGACACCCACCCTTCAGATATTTATAAGCATTTATAAGGTCCCCTCTCAGCCTTCTCCAGGCTGAACAAGCCCGTCTCCCTCAGCCTTTCCTCGTAGGACAGATGCTCCAGTGCCCTCACCATCCTCGTAGCCCTCCGCTGGACTCTTTCCAGTAGCTCCTCATCTTGCATGGGGCAGCTCAGTTCCTTAGCTGCTTCTCGTAAGACCTGTTCTCCAGACCCTTCACCAGCCTCATTGCCCTTCTCTGGACATGCTCCAGCAACTCAATGTCCTTGTACTGAGAGGCCCAAAACTAAACACAGTACTCAAGGTGCGGCCTCACCAGTGCCGAGTACAGGGGCACGATCACCTCCCTACTCCTGCTGGCCACGCTGTTCCTGATGCAAGCCAGGATGCCGTTGACCTTCTTGGCCATCTGGGCACACTGCTGGCTCATGTTCAGCCGGCTGTCAATCAACACCCCAAGATTCTTTTCTGCTGGGCAGCTTTCCAGCCACTCGTCCCCAAGCCTGTAGCGTTGCATGGGGTTGTTGTGATCCAAGTGCAGGACCCGGCACTTGTCCTTGTTGAACCTCATGCAGTTGGCCTCGGCCCATCGATCCAGCCTGTAGCGTTGCGTGGGGTTGTTGTGACCCAAGTGCAGGACCCAGCACTTAGCCTTGTTGAAACTCATACAGTTGACCTCAGCACATCAATCTGGCCTGTCCAGATCCCTCTGCAGAGTCTTCCTACCCTTGAGCAGATCAACACTCCCACCCAACTCGGTGCCATCCACAAACTTTCTGAGGGAGCACTCAATCCCCTCATCCAGATCATTGATAAAGATGTTAAACAAGGTGGGACCCAAAACAGCCCTGGGGAACACCACTCCTGACCTGCTGTGAACTGGATTTAACTCCATTCACCACCACTCTCTGCGCTCGGCCATTCAGCCAGTTTTTTACCCAGCGAAGTGTGCACCCATCCAAACCATGGGCAGCTAGTTTCTCTAGGAGGATGCTGTGGGGAACAGCATCAGAGGCCTTAGTAAAGTCCAGGTAGACAACATCCACAGCCTTTCCCTCATCCACTGGATGGGTAAGCTGGTCATGGAAGGGGATCAGGTTGGGCAAGGAAGACCTGCCTTTCATGAACCCGTGTTGGCTGTGCCTGATCCCCTAGTTGTCCTTCACATGCCTGGTGAGTGCACTCAGGATGAATCACTCCATAATCTTGCCTGGCACCAAGGTCAGGCTGATAGGCCTGTAGCTCCTGGGATCCTCCTTCCAGCCCTGCCTGTAGATGGGCATCACACTGACAAGCCTCCAGTCATCTGGGACCTCCCCAGTTAGCCAGGATTGCTGATAGATGATGGAGAGTGGCTTGGCAAGCTCCTCTGCCAGCTCCTTCAGCACTCTTGGGTGGATCCCATCTGGCCCCATAGACTTCTAAGTGTCCAGGTGGCATAGTGGGTCATTAACTGCTTCTGCCTGGATACGGGAGGTTTAATCTGCTCTCCATCTCTTCTTCGAGGTCTTGGGGCTGAATACCCTGGGAATAATCAGTCTGACGATTAAAGACTGAAGCAAAGAAGTCATTAAGTGCCTCAGCATTTTCCTCATCCTTGGTGGCAGAGTTCCCCCCACCTGCGCATCCAATAAAGGATGGAGATTCTCCTTGTCCCTCTTTTTGTTGTTAATGTATTTGTAAAAATATTTTTTGTTATCCCTAAGAGAAGAAGTCATTCTATTAAATACTGCAGAGGAGAGCTGTGTTCAAGGGTAAGAGATGCTGGAAGCAAATTTGAAAGCATTTGCTGGAGTTGTCCAAAGGCAAGGTTGAAACCAGAAATTTTCGAAAAGAAACAAAGACACAAACTGTCCTGAAACAGAGCAAATATTAGCAAAGTCATGCACGTCTCCAGCTTCTGATGTCTTTGAGAAAAGATTGGTTCAGACATTTTGTGTAATTGTTCAGAAAGCAATCTGGAATTCCATGCTGTTCTTGGTGATTAGTCAGAATTTTAATTATGAAAAAACACTGATGCTAATTCTCTGTGAACTTACATTAATTAATCAAAATTACTTTAAAAAGACTCGTCTATGTACAGATGAAGTTCTCATCATCTGGGTCTCATTTTATATCCCATGCTAGATTCAAATGCTCCTCATATGTTTAGATCGCTAAGTTGTCACCAGGTGGAAACCGAAGTTTAAGAGAGAAATAATTTTCTTCTATACAAGGGATCTGACTTTTTTGCTAAAGTCTGTTTTGCTAATGAATTAGCAGAGCTACTTCTGAGACCCTTTTAAAATAACTGCTAAAAAAGCTGACAAAAATTGTACTTTGGGTATATTTCTTCAGATTGAAATGTCTCTTTTTCACTAAAAGTAATTTTTTTGAGTTTTTACTGATTGTGTTACAGTATCAGTTTGGAAGTTTTTGTAATGAAAAACCTACTTACCACAAAAGTATATATTATAATATATATATTATAATATGTATATGTATATATAACAATATGAAAATATAAAATTAATTAATAATCAATATGTAAATGTATAAATATATATTTAGAGACTTTCAGCATTTAGTATCTGGTGAGTGTAGGCTGACATATTCTTCAAGGAAAAGAACAAAGGACATAACGTCAATTTTGAGCATTTGACAGGCAGGAATTTTGGCACAAACTCCTTTGTCCGTTTAAATATTAGCATTTTGTCATCTAACCTTGCCCACAAGTCTAAACTTCTTTAAATTTGTACGAGTGAGGCTTTCCCTGCCCATACTGTGCCAAACAGGAAGAAGAAAAAGCCACAGGAATGTACCTGTTAGAGCTCACTCCTAAGGACTCTGCATAAAAATACGTTGCCAGGAGACCAGCTTTGTATTCAGCATCTGACCTGTGACCTTCTGGAAAACATTGAAATTGCACACACATAAGAAGTGGGACCAACAAGGCAGGCACATGACTGGCACTAAGTTTTCAGTTGCTGCTGCTGCAGGAACTGTGAGGTCTGCTGTGCTCAGAGTCTCTTTTGGCATATGATACAGAAGCAGCACTTTGCCGAAGCTAGATGAGGTCTTAGTACAGTTATGGTAATTCTTGTGAGACCTTTTGTAATCAACCACAAAATAAAGCCAATAATGCTGTAGACCAGTTGGGTGGAGCTTCAATGCATGACCAGGCTGTAGTTCTTGAGCAACTGGCAGTGAGCCACTCTGAGTAAATACATTAGAACTTGGAATTATTCAACACTAACACAAATCTTTGGTCAGGATCCAGCACATAAGAATAAAACAATGATTAAGGTAAGTGGACACCTGAACTTTGGATGTTTACACCAGCAAATTAAAAAGAATTGCAATGCAGAAAAAATAAAAAGTGCATCTTAGTCAATTATTTTTACCATCAGGTAGAATTATGAATTTTAGCTTTGTGGTGGATTGACCTTGGCTGGCCACCAGGTAGTCACCAAGCCACTCTCTCACTCCTACGCTTCAACAGGATCAGGGAGACAAAAATAAGACATAAATCTCATGGGTCAAGATAAGGACAAGGAGACCTCTTACCAATTGCCATCAAGGGCAACACAGACTCAAGTTAGAGAAATTAATATATTGCTAATTAAACGGATCAGGATGATCAGAAATACAAACCAATCTAACAAACACCTTCCCCCCACCCCTCCCTTCTTCCTGGGCTCAACTTCACTCCTGAATTCTCCGCCTCCTCCCCCTCAGAGGTGCAAGTGGACGGGGAATGGGGCCTGAGGTCAGTTCATCACACATTGCCTCTGCCGCTCCTTCCTCCTCACGCTCCTCCCCTACTCCAGCATGGGATGCCATCCGCAAGAGACAATCCTTCACAACGTTCTCCAATGTAGGGCCTCTCAATGAAGTGCAGTCCTTCAGGAACAGACTGCTCAAGTGTGGGTCTCCTGTGGGGTCACAGGTGCTACCAGCAAAGCTGCTTCTGCATAAGCCCCTCACCAGGGACTGCGACTGCTGCCAAGAGCCTGATCTGGAGTGTTCTCCGTGGGGTTACAGCTTCCTTCAAGGCATGAGGTGCAGTGTGGATAGCTGCTGCGCCATGGACCTCCATGTGCTGCAGGGGCACAGCCTGCCTCACCATAGTCTTCACCAGGGGCTACAGGGGAATATCTGCTCTGGCACCTGGAGCACCTCCTCCCCCTCCTTCTTCACTGACCCTGGTGTCTGCACAGCTGTTTCTTTCACATGTTCTCCCTCCTCTCCCCCAACTGCTATGCAGTGTTTTTTACCCTTTCTTTACTATTTTGTCACAGAAACTACCACCATCACTGATGAACTCAACCTTGGCCATCACCAGGTCCATCTTGGAGCTGGCTGGAACAGGCTCGGTTAGACAAGGGAGAAGCTTCTGGCAGCTTCTCACAGAGGTCACCCCTGCAGCCCCCCACTGCCAAAACTTTGCCACGTAAACCCAGTACATGCTTGCAGGCTCCTCATCTGAATGTGTTTTGTAGGTTTCCCTTCAGAATCAGGACTGGGAGATCGGAGGTGTCATGCTTTGCTGCTAAGAAATGGTGTCTCCAGAGCAAGTGGGCCCTTTTCCTTTCCTTTCCTTTCCTTTCCTTTCCTTTCCTTTCCTTTCCTTTCCTTTCCTTTCCTTTCCTTTCCTTTCCTTTCCTTTCCTCTC
>Ga0065711_1032468_pt1 | contig 27289 bp, 18 predicted proteins | sample Hoacrofraction12_FD_59098 | JGI IMG/M metagenome (GOLD analysis project Ga0065711, IMG submission 59098) | Hoatzin crop microbial communities from Cojedes, Venezuela - Epithelial fraction 12 v2 (version 2) | ecosystem: Host-associated > Birds > Digestive system > Esophagus > Crop | place...
GCCTGTTCCAGTGCTCCGTCACCCTCAGAGGGAAGAAGTTCTTCCTCATGTTCAGACGGAACTTCCTGTGCCTCAGTTTGTGCCCATTGCCCCTTGTCCTGTCGCTGGGCACCACTGAAAAGAGTCTGGTTGTCATGGATAGCAATTACAAATAAGCATAATCAGTCATAACAAGCATGGACTGCTTCTGGATTGACATCAATCCATTTGAGATCATGTTCTGCAATTATCCCTTTAGACTCTGAAGATTACATCCTTATTCAAACAAAACCAAATCTGATTTAGCTTGCAAAGTTTTAAATCTTGATTGTTTTTTCTGACTAGAGATTGAGCTTCCTGTTGGTAAGGAATGTGAGCTTGTAACCTATATTTAAGAGTCTGTATTCATATCTTGATAATTGCAAGTGAAAGAGCAGTTAGAAAGTAATATTGTTAGCATGATATACTCCACATTTCCTCCTGACATTCTAGATATACAGTCCAGAAATGTTTACAGCAGTGTTCTAAAACAAAGGACTTTGCTTCCAAACATTATGCAGTTTAGTTTTCCACATTTGTAACTTCAGTCATTCCTCTCTGTACTGTTTTTCATCACACTAATAGGTTGTACAGTAGCTAAAACTAGCAAGCTGCTTCTCTTTTCTTCACTAGCAATATCTACGTTTCCTCCTCTTTGACTAATTTTTTCTAATATAAATCTGATTATAAATTCCTTTTGGGCAAGAACTGCATTTTTAAATAAGTTTTTGTAACTTCTGATGAACTTAACCTTCAAGAGTGATTCCAGCCTGCTGGCCACCTCAGAGTGATTGACTCTACTACTGCTAACGGCTGGAAAGCACATATACCCAGTAAATCAAAAACTGGTGACCGTAATTTCCATTCTTTAAAATCCATTACCTTGTGCCTTTCACTGGATTGTTGTTGCATGGTTCCCAACGACCAGATCCAACTACACTTGATTCAATGTAGTACCCAACCAGCTCCTTGGCATCTGGGGGTTCTGTCCAAGTGACAACAACTGAGGTGTCTGTATTCCTAGTTGGCATAACACGGCCAGGAGCTTTGGGAATATCTGTGAGAGAGAAACATAAATAAGCTAGTGACCAGCCAGTCAACATTTCTGAATAAAAAAAGAGTGACATTCTATTCTTGATTATATTAGCACAACTGATACAGATTTAACATCCTCACATTCCTCTGATTTCAGTCAAGTAACCTGGTGCAACAGGAAAGGATCAGTAGGTTCAAGCCTTTGGTGGTGAGGTTCCTCATGTCTCCATTGCCTATGGTTATAGGTATTTCCTTCTAATTAGATTTAGTTTATTCCCTTGCGCTGAACATCTACATTAGAGATGTAATTTGGAGCTTTCTAAAAGGCAAAACGTGTTAGATGCACACTGAAGGATTTTGTGCAGCCTACAGAAGAAGTCAGAAACAAATGCCCCTGTTAAACAGCAAAAGGCATCTAAAGTGTTTTTCAAGAAGAGCTGTTTTAGTCTTCTCCTAAAATAATGTAGTTCACGTGCATCAAACTGCTCTGAGAATCCAACCAATATGAAGTAAACAGAGACAGTCTGGGAACCGGATTCAAATCTGCATTGCTGTTTGGAAACAAATTGCTAATGTAGACATAGCTACTGAAGCTTTACTGTGGTGAACATCTTGGTTTGTCTTCCAGTGGAAACAGTCTCCGCATTTATGGAAGTATTAAATTCTTCACTTTTGTTTAATTTGGCAAACAAGGAAGGTTAAACTCTGCTGTTGTCTGGGCTTATTTTAAATAAAGAATCTAAGTAAAGCAAAACATTTTTGCGCTTCCTTGAGTTTTCATTTTCTTTCACTATTTGCAGCCTTTGAAGTTCTTGGCATCACTATTTGAAGCTTAATTCCCTTGATTTGCATCTGTCATTTGACTGTACATTAAAGGTTCAACAGTCCAAAGCAAAATTATTTCAGCTAGCCAAAGGGAATAAATCATGAACTACTCTTCGTACATGAATTATTTACTGGGCAGCTATCTGTCTTCAGACAAAACAATTACATCATAAACTGAAAAGATACCATGCAGGTAATTCAGTACACATGACCACAAACTTACCGAGTTTGTCACCCACCACAGTGGCTTCAGTTGCTTCTGAAGGCTCACCAATTCCAGCTGAATTGCAACAGCGAACTCGGAAGCAGTAGGATTTGCCTTCAGCCAAATCAAAAACTGCAAAGCGAGGAGACTTCACAGGAATCTCAGTGTTCACCCTTTGCCAGTCCTCTGTGCCAGCAACGCACTGCAGTCAAACCCAGAAACTGCATTTGGAACGAAAGTGTCTGAAAGCTCAGTGTCTAACTCAACAAAACTTTCTACCTGGACCACAAAATGCATGTCTGCTGTGGAGAACAGGGAGTCACATTCCTTTTTTGGGTCTTTCCACAGAATGAGCATATTTCAAAGCTTATGAATCTGCCAGGTGTCCACCTAGTCCAGCAAACATACGTGAAAGCTTACTGGTTTTAATATATCAAAGCTAACTCCTCTCCACGGCAAGGAAGTCATGTTATTAACAACTACATCCAGTTCTGGACCACTTTCAAAATAAGTTCTGCAGACATTCAACATAGAATCACAGAATCATAGAATCATGGAATGGTTTGTGTTGGAAGGGACCTTACAGATCATCCAGTTCCAACCCCCCTGCCATGGGCAGGGACACCTTCCACTCGACCAGGTTGCTCAAAGCCCCATCCAACCTGGCCTTGGACACTGCCAGGGAAGTGTTGAACATGTTTGAAAGAATGAAACTTCAATATTACCACATTGCTTCTAGATGCGTTAATTAATATTTTATATTAATTCCAGAATTAATCACGATCTGACCTTCATTTTTCAGAAAAAAAATAACGTGGAATTAATCTGTGAATTGTTTTTATTTCTGGGGCTAGAAGCTCTATGTATCATGATCACTTATACTGTTAATATTAGTGATTAGTTTTTACCTGTGATTTACATTAAGGATAATTTCAAGTAATGGGTCTTGGTCTCTGAGAGATTTCAAATTTTCAGGAAGGCATTCCCTGACTATGTGACATTAGTGCTCAGCAATCAGCATGCAACAGTGTATTGAAAAGCTTTCTTACATGGAAATTCAAAATTCATGTATTCATCCTCTCTAAGTCTGTTGCTAAGTGAAACTCATTTATTTATACCAGATTTCAGAGATGAAAAACACATAATAGGAAAATATTTATGTCTCCCATGGTGACACCTCTAGACTGGCAGGGAAAAGCATTGATAAAGAAGTTTGTGAGCGATGAGATACAAGCAAAACGGGTGATGGCGTGAAGAATTTTCTAGGCTAGCAGCCATGCAAAAAACATCTCAGAAAAGCAGGACACTGAAATTAAAACATTCTGTTCTAGAAAAGAAGTTTTGCCATCTTTGTTGAGTTAGTGAAGCGAATGGAAAGTTAATGTAGAGGATAAACATGAAAAGGCAGCTAGAGGAGAAAGTGCTGATGCCAAGAAACTCTTGCAGAATGCCTCCATCCAAAATGTTAACAATCTGTCCCACCAGACAAGCTTCATTTATCCAAATTTCATTTTATATGTATATATATATTTATATATTTAAAAAAATATATAATATATATAAAAACTATATATAAAAACTATATATAAAAACTTTGCTCTGTGCTTTCTCATTATAGAGGGAGTTTGTCAGCCTGCCTACTCCAGGGTATGTCAGTGACATGGTTCATAGAAGTACATTACAGTGTGTGACACATCCTGCATTTGCTTTCCTATTTCCCATCTTTCTTTTCTTCCTAGTTTATCTTAATCTACAGTAACTGCTATCTTGATGAAGTATACCACAACATGGTTAAGATTTTGTTCAATTTCACCTTTTCCACAAAGTACATGATACCCTCATGGCCCCGCTGTCCAGGAGGCTTCCAGCTAAGAACAACATAGTTCTTAGTGGCTTCAGTAACTTGGAGGTCTGTAGGTGGACCAGGAACAACACCCTCTGAAGAACAGGGGAGAAGAATAGGAAAGAGAATTGGGATTTAAATCCTTCATATTTGCATCAGAATAAGTGTTGTAATTAAAGTATAGACAAGTATTGATATACCTTGGCACCTAACATTTTTTAAAATGTAGAGTTACAAGTCTTCTAAATATTGGTTTTAAATGTCCTTCTTTTAACTCTAAGCATGCTTATTTGTTAGGCCCTGAATAACGAAACCTCACCTCAACAACCACGTTGGGAGTTATTCAGGGTCGCGTGACTCTCAGAACAATGAACTTTGGGTGTGTGCCAAAGTCCACTGAACTCATTGGGAGTTTTTCTAATTACTCAGCCAGCTTCACATTAGACTTTTGTGGGCAAAAGGGCTGCGTTTACCTGCAGGTTCTTCCTCAGTGACAATAATCTGTCCAGTCCAGGGAGCAGAAGGGTGACCTGAAAGAGATGTCAGAGGTATTACAGACATGGGAGACTTCAGGGACTTTTACAATAACAAGAAATCCAGCTCTTTCATGGTTCAAAACTAACAATGGCAAGATTCACGTGAGCTCCATTTTTGGTCACTGCTGTGACTGTTGCTCAGGTAGCAAGCTAGTTACCCAAGCTAGTTGCAGGCTGACTGGCTTGAACATTGAAAGCAGCTCAGCAATCAATACAGCTAGAAAATTTAGCCCACTGAAACATCTATTTCTTCCCAAAATGTCACTGAAGTCACCTAGGTGACAAGCAGAGGTATTTGGCTCACTCAGCTCATCGTTTTCAAGGAATTAACATCAACTTTATTTTCTGTACTCTATTCCTTTGGTTTAACAGCTCACTCATTCATGGAACAGCCAAATTCCTGCAGGCTGATCTTTGTCTCTTTTCAACCACTTTCCCTCGCATTACCAGCTTTCAAATCATGGGTCGCAATCACAAACAGAAATGGCTCAGCCTGACTCAACATATGATACAGTTTGCGTGGCTCTCTCAGTGCCTCTACATTATGATCTTATTGCAGTTACGTGTTCGGCTATTAACCAGGCCAATGCACTTTTCAGAGATAAATTTTGCTAATGCTGTTCTCCACCTCCATGTGCTTCACCTATGTTGGCTGATCTGTTTTGGAAACGTGAGCGGAGAGGGAGCAGGTGGGGAGAAAAGAGGATCATGAGGGAATGAGAGGAGGAGATCTAACAGGAATAGGCCACCAAGATGACACTTCATCTCCTGAGACAGCTTCCATACTTGCCATTGAGAAGAGGCCTACCCCAGACTTTGAGTTTCACACGTCTGTCTGAACACAGTGTTTCCTGGCAGTGGCAAACCTCCTTCCTCTGGCCTTTTGTTTCTATTTTGAATGGGAACCTTGATCATCTGACTGCAGTCTGTAGCTTGCAGCATTATCTACAGTAAGACATCCAAGCTGGGACTGTGAGAGCCCTGTAGCTTTGCATACAAAAGCCCTTCACATTGGACCATTTTAAATAGTAAAACTTCAGAAGCAAGTAGAAATAATTGGATTTTAGGCATATGATTTTGGCGTATGAGTAGAGAGTTGGATTTGGAAGGAAAATGTCTGGGACATTGCCAGGCCACAGGACAAATATCCGTGACTTGTAAAATGTTATCATTAAGGCAGAGAGCTTAGGATTGATTGCCTGTTGAGCTACCCTGGTATAGTGCTGATGCTACTGCAAGACTTTGATTGTCACATGAGCACAGAATCAGCCACCCTTGCCTGTGCCACAGAGAGAGACAATTCACAGGATCTGTTCAGCTTTTTTGTTGGCTGAACAAAAGCAAGTCTCTTCAGGCAATTAGCTTTCCTGTGCCTTTTCCTCCCTTCCTGCAAGTTCAAAGCATAGCACCACAGCCAGCCAAAGCCATTTGAGCAGACAGAGCACTGTGTGCAAAGAGCACTGAGATGATTTCTTCTTGGCAAAGCTCTCTCCAAAGAATATTTTGTTTTTGCATTGCTCCCTCTAGTGGGATTTCGAAGACTTATGAGTAGATAGTCATACTTTTTTTTATGAGTTGTGACTTCTTGAACCTCTCAGGCAACCTGCAAAAAGCACATCTTACTTCTAAGCCTGGCTCTGTCAGCAGGATCCAGAGCAGCTACAGGCTCTGACACCCGGGACGGTAGGCTAATGCCAGCTTTGTTCACCGCTCGGACTCGGAAAATATAGGAACGGCCTTCAATCAGACCAGTGACAGGAAAACGAGCAAACTTCACGGGAGTCTCGTTGCACTGAGTCCAGTGGCTGGTGCCAACCTCACACCTGAAAAATACAAACAGCAAGACAATTTCTGGGAAGGGAAAAATGCAGACTCGGTGCACCCACCCCCCTTTACAGCTCCACCATTTGTTCACGTTCATTGGGTGGTCCACACCGATTTCCTCAGCAGCGTTATGTACTGGTGACCTCAGAGCAGCTGCCCCAAGGGGTCAGGGCTGAAGTACCGTCTGGGCATGCAGTAAATCCCTCACAGCTGCACCCCATCTTTCCTGAACTGAGGAAGGGACACCAGCAGAGCTCACCTCACTGTTTAAACCCTCCCAAGTGTGCTCCAGGTTGCTTAGGGAGCATCTGCTTTAGCATACTTGAAGGGACATGAAATACATGTCTCTCTTGCAGTTGCCAGAAGGCAACTAGTTCAGCTTTCGTGCACGGTGCTCCACTGTACAACCTGCAAAATGATGGGCTTTATGGGATGTGGAGACCTCCGCTGTGAGTTCCGTGACCAGCCCAGCACACAGAGAGCTGTGACCGGGGTTCACGTCAGGCACCCAGCCGGACCCTGCCTCAGACACTGCCGAGGCTGCCCAGGGAGCCTGCGGTGCGGTGGCCGCAGCCACTGCTGTGACGAGACCCGTCCGTGACAAGTGCTGGTCCCACTGCTGCGAAGCCTCGCGCCTGGCAGGAGGCTGTTTTCTGGCAGAAGGGAGAGATAACCAGCAGCAGGGAGGGACCACGGCGACTTCAGCTCAGGGAGACAGGAGGAATCTGCAGGAACAGCATCCCAGTATCCAGCAAGACGATCAACAGGAACATGAACTAACAGTTTGGGAAAGACTTTTTATTGCTGCTGAGATATCTGCTGAACTGAATGTTACAGTGCCCGCTCAGATTTCCTGGTAGATGCAAGCATCCCTTTTCTGGGAATTGTTACCGTCTCCACCGTCCGGGTGGTTTTGTGGTTCTGGTTTCTGCTTGGGGTGAAGGATGCCTGAGCTTCGCCCATAGCGTTAGCACAGGCCAGTCCTGCTGCCTCAAGTGACCGGCTCACTCTGTGAGGCACTTAGGGGCTACCCTGGCTGAATATTTGGGTGCCTGAATGCCTTTAGTGGGATCGAATACTGGAGAGCAGTAACACAGCTTTGAATTTAGAAGCAAATGTAGAATAAAGGAACTGAACACAAGAGAAAAAGCAAAATGCCATTTGTCTTACAGTTAGCATTAGCATCCCTCCATAGCCTAGTTTTAAAATGAGATATTATTTTTCAGGGTCTAGTCCGGTCTTTTGTTTTGAATTTTTCAACTAATGTTAAAGAGCTGTGGCTTAGACCTAGCACTATGTAGTTACAGCAGCAACTGGCACTCCTAAGTTATCACACCAGTTAAATTACATTTGAATTGAATGTACTGATGTTAGATTTGTTTCACTAAGCAATGCCCTCTTTTTACACATATATACTTTATGTATATACAATGGTATAATATCGAGTCTTTTTTAATATATATATTTTTATATATGTATAAAGTATTTGGCAGTTTTTTACATGCATCTGAATAAGCCCACAGGAACTCCAGATTATTGATGATGTATTCTGTTACTGAAATTCAAAAATATATTACCAGCTCTGAAAACTTCATTGCACGTCTCAAAATGGTGACTGAATTTCTTAAATCCCAAGGTTCTGGAGCCCTGCCACTGTGTGACACATTCAGTTTTCATATTTTTAAAAATTATTTCCAATTCTTCTCGTTGCAGAGAAAAACACATAAGCATGATCTGCATGTAGTTTGTGAATTTAAGAGTTTGGAAAACAATGGCATGTAAAAGAAATCCAACTCCCTTTGAGATAATATTTTGCTTTCTGGTACGTGGTAACTATTTGGAAAAAGGCAGGAGAACACTGTTACAGAAGGAGCCACAGCTGCCTGATGAAGGAGCCAATCTTGTAAGCTACCAAACTGCAAAGCCCCGAGGCCTCTCAAGCCTTATGGGAAGCAGCGAGGGCTGAGCTATGCAGTGACTCGCAGAATCCTTTGTAGGTAGTTAAATGAAGCCGGACGTAACTACTTCCATGAAAGTCAGATCAGGCCCAGCCAATCTAAAATAAAAAAGGTAATTTTCTTCTGGCCAGTATCAAGGATGAAAATAACAATGACCAGTTTATCTCATGCTTTTCAATGTGCTTTTAGGCTTTTGAGTTAGAATGAGCAGCAATACAAATTCTCCAGTCCATCGTTCTTACTGACCTGTCAATGAAATAGCCGAGGATGGGGTTTCCTCCATCGACAGCGGGCTGCTTCCAGGAGACAATAACATAATCTTTGTTGGCATCTAAGCACTGCACATCCAGTGGTGCACCAGGAGCTCCAGGGATTTCAGCATCAGCATCTGTGAGGATGGAGATATACATTTCCAAATGTGAATCACAGCTCTTTCACAGTTATCAATCTTTAAGGGCCGAACTCTGTTCCTATTGAGCCAAAAAAAGAAGTTCCATTACTGGCTTCAAAAAGTATTTGTTTTTATATTGCCAGTGTTTTTCTAGGTTTTGGTTTTCTCTTTGCCACATTTACAAATGCTTAATATGTTACAGCATCCTGTATATGTAATTCACCTAGGTATTTTAAATAAAACTAGTAATATGCATTCTGGTTAGGTAGCTGCTAGAGACATACCTGAACTAAAAACTTGGCAGACTATATATTTAGCTGCTGTTCTACTTAGGAGAAGAGGCTGATATCTTGCCTTACAGCCAGGCAATAGCTCAATCAAAAGTATTCACCCATTAGGTGTACAACACTGAATTAAATACCTTAACTCCACACACAGTCCTTCATTGTTTCTTTTTGGTTGGCTCTGGACTGCGAAGGTATCAAAAACTTTTGAAGTTTAATTATACTACACGTGCATTATCATTGTGGAATGTAACCTTCATAAAAATGAGTATATTGTTGCTTTCAAGTGTTAATCATGAATCTGCGACTGCTGGTGTCGAAAGGCCTTGACTCCAGCATCAGCTTCTGGACACATCTTATCTAATGCCTTAAAAAACAGAGCACAGGCTGGGCACTGGGGAATTTTACTGTTTACACCGTCAGAGCCTGATTTGTGAGATGGCGTAATTTTCATGTAGAGAAAAATAACCTTTGCAGGAAGATTGTATGAAAGACTTTCAAAGAAGAGAGGTTGCTTCTCTGCAGAATAGCATAAAATTGTACAGCTACATGTAGAATTTTTCAAACCCGCTACTTCAAAAGAAGACCTGACTTAGACAAGAAAGATGTGTATACTTGAAGAAAAATACATTTTGCTAATAAATATTATTCATACATTCCATCTAAACCCCAGACTTCTTAAAAAGTTCAATGTTTCAAGGCACAAGGATTTTTTATTACAATGTACAGTAAACCCTATTTTTTATGCTTTCGGTTTTCAGAAAAAAAAGCCTTGTAAGTGTATTTAACATGCTTTGTTAAGTAAAACTGTAGTCTTCAGAAAAAAAAACACCCACAATTTATGATGTGTCTTCTCTTATAGGCAGAGTAGCATCACATGGAACTTTTGAAGCTGCGCCAAAGTTACCGAGTCCAGGTTCTAATTACAGCTAACTCGATGCCTTTTTAAAAGTGGTAACGTACAGAGTAAGCAATCCAGTTAACATAATGAGATAATAAACATGTTAAGAGTGATAACAATATGTCTTCAGTGATCTCTGTACAGAAGTTTTTAATTGCCCATATTTACCACTTGACTAACATGAGACACCACAGTTTCTTTCCAAGACAGACTGGGAAATAGGTGAGATAACTGACGCTACTGATCAGCCTCAGGGAGGCTAGGATTTTATCCCTGACGGCTTGCTGACAAATGCTGACCTGTAGCCATGGCAGAAGAGCCACACGTGCTCTCGAAGCCCCTCTAAAGACATAATGTTACGAGCCTGATTAGTGCACTGCTCACTTCCATTGATACACAGGGATTTCTACACATGGCACAGAAAGACAGCTGCTTGTGCTTAAATGCCACAGCTAGCCATTTATAGCACTTTTGCCTACAATTTAGGAGGAGCAGTGAGGAATATACAAGCCAGCTGAGACTGTGGGGACCACTTAAGTAGGAATGTGAATATAATTTATCTAATCAGAATTTGGCAAACACTGATTGGCTAGTAAGATGCTCTGGTGAAAGGGGTGGTGGGTTCACAGTCAGGTCATACCTGCATTGCTAGAAGGTGTAACAGGAACAAGGGTGATCATTTGTTTGTATGACAGCCCAATTCAAAACAAAGCAAGGAAGACAAGCCCTATTGCTAGTAGGATACTTGTTTCAGTAGACTCTTTCTTCAGGTGATGAAAACAACTGCTTCAGTCATATTTTCTGAGCAAGCTGTTATCTCATGCAGCTCTGCTGGACTTGGCAACACAGTGTCATTCTGGGCATAGCCTCAGTGCCAAGAATTTCTAGAGCCTTTTGAATTAGCATTTCATGCTTCAGCTGCTTTCAGCAGCTGAGACAGATATAGAATCAGCAAGCAACCTGATAGCCGTGGCTCCTTTTAAAGAAATATTCCTCTAACAGAAATTCAAGGAGGTTTTTCATGGTACAAGCAAACAACACCCAGAGAAATTACATTTTCATTCTATGCTTTGCTGCTTTACTTTAGAAAATCACAGAGAGGTTGAGATTGGCAGACAACTTCAGAGATCACCTAGTCTAACCCCCGGCTCAAAGCAAGGCCAGCTAGAGCTGGTTGCCCAGGACTGTGTCAAATCAGGTTTTGGAAATCTCCAAGGATGGAGACGCTCCACAACCTGTCCAGGTAACCTGTTCCAGTGTTCAACCACTTTTGCATAAAAAAGTGTTTTCTTATGTTTAAATGAAATTTCCTATATTTTAGTTTGTGTCCATTGCCTCTTGTCCTGGCACTGGGCACCACTGAAAAGAGTCTGGCTCTGTTGTCTTTACTCCACTTGATCAGGTATTTATACATGTGGATAAACTCCCCCTAAGCCCTCTCTTCTCCAGTCTGAACAGCTCCACCACTTTCAACCTTTCCTCATATGAGAGATGCTCCAAGCCCTTAATCACCTTCACAGCCCTTTGCTGGACTCACTTTAGCGAGTCCATGTCTCTCTTGTACTGGGGAGCCCAGGACTGGACCCAGCACTCCAGACAAGTCTCACTAGTGCTGAGTGGAGGGGAAGGATCACGTCCTCAACCCGCTGGAAATAAGGTTATTCTTCCCCAGGTGTAGACCTTTGTGTTTCTCTTCTACTGTATATTTTCCTGCATTGTGCGTTAGAGAGAACCCCTCAAATGGCACATAAAATCTTGATAAAAACAGTGCAGTTTAGCAGCAGTGAGATGGTTACAAAAATAAATTTTTAAGTTATTCTATAGATTTTTTCTCTTTACAACTTGTGTTCAGTGATCTTCACAGGCTGAAATTGAGAAAGAGTAGTGAAGTTACATTCAATACCCTAAATTTCCTCCTTAGAATCCCAGTGTGGTTTAGAAGTCTTCTAGCTTGAGCTATGCATTCAGTTTTTCCAAAGATAACAACTGGAAGCTATATTGCTAGAATCTATTAATAGAAAATAATTATTCTCTTTTTATTGCTAGAATCTATTAATAGAAAATAGTTATTCTCTTTTTATTGGACCTAAAATGGGTGAGACTGATTTTGCCAACATTTTCCTCATTTCTTTCGTGAGTTTTGTTCACAAGACAATATCCTACCTCGAACAAAGACATAACTACTGTACTCTTCATAGTAGTCTCCCATCACCACTCGTAGAGTGTAAAGACCTTCATCTTCCTTGTTTGCATGAGTCAGTGTTAATGAAGCTCGCTCACCGCTCCAGTGCATCTGGACCCATTTGGATGGTGTAATAAGAACACCTAGAAATCAGAGAATTTCATGATGAGAACTAGTTGGATCTACTGAGGAACAGGTTCTGAATATGGGGAATAGATAGGATGGAAATGCATAAGAGTCCATTCTTACGCAACTTTCAGTCTTCGAAGACAATCATAAATTACAGCTAATTCTGCTTTCATGCCAATTTTGTCTTCGTTTTCAAAGTATAACTTAAGAGAGCAACATCTTTTTTATCAGCTGTTGCACAATACATTTGTGCAACTACTTAAGAAATGTCTCAGCAATAAATAAATAGTGAATGCTATGTGGGCTACACAGATGGGCCACACAGATGTTGGAGCCGACCAAAATATTTCTAATTTAAATTATTTTTTAAGACAGGAAAAATCCCTAGAAGGCATTTTCACAGTGCTTTGTCTATTTTCTAACTGTGGTTCCATTTCAAAATGCTAAATTTTGAAACACTTCTAACTGAAAAAGAGAAAATATTATTGTTTAGAAATCTGAGAAAGTGATGACCAAATCATGATGTTCACATATGCCAAAATAAGTAAAGATTTACATGAAAGAAGTTTGTATTTCTTCTTGTCAAATATTCTCACCGTTTCTGTACCATTCGATGTCTGGTTTGAAGCGTTTGATATCAGGACTGATGACAACTGTGCAGCCCAGACTCATTGTCTCACCTTCTCTCCCAAAAGCTACATCAAACTTGTCAACAAATCTGATTTCAAACCTGGAAGCATAGCCATAAGGGGTAACACCAACTGTATAGAGGAAAAAAAAATAATCTGGCTGTTTACTTTGTCTTTCATTTTGTGACAAGAGTAGTAAGCAAAAGTACCCAATGATTATGAATACAGGCTCAGGTAAAGTTTAAAATATAAAGCGAAACAATATACATTCAGCGATCATATTCAGAGGTAATTGCAATGTCAAATAATCCAAGCCCTTACTATCACAGAGAATCAACTATTTCTTTATTCATACAACTCTAATTCTTACAGCTAGTTCATTTTATGAGGGAGAGGTTCCTGCAGAATTTCATTCCAGAATTTCCAAAATTTCAGAGCCAGCATTTTATCATTTTATCATAAGGTTTGTTTTATAGCTTAAACATACTTCTGTTTATGATTAATGATTTGTTCAGGTCAAGCTCTTTAGCTTATATGGCTCTCTTCTTTCCCTGTTTTAACTCTTCGCTCCATCTCAGGGCAGTCGTGTCCACTCAACCTTCATTTTTATAAGCCTTTGGGGGTGGCTCTTAACATAAAATGAGCTCTCCATTCCCCCAGGCATTCAACTAGCCTGTTTCTGTACTTGCTCCTGAATTTGCCATCTCTGGTATTGTGTGCCCTGAGTTATGGAGTATTCCAGACAGAATATCCAAAGTTCCTTACACTTGTGCTGCATGTACATGGCACAATGGCTTCTACATTTCTTTTGAAAACAGCTCAGCTGATAAAACCTAAGGTCATATTTTCCTTTTCTACAACGGCTCTACACTGGTAGCTCACAGTCCTCTTGCGATCAATGAATATATGCTGGTCGTCATCTTCCTTTCCCATTACAAAGTGATAAATCCCAGATTGTATTGGAAACTTATGGCTTTGCATTTTGTAATGTGGTGCATAATCTTGTTTCTATAATTTCAGAGCTTTTTTATATAAAAGACATCTAATATGCCTTTGCAGTGTATCCCTGATTCTATTTGTGCTGCTACAATCAGAGAAATGTCTATAACTCTCATCTGTCAAGCCTTCCATGCACAGGAGCCCTAGGGCAAGTCACACGCATTGCATATGTGGGTGGGTTGTCTTTAACATTTCTCATCATGGAAATATCTATGCAATACTGTAAATCACTTCAAAATGTGAGGGTCTCGGGTAAAACCAACTACAATTTTTACCTCAATATATCCAAAATATTCAAACTGGATTCTGGCTATTTGATCTTGTCTATGCATTTTCGCCAATGCATGGAACTGCATGGCAGCAGACAAGAACAATTAAGTCAACTACTCTGCTTATGAACATGCACCCCTAGCTTTTTTCCAGACCATGTTTTACATATTGCAAGAGATGAAATGCCTCTCTCTGACAGATTATATTCCGCAACCAAGGGCAATATTAAAAAGATGTTTCTTATATAAGCAAATAACCGTAGACCCAGAAGGCAATGCCATTTTCCCCTATGGGTGAGACTGACACCATCTGAAATTGTAGAGCTCAGTAACTTTGTAAATCGGACCTGCTTCCTTTTTAAATAATGTTACAAAATATTCTGCTTAGTCATTCGTCGTGATGTCACAACTGTAAATAGATGTGTCAAACAAACACATAGTGCCACTTACGGCCCGAAGGCATGGAAACAGTTCCAGCATGCAAAAGACTTGCATCAATTTCTCCTTTGTACCCTAGACAGAAAAAGAGCAACTCCAGTCACTATCACCAAGAAGTAAAGGCTCTGAGCAACAAAAATGAAATTGATAATGTGCATCTTAAAAAAAAAAAAAAATTAAAAAAATGAAATATTTTGCAAACCTACTCTTTACCACAAGGGAAGCATAAGCCGAAATTTCTCCTTTAACATTCATAGCAGAGGCTCGATATTGAGCAATGTCGTCAAAATCACATCTAAAATGATAGAAATGATTAGGCATGGCACCTGTTTACTCCTTGACATACCCTCTCCTGTGTTTTGGATCAAAAAAACCCCTCAGAAATCTGTGTAAAATCTATAAAGAAGATAAAGCTTGGGAGACAGACACACAGGACACTGGACTGATTGCAGCCATTAAAAAAGCCAGTGTTTGGAATACATGTCTCTTTTCAAATATCGCTTGCAGATTTGAAATTGAAAATACAATGGAATTAGGAAAAACTGTCTGATAATATTTATCTATGTTATCTCTAAATTACTGTCTCCTATGGAGAGATGCCTAACGTGGAAGCTGTAGAAACAGTAGATATCATAAAGTATTTTCAAAGGGCATCTACCAGTATCTAAACTGAGAAATCTAGATTGTTGCTGATTGTCAGATTAGGTGATTATGTCTCATGTTTTCAGTGTTTTTTAATCCAAAGTGACTACAAAAATTTCCCATTTGGAGGATGAGTACTGTTGAAGATCTTTCTTGTGTATAAGTGAGGACATCTCATTTCTGTTCCTCATTTCAGTAGGAACCAGGAACTTTGCTATGTTTGAAAAACAGTTAGCTCACATATTTTCACCCTGAACTAGATTTTTCTCATGTTTAACTGTACTCATGCAGCAGACAAATGGAAAAAGTAATCACAAATGTCCCACATGTTTCCGACTCAGCCATAAATAGAATAATAATCCAGATACATTACTCACTTAGGTAAGTTGCATATCCTCTACTGAGGAAAAACAGAACTGTTTCAACAGTTAGTAGACAGCATTCACCTCAGCTGTGCAAACTTGATGTCTTTTACATCCCCAAGAGATATGTTCACATTTTGCAGGTCTCAATCTAAAGAAAAGTTTCATCTTAAGCTATTTGTTAAACCATCTAGTATTCCCTTACGTGCTAATCTCCAGTGAGTGCAGCCCATATCGACTTTCAATGATATACTTGCCAGGGTGAGCCTGTACATCGATGGGCACATTGTTTTTGTACCTATGGAAAAAAAAGGAAACAGTATGTCACAAATGGAAGTGTATAATTATATACTTTAAAAGGTCAGGTGCTTGGTGTTTGAAATAGAACATCAGTTTCCGCATGTTTCTCCTAAACTGTAGTCTAATTTCCTGGAAAGACATTATAAAGAGAAGCTTAACCTCTCTCTCTTTGTCTTTGACCTGCCCTGGATGAATTTTATTTTCTTATTAAAAGGAGAAAATAGTACTGAACAGGGTGAAAAGTAACTTATATTGCCATGAATTTCAGGTTACTACTTGTAAAGGAATTGAGGAGTCACATGAGAAACATCTGAGAGGTTTGTGAATTGCAAAGAATGAAAATTCTGTAGTATCCTTACCTACTAGGTACGGTACACATTTTGTTTGTTTTGCATATTGCATCTACTTCTAAAACCCGCATACTCACAAAAAATTCAGGTAGAAAATTAACTTTTTTTTTTTTTTACTTGCGTAGCTAGGTTGGCAGAAGCCCCAACGCAAATAGGGTTAGACTGATTAAAAAAAACTTCTTGATGGTAAAGTGCATTGCAGTGAGAGTTCTGGCAAAGTCTGTACTACGAAAAACTTCTCTGCCTTTACAAGTATACACTATGAATGTTTTCTGGTACAGGTATATCTTCAAGTAGAAAGAAGTTTACTGCTCAAAATTCCCAGTAAGTAATTTGAAAGCATAAGCCAATACTGCTCAGTAGTGAGCTGGCACTGCTAATTTCAGAATTTATATGAACAGCCTGAGACTCACGGAGGGAGAGTTCAGTGGTTCATGGTAGGTTCTTCTTCACCAATCATTGCATAAAAAGTCACTCACAATACATGGTGTAACCAAGTAAATGTTGGAGTGAATCCTTTCTTAAGCAAACACTATTAACATGGAACAAACTGGCAATAGGAGTGTAACAAAATTAAACACTTTGATTTGATATGAGGTCTATAAAGAAAGAATGTTCCCTAAGATAGTGTTCTCCTTTAGCATAGCTCTCCCTGTGCTCTGTAAGGTGCATATGTAAGGGAAGTGGAAATATAAATGATTATAGATAAAAGTATCTCCATCTTTTACTTTGATGTAGCTTGAATAAACCTTTCTCTTCATAAGACATATCAGATATCCAGCCAAAGAGCTTTGCTTCTTCATTTTGGATTTAAAAGATCAGTCTTATGATTTTCAGTTAGGAAATGGAACTGCTCTGCTGTCAGTGGTATGTCCCACTTCACCAAACAAGTCAGTAATTAGCTATATTATTTTTACCAAGAATATTATTAGCTTAATATGTCTCAAGATGAAGCTATACCTGCAGTAAATCTGAAAATTGCCTTTCAGCATTGTGGAATAAAGAATATTTCGCTGGCTACAAATATTTGGGCACAGTAATACACTGGGATTTTTCCAAGTGCCAGAGTGAGCGAGGATCATAAACCCTAACGCTTTTCGCCCTGATCTTTCCCTCAGCAAGATGTCTATGAAAAGAGACTCAGTGAAGGGCAATACCCTCTATTCCAGACTTCAAACGGTTGCAGAGGTGCTTGACCTCATTATAGGTCTCCTACTGCATTATCCTGACTTACAGCCATTCGCTACCACTCTTCACCTCATCTGTGCCGTGATGCCCCCCAGAATGACCTGCCTGAGAACATCTGGGCATCTTTATATTCCATGTAGTGTGTCAAATGGTTTGGAAAATAGAATAATGCCATCAGTTCCTAATATTTTCCAGGGAATATGAAATCCTCTGAAACAAGTCTTGACTCCGTAATCTCTTTAAGTTTTCTCCAAAGGGTTGGGCGACCCTTTCAGCAAGGGCATTCAGTAGCATGCAGTGCTGTGCAGAAACAAGCTGAATCAAGCAGCAGCAAGAAGACTTTCACTTCTCTTGTCTTCATTATCAGGTTAGTAAAAAATAATTAATTCAATTTTCACTGATTTGTATTCATCTATGGAAAGAATAGGGCCCATGTGTTGGAAGGACCACTTGTTATTTCTGGAAACACAAATTCCAGAACAGCCAAGTCATTAGCTAATGCTGGACTGCAATCTCCCACTGTCGTTATGCACTGATAATTTATGCTTTCTGCTACTGGTTTCAAATGTCCTCGGTTTTCCATATGCTTTTTCCGAGGGAGTCAGAACAGCTGCATCAGCCAGTAAGGTTTTCTTCAGATAAAGTTCGTGGAGCTTTATAATTTATCATGCACAGCATGAAGAGGTCTCCATTGCTTGTACAAAGAAAGACTGTTTGGAATACACAACTGATATTTCGTTAGAAATACTGAATGAAAGCTGACAGATCCAAGTTAGCACTGTGCTGTATCTCAGAGCAAAGACACCTGCTGAAATGGCTATGAACTCTTTTTTTCCATTAGTAGCCTGTGGCGAACTGAAATCCCATTGGAATGCAGATGTACGTTAAAATGATGTATTAATTTCCAGGACCCACATTTAGCACTTAGATGAAAGGCTGATTCACAGTGAGAGCAAAAAGGCAGACAGCTGAAGGCTCAGTTTAACCACGTCAGGTTTTTCGGATAAGGTGAATCTTAACCAAAGTGAAAATGCCCAGCTCTCACATTCTTGGTTAGGATTCAGGTTACAGAGCTGGATTACAGCCATGACGGTAGCTGACCATTCCTTATGTCCAGCTGAGACCAGACCCAAAGGGTTTGTCTGGAATCCTCTCTAGGAGGAATGTCAAAACAGGGCACTCGCAATCCTGACACCACAGGAAAAATAAGTCCGTGCAAAGCCTGGCTACCAGTTGTCACTGTCTAAGGAGAGACACCAAGTGACATCACAGGCGTCAGCTCTGGCCAATTAATGTACCTCTTAGTAGCACTTTTTATCAAGCCCTGAGATTAAGGTTTTTAAGACCTAAATAAACACAGAGTCCATTATGAAATTCAAGTAGTAAATTGCAAAATATGAGTATTACTTAACATTATGATGTAGTAGGTGTTTTCTGTTGCCTCCATAAATAGAATCTCCATAGGACTTATTGCTAGTTAATGCTTAATGCTGAACACAGGCTTATTCCTGGTTCATTTTATAAACACATTCATGTGTTTTATATACACATTCTAGAAGAATCATTTAAATTCAATAATGGACATAAAATCTCATTTTATATTTGGAAAAAAGTTATTACCTATTATCTTAACAACTTGATGGTATCTGTGTAGCATGAAATAGATAAGAAAGATCAGCTGGTGAGGCAGCAAAACTTCACAAGTCACTGTTGATTAAGCTAAATTCAATTCCAGTCAGTGTAAATTTTAACCCAAGAGTCAAATTAGACCTTCAGCTATGACTAAGAATATATTTTGGAGTTCTTACAGTAAAGATTTAGTCCAAAGACCACTCAAGTGAATAGCAAGTTTCCAATAGACTCCAAACCCTTCAGAATATTTGGATGGTCCTGAATCTATCTGTAGTCTTTGACTTCAAAAAACTATGGTATGTCTGCTATGAAGAACCTGCATCATGAGATTTCAGTTTAATGGAGGTTCAGTACTATAACCGCTCAGCAGCCAAGCAGCTAGCCCTTAACCAAAGCATGCCTTCATGATTCAGGGACATTAATGACATTTGTAGACTAAACAGAAGTGTTTGGAAAACATTATTTTAAGGATAGTACTGACAATAAATTAAACTGCTATTTTTCCTTCATCGGCAGACAGAAAGAATATATTGGATGTCTCTATGAAAAAAATATCTATGTATTCGTACTGTTGTTACATAATAAAAAAAATTACATACAAAATAATAATTTTGCCTTGTAATATTTTGTGCTTTCTTTGTACAAGGTGACTTGAAAGGAGTTTGACAGGCCTCTCTACCTGATTTGTTTGTATTAAACTTTCATATTTCCTGAAAAAATACCACATTCACTGAGATGACTTCAGATACTGGTTATGTGGTGACTTTCAGTGGTAGAGATACAAACTTACCATGTAACACGGGGTGCTGGCCAGCCAGCCACAGAACAATGAAATTTGACATTTTGCTTTTCCCAGACAGTGTGAGAACGAGGCTCGATAACAAACTCAGGAGGATGTAAAAGTTTATCTTTATTCAACTTTTTGTGGAATGCCTGAGTCTCTTCTAGCTGGAAAAGAAACATTTGATTATAAACTCAAACTCCAGCAGTTATAAGTGCAAACTATTAATACAAGAAAAGCATATTATTATTTTTAAGAGCAGAAAAAAAAGTTATGCAATTTTTATGTAAAAATCTAGGTAGACATACTGCATGTATTTATCTCACCTGGACACAGAAAACAAAGTTTTTGCCTTCAGGAAGTTCTTCCAAAATAGCTGAATTTGATTTTACTGGGTTTTTTCCCCTTAATGCTGTTCTAAGTAAAATAATTTTCCACATTTAATTATTTTTTTAAAACAGAGTGGAAGGTGAAATAGGTTTGAAATTCAGACATCTTCTGCTCAGACGAGCTTCTACTGCTCAGACATACTTTTGCTCTAATGCAAAATTGTGTATGCCTAGCTCATCTCTCACAGACCTGCTCTCAGACTTCTCCTGCTGATGGGATCTTTCATCCTCCCAGGGTAACTGCTTCAACTGCTTGGCTTCCACAGAGCTGGAAAAAAATTCCTAATATACTATAAATCTTGCTTTCTGAAAACAAAACTATTTATTTTCTGCCCCAGCTTTCACATATATGGGGATTTACTGTTTCCTGTCTTAAGGTTATCAGTAGAAGACAGGTTTCATAATCCTTTCAGTCTTTTATAAACTGTGCAATACCGATTTTCCTTACAATTGTTGTTTCTCAGATCTAGACAGGTTCTACTTGTCCTCAACAGTCATAAAAGAGTAACTACTCATTATCAGAGATCCAACAGCCTCTAACACAATTAAATAATTACCCTCTGCGTTTTAATGACAAGACATGTGTTAATACACTCTAGAATGGCATTTGTTTTTACATAACAATGACTGTCATTAAATGGACTGAGATTAAATTTGTGACCTGTTGTAACTCCCAGATCCTCCAGTACTTCCACCTAGCCAGATATTCCTCATTTACTTATTCTTTTCCTTCTGTGTGTAGTAATTTCCATTGGTTGTTAACAAATTTCACCTTCATTGCTTCTCAGTGTTTTAGATTATTTTGAATTTTTACCTTGTCCTTCAAAGTGTTTACACCCTTTCCAACCTTACGTCATGAGGATATTTTATAAGCGTATCACAAATTCTTCTGCTCAGAACATTAATAAATTTGCTAAATGAAACATATTTGCACTTCGTATATTCTGCCAGTAGGGTCATAACATATTTGTAACTATCCTCTGAGTGTTATTTTTAAAGAAGTTGCACAATAATATCAAAGCTACCCACAATCATAGATTCGGTTCCAGACGTCTTTGGCAATTCCCTCCCTAATTTACACTCTGTGATTAAAACTCTGGGGTAAACACTTTCGACAACCTTGTTCCGAGGCCATAGAAATCCAGAAATTAGCCCATCACCTCCTTATTGGCAAGATGTGTATATTGACAGCTTCCTTCTCTGCCAGTAACTGCCTCATCGTCCAGGTGAAGGATGCTGTGCTATTTAACCAGGTGTGGGCATGACCAAAGAGCGTTCCTCATCCCCGTTCTCCCTTGCTCTCTCCCAACACAACAGAAGAGTCCCTGGTGCCTACCTCAGGCACTGAACTTCTTTTCTTATACACCTGACACCAAAGATAACAAGACTTCAAGTCATTGAAAAGACTTCCATTGAAAATACTCTGTTTTGTTACTACCATAATTGTGATTGCCCATGGAGTAAATCAGGGCCCTGTTGAGCTAGGCATGTTACAAACATCAAACAAAAAAGACCCACGCTGTCTACAGCCTAGGTGTTCATTTCTATTCTTTTACCGTTTTCTTCAGGGCCACACGTTCAGCAGACTCCCGGATCGCTACTTTCCTTGATTTTTTTCCATGATGTTCCTCTTCAGAAGTTGACTTGGCCACTTTGCTGACACTAACTCCTTCACTTGTGGCAAAAAGGTTCCTCTTGGCAACGTATGCAGCACTTTCTTTAATTCTTTCTTCTTCCGTGTCTGTGATCCCACTGACACTCACTTCTCTGAAAGAGTTTTTAAAAAGCAGAATCCCAGTGGAAAATGCTGAGAACATATTCCATTTATACTTTCTATCAAATTAGCCAACTACAGTGGCCAACACGTTTTCATAACGTATTTCTGCTATTACAGTCTCATACGTACTCACAGCAGAAACATGGAAGGGTACTGCAGAATGATGGAGTATTTCGCTGTTTAACAGTGAAAAAAGGCTGTTTTCAGTGCCTCTCTGTACAACTATGCCATATGCATTTTCAGTTTAACCTTTATCCTGCTGTGGTTTTATATCTCCATCACTATAAAGATTAGTGTAAGGCATACCCACAGATCTTCAGTTATTGACTTACGGCTGCAGCATTCATAATAACACTACCAAAGGGGCAGGAGATAATTGTAGCTGTGTAACAAAGTCCTCATTTGTGATTTATACAAAACCCCCATATTACTGTCTATCACAAAAAGTTCTCTTTTTTCATACAAAATTTAATCCTGTAATGTTTGTAGGGTGACTGTTCTTCCAAATGTTTTCAAGAAGCTGATTAAGCATTTTCTTGAAGCATCCTTCTCCACATTTCTACAGAGGCAAGATGCAAAGAATGGTTGCTCTCAATTCTCTCTCAATTGTCTCCTTCTCTGGAGATATTCAGGACCCGCCTGGACAAGGTCCTGTGCAGCCGGCTGTAGGCGACCCTGCTTCTGCAGGGGGGTTGGACTAGATGACCCACAGAGGTCCCTTCCAACCCCGAACATTCTGTGCTTCTGTGCTTCTGTGATTTAATGGGTCCAGTCCTGTTTCTATATGCACATGTGGAAGTACCGTTGCAGCCATATTCTTTTGGCACTGTCAGGAAATTTTAGCTGCTATAGCATATAGCATTTACAATGGGAGTTCCTTGACTTAAGGAGAAGCATTAATATGCTTCTGCTCAGTTTAGTTACTTTAGGGTAACATTAGATGGCACAATGAAAAGAGGTTCTGTTCCAGTTCTCGTTAAGTGCCATCGTGCAAGCACTATAGAGAAAGCAGCCTCTATTTCCAGAATGCAGTCAAGCACAGTCTCGCTGTTTTATCATAAAATGCTTAGTACTGCTTCAAAGCAAAAAGATTGGGAGGAATGATTTTTTTTCTGTTTTCTTTAAGATTGTTAATGTTATGCATTAGGTAGCACATCTCAACACTCAAGAAAATTTGGATTAAAGCCCATAATTAACTGTCCAGCCCCTTATCTTTGGACAATGGAGTCAGTTTTGTGAGATGCAAGACAGCCAAGCAGTGGAAAGTTAACTTAATTACACATAACAATTGCTCAGAAGACCAAAAATTACTTAACAGCATAGAACTTTGACCTCCCTCACGTGTTCAAACTCTGCCTTGAACTTTCTGTGTTTCAGGCTGCTTTAATAGGATGATCCTTAAAATCATCAGTGGGATGACTGATTCCCTTCACTTAGGCACATCAGCTCCGCCCCCCAAATATCATCTGAAGCTGCAGAGATATGGCAGAGATTTCTAAACACAATTTTGAAAACTCACTCTAATGAATATGAATTTAGCTATCTACATTCAGTTTAAATGAATCAGTGGCATTTTTCTTCAAAGGCAAGCTGACATTATTTCCTCCTTATCTACAGTAGTTAAGATCTCAGCAACTTCACAGTATAGACCCGCTCCTCAAGGCATAAAGCATCTTCTGGGAGCTGATGAATATCCTCAGAGTAATATAGGACTCGGCCTAGTCATCTGCAGTAGTGGTCCCCAGATGCTTTTGATCAACCATATTAAATATTTAGATTTGCTAATCATTTCTTCCTGTTATAATCTTCCCAGATCAAAGAGAAATGTGTTCCCTGAAATGATGAATGCATCAGAAAGAGCATGCAGTACCATTTAAGAATTGATTCTACAGTCAAGTCTCAGGGGTTTCAGTATAAAACACTTTTTAAACAGAAACAACGAGATCAAATCCCAAATGGCACACACAAAATACTATTTAAAGGGTATCTGCCATCTGCAGTCTTTTGGCATAGGCTTGTTAGTGATTGCAAATAGTTCTACGAGCCACATCCAGTAATCTTTCGCACCTATGGCATTAAACAAGCTGTATTTTATTACCTAGAATACTGGTTGGCTGTCCTTAATTTTATCTTACAAGGATTAGGCTAGGTGTTTAAGAAGAATGGTTGTGAAGTAAGTAATCTGAGCGAGGGAGTTTTTTACAGCAGAAGCTGAGGGCTCTGAAATAGAACCAAATAATGGAAATGGTGACACGGTGCTGAAGGACGTCCAGCAGCACAGGCAGCAGCTCCAATGAACCCACAGAAAGATGACCTTTATAAATAACTATTCCTTGTAAAAGCTATCTGCCCATGGGAAACAACACATCAATTTCACAGGGGAATTTGGGAATGACATAAAACATGCACATGGTTCAATGGGCTTCAGATGTTATCTTTCAAACAAAAATAAATATCTGACAGGAATGTGGCATGCAACTTCCACAGTCTTGGCATGCGGTCACGACCATGATGCTGAAGAAAAAAAGCCTAAAACAGATAACCATTTCATGCCATGTTGAGTTGAGCACCCTAACAATCATCATATGTCCTTTTTATAGTTTTTTAACGAATTAAAAAAAAAATTACTTGGGTCATTTCAGTGGCCCAAAAGCACACACTGCTTCCTGAGTTGCCATGTGCGAGAAGTAAGATTTATACCAACAACAGTAAGAAGAAGAGTAACAACAATGTAAGAATCCAACAATATATTTTAATGTAGGATCCCAAAGTATTGCACAGGCACAAATAAATGAAGCTACACACCTGAGTTAGATATTACTGTATTCATTTTACAAAAAAGGAAAATAAAAAAAAAGATTTGTTAAGATGTTAACATGATGTGTTAAGATCACAGGGACCTGTAAAAAAGCTAAGATCGACATCGAGGAGTACTGGCCATCAGTCATGATTTGCAGCTGTTAACAAACACTATAGATTTTACTTGTGTAGACTCTAGACATAATAAAAAGGGAGGATATATGTGTTTGAGGGCATGGGAGACAGATGATGTTGAACTGCAAATCTACTGCTATGTAAGCAGAAAAAGTGGGTGAAGTGCAAAGGTAGTGAGAAACCTTGAAAATATGTTACTGCAAGTTTTGTGTGAGACATATTTATGTATTTCTGTCACAGAAGATATAGCTGAAAGTCTGAAGAAATGATTTAGAAATGCAACAGTGTGTGCTTTTGAATGTTGGTTGGATCAAAGAGCAGTGAATCCAACACAGAAACGTGCAAGGTGTGAGAAAAAAATTTATTCCAGGATAGTGGGAGGGAATTAATAAAAACCAAAACTGCTGGTCTCATCACAAAAGCATCACAAGCGCTCAAAAGGCCAAAGTAATAACATCTCCCACTGACAAGATGGAACTCAGTTGCACACAAAAGCACAAGTTTGGACACAAAGCAAAAGTGACGTTGGGTGTTCATTAAGCAGTAGACAGAAAAGCACTGGCTCCCAGAGACAGCTTGGAAGTGTCCCATGAAAAATGCTGTGCTGCAGAAGAAAGACAAACTGAAAGAAGGTTTCTATTCAACTGCAGGTGACAAGAAATTTTCCTCCTAGCCTCCAATCAAGAACCAGTTTTCCACAGCACGCCCCAGTATGTACTAATCTGAACAAGTGACTATGCTCAAACTGTTGGAGACTCCTAATAAAATCAGTATGCCATACCCCAAAAAGGGTAGGGAAGCCTCCTTGTTTGTGTTGATTCTGGCTTCCACATAAAGTTCACATTCAGCTTTACTGAGGACACTGCTGCAGTAAGATGTATTACATCAGTAGTAACCATGCAATAAATACCATCAACATGTGAGATCAGTATGAATCACTACGATGATTTGAGAAAGTATTTGATTTCGTTCCAGGTTTTCCCTATGCCAGGACAAAACATTAGCACATCATTTTATTGTTTCTATGTATAATGCTTGGTAAGAGACATTGAATTACAGAACAAGTCTTCCAACATAAAGAATAAGCTCAATAATGTGGACAACATGCTTGTCCGGTTCCCAATAAGCAGGGTTATAATTATATCTTAATTTCACAGAAAGTGGCCCTGGCGATGTGTTCAAAACAAAGTCCAGACACCTAAGTTCATTTGTCCTGGCTCTGGATGCTCAGTGTCTGATTTTCTGCCAGTCAGTTGACTTCTCTTTGTCTTTTTATCACTCATGTGAAGTGCAAACAATCACCTTGATATCCACGAGTGTAAAAAAAGATTAGTGGATATGTTATCTGATAATTTGTTAATAAAATGTCAGAAATGAGATACCAAGCAAAAGCAAAATGAACATACCGTCCTGTGAATATGGGTACTGAGTAATCTATGGCTTCGTTCTCTTTGTCCTCAGATACCAAACTCTGTTTTGCTCTCTTTGCTTTGGGACTCATCTTATAGGACTGATCTTCAATCATTAAATTGGAATCTTTCAGTCTGAAATAAAAATTATATTGTTAAATTCAGAAAAAAAAAGCTGTTGAGAAACACTCCAAAATAAGTTTAAAGTACTGAAAATTTTTGCTGTCTCTTGTTTGATAAGAAAGAAAATACTGTTTTTAATAGCCATGGCTTCAGAGTTCTTAAACACATAACTAAATGCACTTTTGCCAAACTCATCACTACAAATACAGCATTGATGCCCCATGATATTAAATCTAAATAGAGAGAATAAACAATATACCTGATAACAATGCACATGTAACAGCTTCTTGGTTTGGGACTTGGAGAGTTTGTATACCCAGTTCACTGAGAATACTGAGTAATTCTTAAGATTGTATCTGAACTCGTAACCTCAACTTTTCGAAATTTACAGTCCTGAAATGGTCTGGTGCCCAACCAAAATGTTGGTATGCAAATATATTCAAAGTAATAATGCATTTAAGTCTCTCTATAGAAACTGTAGGGCAGTGTATTTCTCAGTAACCACTGCTGCCATTCTGACTGCTCTCCTGTGCCACCCCAATCCATTGAAAGCAGAGAGCTGAGTGAAGTAGCATCATTTAACAAGCACAGATAAATGGAGAATGAATGTAAAGAAAGAAGAGTAAACCAAAGGGAAGCCTTCCCCTCCCCACCAGCCTGGGAGGCATTCTGAAGAGTGTGAAGCATATTTGAGGCAGTCATTTTGGTTCAGTTTTAACATGGTTACAAATTGCGTTAACAAAGCTCCAAATATTTCCATCATCCTTTCCTAACGCAATACATCTCTAACTCGCAGATCTTGACTGGTAACAAGTGGTGTCCCCCGGGGGTCAGTACTGGGCCCAGTCTTGTTTAACTTCTTCATGAACGACCTGGATGAAGAGTTAGAATGTACCCTCAGCAAGTTTGCTGATGACACCAAACTGGGAGGAGTGG
>Ga0065711_1003597_pt1 | contig 27287 bp, 21 predicted proteins | sample Hoacrofraction12_FD_59098 | JGI IMG/M metagenome (GOLD analysis project Ga0065711, IMG submission 59098) | Hoatzin crop microbial communities from Cojedes, Venezuela - Epithelial fraction 12 v2 (version 2) | ecosystem: Host-associated > Birds > Digestive system > Esophagus > Crop | place...
GGCACAAACTGAAGCACAGGAAGTTCCATCTGAACATGAGGAAGAACTTCTTCCCTCTGAGGGTGACGGAGCACTGGAACAGGCTGCCCAGGGAGGTTGTGGAGTCTCCTTCTCTGGAGGTATTCAAGACCCACCTGGACAAGGTCCTGTGCAGCCTGCTGTAGGTGACCCTGCTTCTGCAGGAGGGTTGGACTAGATGACCCCCAGAGGTCCCTTCCAACCCCTACTATTCTGTGATTCTGTGATTCTGTAATCCACTGGCCCAGAGGGACTGCCTAGCCCAAGAGCTAAGGATGAGATGTTCTCCACGGCAGTCAAAGATAAAGTCAAGGTTGATGTTTTGGTTCCCATCTACGTCTACTATTTTCGACATTGCCCTGATGCCCCCTAAAGCGTACAGCTCTGGAAACTCCGCTGACTACCCCAGCGCAAGGCAAATCAGTGCTTGCATTTCACAGCATGTACTTCTCCCACCACAACATGCCACTGGATGATTTTCCACTTGGAGCTCCTCTCTGTATGACCCATGGAGGCATCACTATGCTGTAACACCTGTGCCATCAAACTGACAGCCCAGCTGTAGCAAAGCCACAGTTCAACATGTCTTGGGAGGCTCTCAGCCCTGAGCCCAGAGCCAGAGCAGAGGTAGCTTGTGAGGAAGAAGGTCTGCAGTAGACATCTCACCTCACCGTAATTTTGCAGCAAACCATAGCTGGTTGGTCCTGTTGTGATTTATCACTCCCATCTTTGAAGAAAGACATTTTAGAAGGGACAATGGAGGGATTATGCACTACCATAACAAAGGGTAGGGTTCATCTGCAAAAAGCAAATGTCTACAAGGGAGACACCTTCATTCAGTCTAGTCACCTCAGGTTCCATCTATGGTCAGCTGAGTGAGTATGGTCAACAAAGCCAGCTGAGTCGAGTATGACAAACCACCTCCTCAAATAAAAATGGAAGTGAGGTCAGGTGAACCGAACTCCAGAAGTACGTTTCTTTTCATTGTATGGAAAGCTCAGAAGGAGATATCTGCATTGTCCGTGTGCTTGGAGGGATGAAGCCCATCCTCAGGTTTCAAAGTTGTCCCCACCTGCTGAAGCTGTCTGCTCCCCTTTGTCATTGTTATCGTCACAGATTTCCCATGGTGGATCCTAGGTATGGCAGCTCATCATCCACGCATTGTTGGGTGCTGCAGAGACAGAGAAGGTAGATTTTAATATCAAAGATCCAGAGTTACCTTCAACACACACCAAAAATCCGAGCTAGCTCAAACATACTGGTGGAATGGCAACAAACTTTCTGCCTGTGTATTCATTCGTCTTCTCCAGGCTTTCACAGCTTGGGTTACTACCGGGAACCTGGCCACCAACACCCTTGCATAAAATCAGCATATATGAAGGGTCCCATTGTGCATCCAGGTCCCCCCAAATGGAAATTTGTTATTGTGTTTCCTCCCTGTTTCAGAGATCCATTTCATTAATTTGGTGAGTCTCTGGCCGGAGCACTCAGCACACTTCAAATCGCTCCCTTTTTGAAAAGAACACAAAATGTTTTACTGAGTTGTTTTCTGTTTCTCCTTGGGCTGGACTCATTATGAGGAATAATCAGGATAATATATTGCGTACTTTGAACATTAGCAATTTAATGGCATGTCCCATTCTGCTGAATTGAAAGGCAAACAAGTGGTGAAGGTGACAATTAATGTATTTCTTTTGTTTCCAAGTGAAGTGGGAGCTTTGCAGTTATTGCCTGATGCTCCCTGTGTGGAGGTAGATGGTGATTTTTGTAAATATAAAATTATTATTAACCCTGGTTGGGGATTTTTTTATTTGTATCTTCCTCCTATTTTAACTCACTCCATCTGTAAAAGAAAATGGGTGTAAATATGTCCATATTTCATGTATGTACATATATATATATAATAGATGCATATTCTTTTTGATTGGCAAAGGATTAGCGTAAGAGCTGGGCACAGTAAAAAAATCTCTTTTTATTTACAAGGTACTTATTATTGACATTTTTTGCAAGTCGCTTGTATTCCTGTCGAACTAAGGGGAAGCATGGAGATGTGCTGATGCTGTGGGAAGTGTTTGGTAGTCAGAAGATTCCTGTGAAACTGGACTACCCAGAGTCCTAGCATTTCCACATCCAGATGGCTTCATGCATCCTTTTGTACCAACTAACCCCATGTGGCATCATTACTTTGCAGCCCTTCTCTACTAGGGCTGAGAAATGTTGGAAGAAGGGTGGCTTTGCCCCACTCTGCCAGAAGGGTAGGGGAGCATTGAGTCGCCGTCAGGGTTTTCCTCTCAACAAGCAACAGATTGCAGGTCAATGTGGAGTGAGAGTTTAGCTTATGAGTCCGTTTGAGCTCAGTGTTCTGGAAGTCTCCATCAGGTCTCCCACTCTGCAGCTCAGGTCCGTTCAGAAAATGCCTCCACATTGTGGGTGAAATCCTCCAGCTTCGGTTTGCTCTTGGAGGACCAGTCGCCAAAGCCTACAGCAGCCATCTGGGGTGTCTTCACACTCGGTGAGGAAAGACAGGTACCCCTGGAGAACCCTGTCTTGGACATCCATGACAGGATGAGGTGACTCACCCTCAGCACGATGCCCATATCTCTCCACGAGCTGAGGAGGTAGTCGTACTTCCAAGTGATGTCACTTGCACTAGGCCACCCAGACCAATGTGACTTGGCCACAGCCCTTTGTCCTCTAACCTGGACAAGAATCACAGGGAAAAGTTGAAGCATAGCTCTCCTCGAAAGCATGTGAGCCCCTCATCAGTGGGGTTGGGGGAGAGTAGGATTAGGTCAGCATCTCTCCAAACGTACCCTGTCCTCCTACACCTCCATGCTCACCTGCTGTTGGAGACCTGATGCCCAGCTGAGGGGAAGCTTTCCTCTCAGTTGCTCATCTCTTATGTTCTTGCACTAGTTTTGCCCCTTGTAAAGGCTCTCCAATAGAATTTTCTGATTTTTTTTCTCTTCTCTTCTCTACCTTGTTTTCCAGCCCATCTTGGCAAATCATGGCTTTATGCAGAAAAAGAATTTCACACCATGTTCCTCACATAACCCCATCTTTCTGTGGTCGTTGCAGGTGGGCTGTAAAGTAGCGGTTACCTTCTTCCTCTACTTCCTGACAACCAATTACTACTGGATTCTGGTGGAAGGGCTCTATCTCCACAGCCTCATCTTCATGGCATTTTTCTCAGAGAAGAAGTATCTTTGGGGATTCACGTTATTTGGCTGGGGTAAGTCATGGCTGCTCCTTACGGCTGACCTGTAAGAAGCCTGTTGGAGGTAGTCTTTGAAGCAGACAGTGCAGAGACATAAATGTAGGAGAGGGGACAGAGGCAGGGTGATCGTCAGACACAGTGACTCTTGCAAGGACAGCTTAGCTCTCTTGTGAAGTCTTTATCATTTCTAAATTGCAGTATCCATACCGTGGCTCTTCCAGGATCTCTGGAAGCATCAGCCTAGCCTTGGAGAGACAGCACATCTTCCCATTCTTCCAGGACAGCAGATGTGTGCGTGTGACAGCTGATTTTAGTGCACCCCCTGAGTGATCCCCAGCTCTACCAAGTGCTTCCTGCTGAGAAACAGGCGTAGGGCTAGAGGGGCAGAAAGTTGCAAGAGGCTGTGAGCATTTGCTCCCAAAGACAGACCTAAGCTCTGATTTCCTACCTCATATCTCAGTTGTTTTAAACAGCCCCTGAGGTTTCACGAGTGTTGAAGCACCAGTAGAAACCTGCTATTTGTGAGGAGGCCTTGTTTTCTTTCCTTTTCTTTTAACTTGGCATCTTTTCCTGGATTAAGGAGAAAGGGGTGGGATGTGGGTGCAGGGAGAGTGCTCATTAGTAGGAGGTGTTGTGGGCATAAAAATTTCAGATGAGAATGTGCTTTCTGTTCACTTTTGGCATCATCTTTATCTTCCAAGGAGGTATGAGGTGCTGGTAGGCTCAGGACAATAAAACAACTGCTCGCAGTTGTCTGAAGCGTGTGGACTGTAAGGTAGCACAGGAAAAATGATCCTCGAGGATATGGCTAAGAATAGTGGGATGTGGGTCTACAAAGGAGCTTACTGCAGGAAAAACCTGCTCAGAAGTGTCTATGGTTACTTCTAACTGTATAGCCCAGGACCACTTCCCTGTTTCCAGGTCCAAAATGCACCTGGCCGCATCCTGACTGCATTTTAGGACAAGATTAATGTGTGCACCACACCACTCCCGTTCCAGCATATTGATTTTTTCTAGAAGAAAACCAGTGTCTCTAACACTGGACCTCTGAGCAAGCCAGATAGTGCAGATCTGAGTTGATGGAGGACTGGGTTGGATTTTTTTTGCTTCATGAGAGCAAGAAAGGCACTCACTAGTCCAGGGCAGTCCATCCCGCAGGGCTCTTTCCAGCCTTCTTCCATGCCCACTGAGATTCTGGGCAAGAAGGGATTCACAAGCACCTCACTAACCTCACGCTGACCTGGTGTGTAGGTCTGAAACTGCTTGTGCTGAATGACAAAGACGTGAGGTGTAAATACGAGTCCCAAAGTGGGCACCCATCTCTCAGGAAAAGTCTCATCCCAGCCAGCTGGTAGGTTTTGGGGAGAATAAATCAATAGAGAGATATTCTGGGGACAGGGCACTTCCTACCTCAGCTGCTGTGAGACAAAGAGAACTTTCTTTAGACGTCACCTCTTTTTTAAAACAAATGAACAAAAAACAAAACAAAAAAAAGCAACAAACCCCATGCTCTTCCAAATCTTCAAACTACATAAAATTCGCTTCCCAGAAAACGGCATTAAACTGTACAGAGCAGACTTAGAGAAGCAACTCCCCAGAGCAAATTCTGGAAGAGAAGGAAGCAGTTGAAAAATAATGCCGTATGTTTAACAAGAAAAACCAACTTGATGCTGCTCGTAATGCAGCCAAAGGAAAACAGTCTAACAGGCATGGGTTCCTCTCATTAATTCTTCCAACCACTGCCAGAGTATAATCATTTTATCAGAGCAACCACAAAGCTGAAGTCACACCTGTCACAACACCAGTCATCCATGTGCTTCCAAAAGTTTGAGGCTGCTCAATTTAAATTCCTCTGGAATGAGAACATAGGATCCCTCCAGTTGCATTTGTTTTTGCTTTGTTTTGATTAGCATGATAATGTACACACACATCCCCGCACAGACGTCTTGCTTTGATAGCTTTTGGGCACTGGAAAGGGCAACCCAATCCAAGACCCACTGGAGTCAGTGGAAAAACTCCAGTTCCCTGCAGTGGGCACTGGATCCTGCCCATACCACAGCAATGAATGACAGGGAATCAGCAATAAATAGTTACGACATTCCACATAGGTACAGAAAAGACAAGTTTGCCCCAGAAAATGGGATTTTTTTTTTTTCTTGCTTGTGTAACAATAAACAGCAGTGGATTTATCCTGCCTGGAAATTTCCAGGGTGGGGGTAAGGAGCAAAAATCACCCTACAACATTTTATTTCCAGACTACTGAGGAAACCAGAATGTATAGTTACTCTTTGATGCCAGACCCAAAGATTTCTGTTGAGTCTTTTCAATCCACTCCCTCACTGGCGCAAGGGAGCACAGCTCCGTGAAAGTCCACAGTGCCCCTTCTTGCAAGGGAGACATTGATGATGGAAAGGAACTTGTTCCTTGCCAGCACCCAACAAAAATAAATAAATAATGATATTATGGGCAACAATAAATTCCCCAGCAGACTTCGAGTTCCCTGCAGCTGTTTTATGAAGGAAGTCTAGGCAGCATGACCAATAGCTAGAAAACCCAAGCTGATTCCACTGGCATTTTTCCTTCACACCATGTTAATTCCCCCCCTGGCTGGACTGCACTGTCTTTCATCTACGGTGCACATGAGGATTGCAGGGAGACCTGGAAAAGACCGATAGATCGATGTATTACTGTTAGAGGTGCTGAGGTCCAAAAGGTCACATTGGTGAGCCCTGCATGTTTATCTAAGCAGAAATCATCTTGGCCTGAAAGTATTCGTACCTAACAGGACGAGAAGCATAAGAGGGTATTGTTAACCCCATTTAATATTAGGAAACTGTGACAGAGAGGGACAGGAAAAACACATGCGTTGTTCCTCAGAGAGATTTTCAAATATCAGGGAACCAAGACCAGATTTCTCCAGGCCTACATAAGGTCTTTATTCATAAGCTTTCTTCTAGCAGTCGCTTTGCAACAGCCTCTCTTACTCACAGCTTTGACACATGCATGAAAGCCATTTTTCCACCTGCTAGGTGACACATACACAAGAAAAGTGACAGAGGAGAGCCAGGGGGCTTGGGGTGGCCACCAGACTTTGCCCAGTTTGAGATCTGCACTTTTTCCAGCTGCTGGGGAGATACCTGACTTTATAGCACCTGCATTGTACACACTGTGTGTATTGACTGGAAATGCACAGCGCATACAATGTGGATTCTGTAGAAGTCACTCACGGCATCGCCGCCTGGTAGGGTTCGTCCTGCATCACACCGGTCATGCACGTGGGGTACGTGCGTGCAAGGGGGAGGACATGCATACATCCACATCCACCCACGCCTGCATCTGTCTGAGCTCACAGCCACCGAGGAGACCACAGGCTTTTTGGAGACTCACTTTCCTTTCTCTGGTGGATTGGCCAGATGCATCTAATCACATGTGACTTTCCTGCTTGTGGAGCTGCATCCTCTTGGGTGTCTAGTTTGTGGATATCTCTGGATGTCTGACTTTGAGAACCTCAGTCCTGATTTTCAGGTTAGTGGCTCTCCCATCAATGGGCGCTGTGAGTGCTCAGCAGGAGGGACTGTCAGTCTTGGGGCATCATAGACCGGGACTTTCAAGTGGAGACACCAAAAAGTCATCACCCTCTGAAAGTAAAAGAGATGCTGGAGGCAAAGCTAAGCCTTCTTACTCTTCACATTGAGAGAGGAGCTTACCAGAGTGGGAGGAAAAGATTGAACACCAGAAATTACCTGACAGCCCAAGCAGTCCATCTTACATTGATGCAGAGAGAACCTAAAAATGAGGGAGAGGAAAGGCAGAGGGAGGACTCATACCACTTTTTATAAATTTAAGGACATTTACGATTGTTCACACTGAAAAAAACCAACTATGTAAGAGGCGCAGAAAGACAAATGTAGCAATGAAACTGGTGCCAGGAATTCACTTTGTGTGTTTGGCAGAAAAAGTCAAGGATCCTTTTCCTAAGCTTGCCTGAACAGAGCAAGGCAGCAGTGCACAGGGCACAATAAATTCACACATAGGGATTTTTTAGGTACAATTATTTTCTCCTGTATGTTTTACTGTTGCTAGGAACCTTGAACACAGCACAAGATCAGTATGAATGGGAACAGTGTCTTTTCTGAAGTACAGGACAGGCTAGGCAGGAACAAGCACGTGTCAAATGCATCCAAATCTCTGAAACAATCTGTTTTTTAAGCTTAGCTTCCCAATTGCAGATGAACATCCACCGCCTCGCAGGCAGGCAGCAGGCATGCCAGCCTCTCAACATGGTTTCTTGGTTGATAGAAACTGGAATATCACTAATGTTATCAGAAAATTTACATACACCTAAGCCTTTGATAGCTCAGCCAGTAGTTTGGAGCACGCACGTATTTTTCATAGGTAGGTGATTAGCAGTGAGGAGGAAATAGATAGTGCTTGTTGCAATAAACCATCACCTTCCCGAGGGCCTCAGCTGCACACGCTCACGAGTTCCCAGAGCAATAGGTTAAGTATTTTCTCTCCAATGGCAGCCATCACAGGGGACTGGTAAAGCAGGGTGCATTCCTTATAAATGTATCTTTGTAGGCAGCGCTGCTGTGCTGGTCCTGAGTGAGGCTCTGTGTTTAATTATTTATGCTTTCTTGTATTACCATGGCATTTAAAGGTTCCAACCAAGATAACGGCCCCGTTGTCCACGTGTGTATAAGACGGGCGTCCCTGCTCCACACCCCAGCTCAGGAAAGCACCCGTGGTCAGGAAAGCCTTTAAGCGCTCTAATGAGACTTAAGTGCATGCTGAAAGTTAAGCGTGTGCTTATGCATGCCGAGCTCCAGTGAGCTTAGAATGTGAATAGCATATTTACAGTCATCAGTGATAAATGTCGCCTTTATTTATTTTTTAATTTTTTTATTTTTTTTTAACCTGAAAGGGGTTATTCTTCTTGAATTTGTGGAAGCTACTGTGGATTTGACCTTGCCTTTTAAGGGAAGCCAGTAGGGGACTCAGTTGTACAAATAAAGCAGAACTGGACCCTAAAAAAATAAATAGAAGATTGCATTTGGATATTGATGATTCTTTTACTTTTTACAGGGAAAAGATGACGCCCACTGTAACTGGGCTGAAATGTCAGTAGTTCATTTGGGAATGAACTTTTACATAGAGTATTTTGCAAGCATTACCCCAAATTTTAGCATTTATCTGCTTCATGCAGCAAGTCTGTCACATTTAAAGAGTTTCTAACACATCCAGCCCTGTGCTGGGAGAAACAATCTGAGACGGACTGCAGATCCACCTTTCCTTGACATCAGGGGAAGGGAACAAATATCTTGGGCAAACTGTGCTGCACAAAACCCTTCTCTGCTTCAAAATGAATAAGTTGGCTAGAGCGGGTATCAGTCAGCCAGGCTCAAGTACTACAGGCTATGTATCTCTAAAGTAGTCCTAGAGGAAAGGCACCGGACCTGACGATTTATCCTGTTAAGCTCATGACCCATCTGAGGCCCCGACCAGCTGGGCATCTCCCAAACATAAAGCAGGAGGTTGCTTAAGCCTTGACCACTCCTCACCAGCAGCTTGGGAAAACAAGCTACTCTGTTTTGAAAGCCAGGAGAGTTCAGTGGGGTGGACATGTCCAGGTCATGACATTTTGTCTTCCAGAAAACGCTCCTTGACACTATTTGGTTTACCATTTGGACTACGGAAAAAACATGAGACCAAGATCAGCCTTTCCTAGTCTAAATTATGCCTGAATTTTTAAAATCTCCTTCTTCCCTCCTTCTCTAGCCTGTTCCACCTGGGCTTATGGTAACAGAGTCTTCTAGTCCACCTGCTCACACCATTTGACCTGTGTTTTTTTGCAGGACTCCCTGCTGTATTTGTTACAGCGTGGGCCAGCGTGAGAGCCACTCTAGCCGACACAGAGTAAGTCTCATCAGATTTTCATTCCTCCTTTTAACATGTGATGCTTTTGTGGGGCTGTTGGTACAGGTGACTCTGTGGGTGAATCAAAGGGATAAAAGGAATCAGGCAAAGCCAGAAGTGATTTCTACTGTGAAGTTCACAAACTTGTGGGTACAGTTTTCCTAGCTTTCCTTTCATTTTACAGAATTTGATAAATATGAACACCTGCAGCTGTTATCCCTGCAGCTAAAAAGGGACTGCTTCCCAGCTAGGCAGGGACAGGACAGGGATCTTTGAAAACCCTGAATGAATGGGAACGAAGATGGGAGACAGCAGGTTCAGCACAGCCAAAGAAGGCGGTTGGGCATTGATGAGGCCATGAAGCTGTAACTCATCCCTGCAGAAGCTGTAGATGCCAGCATGCCCTTAGGTTTAAAAAGTATTTGTACAAATTCAGGGAAGATAAATTCCTCTAGAAGTATTACATATTCTGTAATACTCTGGCTCAGGAAGCCATCCTGAACTGCAATGCTCTAGAAAAATATTACTACCTGCTTGCCTGTTCCACCTTAAATATCAGCTTCTGGCTACTGTCAGAAACAAGATATGGATCAGCTGCTTCTTTGGTCCTACACATGCACCCTCACGGCCTCATATTCTTACAGTATGCTGAATGAACAATCTATAGTATCCAATCTTCAAACACCCAATCACATTTTCCGCCCATAACGCATAGGCTTGACCACACAATGGGTTTCATCTGCCCACGATGTCCCAGCAAAAGTGTGGGGGTCCCCAGATGACTTTTCAAATGGATTTCCCTGGGAGGACACTGCTTTCCAAACGGGATTTCAGCTCTAGGCTTGGAAGGACGGAGTAGCACAGTTACTGGAGTGTGACGCATCTACATTGGCACAGGCTCATCCTCGTAGAGCCTTTCAGTCAGCACCAGTGGTTTCTCTGCCCCTGCCTCTCACTTTCCTTGAATAGCTGCCTGGGCAGCGTTTGGCCCGTGAAACGAAAACTGCAGCTGCCATGTGGGGGCTGTCTGGCTCAGATAAAGAAAAGCCTGTGGCACTCCTCCCTCCGTGGTTGGAGAGAATTCAGACAGAGTAATTAACACTGAGTGACCTTATTCAATGGCTGCTGGAAATGCCTGGGAGGAAATAGTGCTCAATCCCTTCTTGGCAGACTGAGGACTGTAGCCCAACATCCACCCTACCAACAGTTTGCCCTTCCAGTCCTCACTTGGATAACAGCTGAAGACGAAAAGGAGATAAAGACTTTTGTGGGCCATGGCTGGGTCTCACTGCAAGAGCAGGGCTGACGGGAGCACAGGAACTGAATGTAGAACCACAGTACTGTCCCCATCACCACGTCTTCAGACAGGACCTGTCCCCATGCAAAGTTGTGTGGGTTTATTCCAAGAGGTAATATTAGGCCAGTTCAGACTTTCTTGTTTTCATGAAAGCTGGATTACTCCTAGTATAGTTTTTTTCTGATAAGGAAGTGAAGAAGAATTAGAAAAGGGTGGGTTCTTGCCCTGAAGGGACAAGTTTGACGACTGTGGAAATAGTTGTTCCACCATCTGGAGAGCATAACTTTAAACACATTTAGTAGTAGTTTCAGCTTTGAAGAGTATAACAGCAGGAGAAGGGCTATTTCAAAGCCATGCTGATTGGAAGCAGTGTTAGAGCTAGCTCTTTCCACCTCACCAGGCTTTGGAGGAACCNATCCCTCCAGGATGGATTTATCCAACAAGATACCTGAGTCCGTTGCTCTTTGTCACCAAAGATTTCCTGATGGGATGTCAATCTCTTCTCAGGTGTTGGGACTTGAGTGCTGGCAATTTAAAATGGATTATTCAGGTGCCCATCCTGGCAGCTATCGTGGTGAGTACTGGCTGATTATGAGGGGTGGGAGGTAGTGCCTTTGGTCAAAGCAGGCTTAGCAGCAGGAGTTGAGCCAGGCTGCCCTATCCTAATCACCTTGTTAACACAGCTCCTCCCTTAATAGTATGGAGTCTCTGTGTCTCACTTTAAGGTTCTTATATTTGACCTGTTAGTAAGTTTGATAGCTGCAGGCAGCAGAGAGGTTTATAAGCAACTTCGCGTTTTGCTTAGGAGAGAAAAATGACGCAGGGGCAAGACACTAAAATCATTAATGTAACTAACATTCAAGCCAATATTTCCAACCCATGAGACACTGGAAACCCTCAGGAGTCATAACATGTACTCACCAGGCATCCCTAGTTGGTTCCGTAGCTGGACCAAAGCTTTTCCCCGGGTGTGTTTCAGCGCCATCAGATTGTTTCAGACTCCTCTTTCTCAACTGGTAAAAGCTTGGGATACCTCAAAGGTGGGAATGAAAGTTAAACCGTTCCAGCTACAATCAGACATAATGTTAATCGCTGATGGAAGATCACTTCAGACCCCAGCCGGAAGGGATGGAAAGGCTCTAAGTGACGTTATCCAGACACAGGACTGAACTCTCGCAACCTGGAGAGGTCATTATAAGATGTGATTATCTACACAGAGGGAATTCAGTGGGTGGTTATGTGTTTGCTTGAGCAGTGTCCTAATTAGCTAGAGAACCTGCTTTCACAGTTTTCATTAATTACCCTCTTTCCTCCCTCTGTTTTTCTCTATGGTTCTCCATCACTCCATTTTCTTATGGTTAGATGAATGCATGCGATAGAGCTTTCACACTGCCACACATCCTAGTCCCCCTTCATGTTCATCCACGGGTAGCTGAGTGGAGTCAGTAAGGATGTCTCTACAGTCTTCAGGGGGTTTTGCATCAAGCTCTATACACTTCCTTCTGACTCACAAATCAGAAGGCCTTGAAATATGATCAGTGTGGGTGAGAAGAAAATCAGACCATCTGCATATAAACAGCAGGATAGTTTCTGAGATAAATACGCTCATATGAGTACTTAGGTGAGCTGCTTCAGACTTGGGGGTTTTTTTTGCTTTTTTTCTTCCTTAGAATTTACTTACGGTGGAAATTCTCTGCTTGGCTCTTGCAATTAGTTCTGCACCTTGAAAGAAACAAGTCACCAAGCCCACATCATGGTCATAGGAAACAAAATAGTATGATAGAGAAGAAAGTTCGTACAGTTCAACCAGACGAATGCCAGCAACCCCACTGCATTTAATTTAAAGCCCAATTAACAGAGGAGAAAGAGCTCAATTGAGGCTCATCCTTGTGAAAATAATGTTTCTCCTTGAGGCTCTGCTGTGCTTGTACCCTGGCTATTTGCAAATGCAGCTATTTATCATGCAAAAATATTCTGTGGGTTGTTTCTGTTTCATTTCTGTGGGTTCATATTGTTCACTTGGCTGCCTTTTCAATTCCCACACTGGCTGGTCATATGTTGCTGGACTAATATATGCATTTTCTGGATGTATTCGCAGAGAATTTGGAGGCTGAGGGGCTTAAAATCCCTCCACTGTGCTGCTAACTTTGATGTTACGGATGCCATATAACAATTGAATAGTTGTCTGGATGTCTTATAGAACTTCTAAAGCACACATTTCATGAAGTCAGAGGAGTTTTCCTCCTGACTGTGATAAGGTTGGACATCTTCAATTTAGCTGACAAATGCGGAACAAGATCCCACTTTTGAATCTTTGAATCTAGAAAAACTCATATGAGAAACAAAGCCTGCCGTTTTTTTTTCCTTTCAGATTGGTTTCCAATGAAAATTAATTATATGCCCCCAGGCTGTGTGCTTCTCTGCCTGTCAGTCTGTCCCATCCCTCCCTTATAATTTTTGTGCCAGTCAGTAAATTCCAACCAAATGTAGCTAAGGGAATGGAGTTGCATGGATGTTAAATTGCCACAAACGTCATGAAAACAGTCGAATAGATACAGGAGAGAAATTATACTAATGCCTCTTCAAGGGAAAGGGTGTAATAGGACCTTACCTCCTTTTTAACACAGAGGAGAGCTGTTCAAAATGAACTTGCACCTCGTTAAAGGAGAAGGAATCCAACCACAGAAGACAAAGCCATAGCAAACCAGGTCATGTTCATTCAGTGGCTCAGGGAACTACTTGTTTTAACAGTGAGGGTAATTAACCGTTGGAACGACTTACCAATGGTTGTGGTAGGATCTCCGTCATGGAAACACTGAAACCCAGCTCTGCTATAGCTCAAACAAAAATGAATACAAGGAGGTCTTATGGACTGTGTTTTGCAGGAGATCAAACTAGAGGTTCACAACGGTGCCTTCTGGCATAAAACTATGAACCTGTGTGTGGTGTGGTAATTTGTTTCCTTGAAGTGCTGCTATACTGGCATCTGACAAGTCAAATGACTGCTGCAAGACTCCAGAGAAACCCATAGGCGCAAGCGTTAGCCCAGCCATCTAGATCTGCCAGTGCACAATGGTTCTGCTTGTGGCCTTACCGTAGTCCCAAGAATGGGTATGTCTGGGGCAACACCAGGTGTAATCCCAGCTCCAGCGAAACCAAGCTCTGAGGAGCTCCAAAGACTTGGGATTCCTCAAACACATCCCTATTTTTCTTTTCTGTTAAGTGACAGCATAGCCATGAGCTGTTGCTGTTTCCTTTTACTGCACGGGTCATCATGAGCATGTTCCTATAGGACTAGATTAGCTTTGTTGAGTGGCTGGCCACAAGACGGGTTCACAGATGTGCCTCCCTGCATAGGAAGTAGATATTATTTCCTCACTGTCTGTATCTGGTCTCGAGACTAAACACTCGTCTGGAGGGAGAGTTAGCAGGAGACATGCAGCAGAAATTTTACAGTTATATTGCCCTTTTGCATGCTTGATCTGTCACCTCTTGTTAGGTCAATTCTATGTCTTCGTCATGGTGCAGTTTGCTTTGTCTTCTTTCCTTTTGCACACCGAAATATAGAAAGGTATCCTCTAACACTTCTCTTAGCCCGAGGAGATCTTAATCTCAGGTAGGCTGCAAGAGACAAATATAAGCTAGTTCTGCTCTAATTCCTGGACTCGAAGCTAAGTTTTAGAGATTTATGAGGCCATGAAAATAACCCATATCACTGTATGGAGTTTTAAAAAAGGATTATGTGAAAAATACTGAGAGTTGTCTGTAGTCCATATCTCAGAATTCCTGGTAAGCACTGCCTTAATATAATGACATCATACACAGTTATCAGGTGTCTGCTGGGCTGGCTAGCTCAGATGTAGGTGTTTCCATGTGAGATGCTCACACTTTGTCAGAGAAAGCCATTCTCTCATCTCTCTCAGCCATTCAAGTTAAATACAGCTGACCGGATTCCACCAAACACAGGGTCTTCCCTGTGGAGCTTACCCCTTCCACAGGACAAGCTCTACCACAAGGAGCTTCAGAAACAGTATGATCAGGTCACTGTGTGCCACAGCCCCCTGACTCATCTTGAGGAAAACATTAACTAAACAACACTATCATTGTCTGGACCTTGTTTAACAGTTATCCTTTCTTTGTTGTTTTTTTTTCCCCACCTCTTCCAGGTAAATTTTATTCTTTTTATCAACATTATCAGAGTCCTAGCAACAAAGCTACGAGAGACGAATGCAGGGAGGTGTGACTCAAGACAACAGTACAGGTGAGTCACATACCCTCTGCACTTTCTGGAGATGTTAAAGTCCCCGTTTCACCTCCTTGTCCATAGAGGGAGCCCAGGGTGACTAATTTATGGAATCACCACAGAATCATGGAACAGTTTGAGGTGGAAAACACCTTAAAGCTTGTCTAGTTCCAACCCTCCTGCCATAGGCAGGGACACCTTCCACCAGACCAGGTTGCTCAAAGCCCCGTCAAACCTGGCCTTGAACACTTCTAGGAGGGGGCAGCCAAAATTTCTCTGGGAAACCTGTGAGAAGGCCTCACCACCCTCATGGTGAAGAATTTCTTTCTTATATTTAATTTAATTCTACCCTCCTTCAGTCTAAAGCCATTAGTTCACGGTGTCTAGAGTGTAGACACCTAATATAAGGCGAGAAGAATGCGATCTTCCAAGTCTGATAATGCAGAATGAATCAACTGCAGTTTAAACATCTTTCAAATCCAACCTGGAGGACCTGCCTCAGAGGTTAAAGAGAGGAATTCAGTCTCTTCGGCCAGTTTGGAAGTGACTGTGCTGGCCTTGAGCCAAGAGTGCAAAAATAAAAGCATTGCTTATGCTGTTGAAGCCCCTAAAACTTGTACCAATTTATTTATTTATTTCTATCTATTTCCCTCCTGTGCTTTGTAAAACTTGGTCTATTTCTTCAGTCTGCCCTTCAGTGCAAGTTTCAGTGCTTTTGCTGAAACGAAAAAAGGTTTCTGACTCTTTGCTGGAAATCTGGCCTTTCCTTGTTTGTTTTGTTTTCCTTTGTTCTGCCAACTCTTCTCTCTTGATAATTTAGAATATTTGTAACATGGTCAAAACTGGACAGAAAAAGCAGTTTTCTGAGACATCTCGGCTGTTTGACAGTTCCTGAGGCTTCTAATAATCTCCTGAGCTCGACTGACCAGCATGCCACATGCAGAGGGGGGAGAGCAGAACGATCTGGGCTGCAAACCATGAGCTCATCGCTACCATCTCACTCTCCAAACACAAGACATTTCATGTGAAGCAGGAATGAGATTTGGCAGGAAAACATCTCTCCATTTTTCTTTACTGCCCTGTCAGGGCTCTGATTTATCTATTTGTTTATTTCTCCCTGGCTGAAGCTTGCTATTAATTATGGTTTGGATGGGGCCTTCTCCTTTTAATGTGTTAAATTCCCTCAGTGGTTTCCATTTGCTGGACAGAGGAGGTACCTGGTCCTTCTGGTAGTGATGTCTGCCCTTCTCAATAATTGCCTGCACTTGGTGACTTGCAGTAACTCTTGGCAGAAAGTGTAATCCTTCAATTAACATCACTTCCAGGCAAGGCTGACTCCCTCAGGAGCAAGCCCAGCCAAGTACTTGGGGTTCCATTGTACCTCTGCCAAGTCCCCCAACACAGGTCCTAGGCAGAGATGGAGCTTCTTCTTTTAAAAGGGGCATTCCAGGTGATAGTGCACTCCCAAGAGTCTTCACCTCCTGCTTACCCCACAGTGCATCACTCTCTTCCCCTCAATATGTAGAGTAATTCTACTCCTAGATGCACTTCCTTCTCCACCAGCCTTGTTCATTGCACAGGAGACACTAAACCAGGGTGGACTTTCATCCAAGGAAGAACTTCTTTGCTTTAAGGGTGACAGAGCACTGGAAGTGACTGCCCAGAGGAGTTGTGGAGTCTCCTTCGCTGGAGATATTCAAAACCTGCCTGGAAGGTCCTGTGCAGCCTGCTCTGGGTGAACCTGCTTTGGCAGGGGGGTTGGACGGGGTGATCCCCAGAGGTCCCTTCCAACCCCTACCATTCTGTGATTCTGTGATTCTGTGACTCATGTCTTGCCTCAGTAAGCAGACAGAATCACAGAATCACAGAAAGGTGGAGGTTGGAGGGAATCTCTGGAGGTCATCTAGTCCAAGTCCCCCCTGCTCCAGCAGTGTCAGCTACTATAGGTTGTATAGGACCGTCTCCAGATATTGTATGTTGAAGCAGAACCATCCTTTAAGGAGAAGGAGATTTAGTGCCAGTCAGAGGCTGAGGGCTGGAAGCACCAGCGCACTTTTTTTTCCAGTCACCCTTCCACCCTCTGCCCATGACTCTGACCCAAAGCTGGGGATAGCCTGAGGTGGAAAAAGACATCTCAGTGTCTTCATCTCTACGTTCAACTGCATCACATGGGGGCATGCATGTGGAGAGGGTTAGACTAGCATGTCAAGACATGCTGGAGGATGGACTGGGTTGTGTCACATGCCGTAAGAGAAGCAAAAATTTGAAATTGCAGGTGGCCAAGGGGGCATGTGAGCAAGAAAGAAATTACATACGACTTGTGTCCAAGGTATGAGGTGAACGAGCCTGGCTGGGAGGTTCATCCCATCCACTAATTTCTCTGTGTCTTTCTCTTTCCTTATTGCTGCAGGAAGCTGCTGAAATCTACCCTTGTTCTTATGCCTCTGTTTGGCGTTCACTATATTGTTTTCATGGCTATGCCATACACAGATGTGTCAGGGATTCTTTGGCAAGTTCAAATGCACTATGAAATGCTGTTCAACTCTTTCCAGGTATTGTAACCGTTAAATTATGGGGGCAAAAAATGAGAATTTCAATGGGGACAGGAGGGAAATGAGAGTGAAAACTGTTGTCTTTGGAAGCTGGGCTGTTTTTACAATACACCAGATTTCATTCACAAGGTGATCTGACAGTATTTTAGCACCAAGTATGTTTTATATTTGCAAAATACAACATATAAAGGCTCAGTGTATCCAACAAAAAAAATATTCCTGTTGAAAGATAGCTTACTCCACAAAATAAATCCCTTTCGATCCAGGTTAGACACAAGCTGGTAAGGTCCACAGAGACATGTTGTTTCACATTAGCTTCCAATCTGCTTGTCCCAAGTTGTCTTTCAGTCCTGTGAATGGATTCTTCAGTTCTAAGTTTGGGCAAAAAGCAGGTTCAGTTACAGGACTGGTCCTATATAAGACACAACAGCAATAATACACAACTCTCTACAGCCAGAGCAGTGTTTGATAGTCACCGCACGCCCTTCCCTGAGAGATTAACTTTTGGCTTGTGTGCTAGTCCCCATCGTCATGGTTGACCACTGTGGATGATGAAAAGTGGACAGTGGGTCTGGCCAGATGACAGTTTGGAGAAACTGTGAGGGAGATGGGGACCAAGCTTGCATTCATGTGCTTCCACAATTCCTGTTGGGTGCAGATGCGATAAAATAGTGGGTGACCTCAGCAAGACCTGCGTAAGCTATTGGCCAACAAAAACGTGTAGATGATTTTCTGACATCTGAATTCCTTTGTTGATCCCACTCAACCAGTTCTGCCACACACATGAGCTGCTCTACTTGCAGCCAGGGCTGGAAAAGTCCCATCGGGACCATCTTCCACCCTCCCGTCCTGCAGCAGGATCTGCTACATGTAAAACACTGGAAGTGTTTGTCCAGTATGTTCATGAGCACCCCCAGTGAGGGAGACCCCACTCCCCACCCCCTTCCCACACACCCACTACCATCTCAGATACTTTGCAAAAGATCTGGGGGTGAAAATAGACCTGTTAGCTAAACCATGACCCAGAGGGCTTATATATGTATACACACACACACGTACATGTATACACACAACTATTTTGTCAATAGTCTGCTGGAAAACGGCTGTGTTTGTCTGTCATACGCTACTGAACAGTGCAAGGTTTCTTACGCATATAGCACATTATAAATGTCATTGATTTCAGAGGAACACAGGGACCCTGGGGAGCATCAGGAAAGAGATACTCACATGTAGCAAGATTAACATCAATATGTTGTCTCTTCTTCCTTCCAGGGATTTTTTGTTGCCATCATATACTGTTTTTGCAATGGAGAGGTAAGTCACTAGTTTCTTCATTATTTCACTCCTTTGTTAGGTTAGTTGCACACACAGATGGTAAAGCAGATGCACATCAGCATATCCCTGCTTATTCTTGAGATGCGACCCTGTTTCGCACGAAGTGAAAGATCTGTCAATCCACATAGAAAGTTCATATCCTTGGTTTTAGACCTGTGAGACATCCAAGTCAAGATGTCACCAATAAATGAGCTACTGGAACTAACTAATGGAGAAAAAAAAATGTGATTTTTCTTTTCCCAGCACAGGTGCTATTTAGTGCTGCTTAATTTCAGACCCATGGCAGGAAGAAAAGTTGATTGACAGAGTAGCTGCCTAACCAGCAAGTTCTTTTGATAGTCCAGGATTTTTTGACCTTTATTTCTATTACCAGAGTGATATGCTTTAATGTGTTTCTTTCCATTAATTCCCTCTATGGCTGCAAACTGAAAAAGTAGATGGTCAGTGCATGCACACCGGGAAAGAACAGAGCTACTTTCATGGCCCGGTCTGTGGATGCTACCTCCTTCTGATGACTCACAGTCACTCTCTTCTCCCACTCATGCTTTTTTTCCTGCCTTGTCTCTCAGGTCCAAGCAGAAATAAAGAAGTCATGGAGCAGGTGGACATTAGCACTTGACTTTAAAAGGAAAGCACGAAGTGGGAGCACAACCTACAGTTATGGACCAATGGTTTCCCACACCAGCATCACAAATGTAGCCACAAGAGGGGCACTTGCCCTCCATCTCAATACGAGACTTATACCAGGGACCCTCAATGGACACCGGAATTTGCCAGGTTATGTTAAAAATGGCTCCATTTCTGAGAACTCCATGCCTTCTTCTGGACCAGAGCAGTACAACAAAGATGAGGAGTACCTGAATGGCTCTGGGCTTTACGATGGAGACAGACCCACGGTACTTGTTGAAGAAGAAAGAGAGACAGTGATGTAAAGAGAGGAGGAGAAAAAAGAAGCAAAAGGATGAAAAAGGTTCCTGGAGAGCATTTAGTGGGTGAAAGAATATCAGGCCACGCTTTGGATGCCAAGGGTTTCCATACAGTTTCTCTGTTCTGTGGAACGAGAGGTTAAGTTCTATGGGAAAAAAAAAGTGAGCCACCAATGTGGCTAGCTGTCGATCACATACACATACTCAGTGATCTAAGTCTCCCCAGTGCTAACGGAGGCAGGGCTATGGCGGGCCTTGCTACCTGCTGAACAACAGAGATACTGCGAGTTCGCCAGGGAAGGTTGCAAAGCAGCACGTGGTCCTTGGACCTTTTGGAGAGCGTGAGTGGCCAAGGAGGAAAGGAGTCTCACCCAGTAAAGCAAGAGTCTTGCGGGGAGTGTGCAGTGCCATCTTCTTTCAAGGGTACAAACCACCCTGGGCATCAGCGTCTTCAGTTTGGTTTGCTCTTTCCCTGTAAATTTTGCCTGGTAACACACACAGCACTGATCAAAACCCCTTGGGGGTCATAGCTGCTTGGTCATGCAGAGAAGTGCTCAATACGGACAGTTTGGTACAACCGGTAGCATGTTCTTCCCTTGGGCAATCTCACTCCTTGCCAAAATGCTTCTCTGGGGTGGGCAGGGTTAACAGCTCATGGTTGTTGGATGCAGGAGGAAAATTCTATTCTCCTTTCCCTGACCTGAGCCCCAGTAGTAAGCCAGAAACCAAAGCAATTTTAAGATGGAAAATGTGGTTATCAGAATGTGCGACATTTTTGTTCTTCCAGACGCAGCAGTGGAGAGGGGCCCACCAAGCGGGTTGAGGCAGAGCAGGGGATTTGCAACTCTTGGGTATGTGTGCCTCTGTGTGTGTGGCTAAAGTCAGTTCAGAAGGTAGCTAACTGAGCCCTCCCCTTTTGCGGGTGCTCATGGAAACAGGCTTCAGTCATTTTTCAAACCTCTAAATTGTTTCTCATTGTGCCCTCTGAATTTCCTGCTTCTCGCTAGTCCAAACCCTCATGAGGAGAAAGATTCCGTCAGCAATCTGCCTGTATCATCCAGAAGCATAAGCTGCTGGGTTCAGCCAAACTTACCTTCATGAGATCCAAAAGCAAAATTTGCTGGATAAAAGCACAGGGATTACTCATGGATGGTCACATTCTGAACATCTTCTGAACTTCCTCATTCTTTGTGTTTTAGTCACACACACACATACTTACACCAGGTCAGACTCTTCGCTGGTGTAAACAAGTCTAACTTCAACCAAAGTCACTGAGTTTGCCTAGAAATGAGGAAATGCTATTGCAGTTGCACCCAAACGGAAGAGCACAAGGAAATGTCTCCTTCCTACAGGAGAGAGAGACCACGAAAATTTTGTCAGCATGCAGAGTTTCCCTTGCTGGTGCTTTTTGCACGGAGTGCCAAAAGGTTGTTCTCTGATACACATCATCTTCGGCAGAGATGAAGAGGTACAGTCTTTGTTGGCCAAGCGTGCATTGTGCTGGGGCTGTTTCACACCAGCTGATCACCTAGCGAAGGGTCTCTGCCAGCTTCCAATCATGATACAGAATTGCCCAGAAGTAGGAAATTAGAAACAGTGACCTAACTTCCTATTGCAGCACATTCTTCTCCAAAGGAAGGGCCCTGGCTGAGCCAACATGGACCCTCTCTTCAGCCCCTGTCATAACCTCACTATTTGCTTGTTGCTGTCTAAGAGTCAGCTCCTCATGGTGCTTTTTTTTGGTATTTCTTTTTATCTTCCTGGCAAGCTTCTAGGACCTGAAGCATTTTGACCTCACCTGGTTGTTACTCAAATGTAATAGCAAAGAGGTATTGGGCAAGTTTGCAGAAGTCGTTTAGGCTGCAGGTGGGGCCGATGGGGTAACCTACTCTCTGTCCCAATCCTTTAGATACGGCTGCTGGGTGACATCAACCAGCACTTCTGAGATGCATCCAGCAATCAGCTGGTCTTCTGAGGCCAAATTAAGGACTAACTTCCCCAAAACTCTGAAGGAAGTCAGGAAGAGCAATTGGGATCTTGACTCTGTGTCCCACAGCTTCTTTAAACAACGTCTCAGGTTAGGATCTGATCCAAAGCCCAGTGAAGTCAACAAAAAGATAACCTCCTCCCTTCAAAATCTCTGAGTTTTGGATTCAGACCAAAACTGGGATGTGGTCGTTGAGAGGCAGTCCTCTGTCAGGCACTGAAGCACCTCTCCACCAGCTGCAGACATGCATGAGCAGGTCTTTAAAAGCCAGGATTTATTTGTGATGTTCTTTGCTTGTTTTGCATCATTAAAATAACTCAAAACTCATCATAACCATTTACCACCAAATGGCAGCTATTGAAATGTAAGATTTTCAAAGAATATCCTTTTTTCATGCTCTCTTGTTATTGTTGTTGTTGTCACCCGTATAACAATACTAACAATAGTACTACAGAGAAGTTCAGTAATCCTGCAAGCAAAGTCAACTCTAGTGAAATTTTGGCATGGAGAGCTAAGCAGCTCTGCAGAAACCTGCGCCAGCCCAGCTACTCTCACTGTTCGCCTTTTCCTCGCAGATGCTGGTATGTCTTCTGGAGGCAATCAAAAGGGGCAGAAGTTATTAACAGTCAGCTGTCAGAGTGTGTACAGCTGCATTATTTACCATCCCATGTGGCTGAATGGCCAATAAGAGAGAAGAACGTTGAACATGCTGGCTCTGGTTTTCCACTCTTCCAGAAGTGCGTTGTGCTGAAATCCTGCCAATTAGATGCAATGACCCTCCTGATTTTCTCGCTCAGAAAAATTTCTTAGTATCATTTCACTGCTGGAACAAAGCGAAAAAAAAGACCAAAAAAAACTCCACCGGTGACTCACTGTTTGCTTATGTTTGTTAATGAGCACTCAATATTAATAACATGTTTGACAATCACTTAACAAAGTTCAAGGAATTAGCAAAAACCATAAAATTATTTATAAACAAATACAACTCCCCTCTTAAAAAGCAGCCCTCACTGAAACGCATTCTTCACTGGATTATTTAGAGTAAATGTCTAAAAACTCTTGTTAAATGTAGATAAAAATTACATGCACAAGGGATGTACAGGGAAAGAAATCTTTTCTTAATCCTTTCAATCGCAAATCATGCATAATAGATTTATTTTTTTTCTGGGTGTTCATGTGCATGAGCGATATTCATGCAAAAATTGGGAAAAAGCTGATGCCAAAACAAGGGAATAACTCTGCCACTAAGACACGGCAGACTGTATGTTTGTCAAAGCCTGTTCCTCTCTTTTCTGGGCTGGTCACAAACTCTTGATTGGGTGTGTAGGCCATGATCTATTAGGTAGAGGTCCAAGTACATGCTTCACTGATTTTAGTGAGGAAAGGATCAGACTTGTGATGTCTAAAAAGAGAGGAGAACACAATTTGCAGTTGTGATTTGCCCTGGAAAGGCAAGGAAAGTTGTACTGCTGACGCTTAGCCAAAGGCTCTAGATTCTAAGTGGGGTCTCCTCCACTTCCTCCATCGCCAGGAGAAGTGGGCATTTCTCAAGGGCAGTTACCCCCATCCAAAAGTCTGAGTCCACCTGGGATGACATTTCCTGTCCTGTCTGATTTGCTAGTGCAATCATAGCCCTGAAGGCCACAGAAAACAGAAATGTGGTGAGGTGAGGATGCATTTGTCTGCGGTTCATCTAGTGACCACTGCAAATCCTGCAGGCAGGAGAGGGTTTGTGCCCATCGTGGTTCAGGTCCAACATGGGATGGTGGAGCAGGGAGAGCCAATTGCTTTGGAGTCAGTGTGCAGCAAACACACAGGCAAAGAGATTTTCTCAAGTTCCCTTCAAGGAGGGGCAAAGGTCCAGAGGAGCTGGTTGCCTGTGTTTTTCTAGTTTTCCCTCCTCTACGGGGTCAGCTTTTTTCCCCTTTTCTTCCCATCCTGTAAAGCAGCTGCAACCCTCAGGAGTCCTATAGACCCTCTTGCTTCTGTAAGCCTGCTGGGCTGGCACAGACCAAGCTGTGCACTGCAATATCCCAGCTGACTGACTCACATGGGGAGGAATCTCCTTGCCCATCTTTTGGATGGGTGTCTTCCTCTCCAGCACCACAGAAATGTTGGGCTTGGGCAAGGAATCTAAACCCCTGGCAGGTTCATCTCATGGTACCAGCCCAGCACCTCTTCTATATTCATCCACAACAGCACAGCCTGCTTTTCCTCTTGAGTCCTTCCTACTTGATCTACCACTTTTCTGGATGGACACAGAGCTGTTAAATGTTCCTCAGCCTTGTGTTTCTTAAGGATGACTTTTGGCAGCAGCCTTGTAGTTTCTGCTTTGCCTGGTTGTGTGCAGACGAGTGTTTTTGCATCTTCTATACACTGCTTGGTCTTGGTTCAGATGAGATCATGTCTTGTCCTATTCCTCACCATTCCTCAACTCTGCTTCTTTCTTGTCTGATACATATTAGAGACAAATCAGTTCCCAAAGATTCCCAAAATTGAACTCTTCAGCCAGGGATTGGCTTTGTTTATCTGTTTATGGGCAATTGGCTGAAGGTCATAGAACATCCACAGTGCTGGTAAGAATTTTCCGGTTTTTGAACTATGAAAACACATTATGAGGGATTATCTCCAATTTTTTATTCCTGTTTATTTTTTTGACAAATTCAATAGCTGGCTTAGAGGTTTTTAAATTCCAGGTTCTCATGTTTCAAAAGGTTAAGAAACTTCATTTATAGATTAGGTTCTTGTTCTTTTTCACTGGATGATTTTTCTGCATATCTTTGGCCTAGAAAGCTTCAAGCAGAATTACTGAAGATGAGGAGAGGGATCAGTATATCCCTTACCTCATCTAAATCTCTCGTTATGGTCAATGACTTTTTCGCCAGAGATAGGACTGCATGAAATGAGGGAAAGCACTTTAAGAGTTGACCTTTAAGGGAGAGGTTGTATGAACCTGTGAAGTCTTTTCATGTGCAACATTGCTTCTTATTGGTGTATGTGCTTTTTTCCACCTGTTGGTGCCTGTGAGTTTCCTGAAGACCAGTCTGTATATCCCATGTCACAAATTGCCATTGCACTGGTGGCTGCAAGTTGTAAACTGCTCAAGGTGAGGAAGCTTCGTTTTAAGGCCATGGACAGGTTAATGTGGGTCTTCACTGTGCTACCTCCCTGCTAAGAGCACCTGCTAGGGAAGGGATCATGTTGTACCCTCAGGCAGGTCTAGGAAAACTGGCTCATTTCAACAAGCTTCATGCTGTTTGAAGGTTTGCTGTTTGATTTTTCGTTATTATCATTTTTACTGTTATTGCTGATGGGCTGCCACGTTCTACAGAATAAACGGAGGCCATATATGATATCCCTGGCCAGCTACGGAGCTTTTCAAGCATCCAGTGTGATTCTCCAGACGGAGTAGATTTTATATCCCATTCCTCTGCGGTGTCTTGAAATGAGAAAAATATTAAATTGTAAAGGAAATGAGTTTGTGAAAGATCCTATAAATAAATTTCAATCATGATTGGCCATGGTTGTCTGGATTTGCCTGGAAAACATAATAGTTCATAAATTGTATAAGTAAAATAAAGAGCATGTCCATCTCTGTGGACATTCATTGGAAGGCAGTTCTCCTGTTTTTGCTCATGGAAGTGAAAGGTTGAACCTGCTGGACAGCAAACACTGTTGGCCCAAAGGAATATTTTGTTTTGAGGCAACAAATCCTGCCTTCTGCATAAAAATTTTTGGGCTTATCCTGTTCCACCCAAACTACTTTTGTGGCCTCTTATCAAATCAAAACTCAGGCTTAGCTCTTAGCTAAAGGGGGAGAGCAAAAGAAAGCAGAGGTGAGTTGTTGTAAAGACACATATTTAACTGAACCGTATTAAAACTTACCTCCACCACTTTGATTAAAAAGAAAAAATAGCCTGGGAAATGCAGATTGAATTTGCTTTCATTCAGGAAAAAGACAAAAGTGATAAGAAGCACAAAAAATGTAGGCTGGCATTTCTTTCTTTTTTTTTTCCCCCTGATAATACTCAGTAGGCCAGAAAGTTTGAGCCAGAAATCTGGTCTCCTTGGTGTTTCCATGTCCTACTTGGCCTCTCTGTAGGAAATCTTCCGCAGGCCATTGTTGAATGAATTGGAATGGAGAGAGATGCATGGACACGCAATTCAGAACCCACCTTTGCCTATGACCAGCCTCTGGTCATTTAATGCTCAGAGACACCAAGCAACCTTGTGCTGAAGCAGAAATATTGCCAATGTGCTTCATTTAGTGATTAACCCCAAATTAATCCACTGTCTATATATAAAGCCTTGTAATAGGCACAGGGTGTCNTAACCAGGGTGCTTCTTTACTCAGTGCTAGTGGACATCCTCACCCGCTCCTCTTTGCTCTGTAGGAGGTATTGGAGATTTTAGATCAGGTATCTTCTACTAAGAGTCCAGCAGCTGAAGCTGGGACTGAGGCGTGACCTTTTGGGAGTGCTATCAGACTCCCATGTACCTACTTCACCCATAGCATAAGGCCGATGGTGGACCACTAACCTTTCTAGATCTTTGAAGCTGCTTGTCCCTAGCAGGTAGAGAAGACCGCAAAAAGGACACCAGCAGGGTGGACACCTCTACCCTCTATATCAATCCNATATTCAGATTAGTTGTTTTCCTTCTGTATACTTAATTTCTTTTTTCCAAACTACCGCTACAAAGCAGTGCCCAAAATGTTATTTAAAGAATTTGTTTAAGCACTTAATTTTCCATTTTAATTGGATGCAAATTCAGGGTTTTTTTCATGTCTAGAAGCCAATCTCAGCTCTCGATTTCAAAACCAATCCAGAGCATCGGAACAGGAACATGATTTGCTCAGATCGGCTGCACAGTGCCCTAGTCTCATCGTACCCACCACACCAGGCTCACAGCATGGGTACCCTGGCAGAGGTGGAAGGTCAGTCTGTCAAAATAGTATTTTGTTGGTGGTGAATTAATAAGAAAAGGGCACAGAGAGTAGGAAAAAGACTCGCTGTCTTTACAAAACACTTAAGAAGGATTGGAATTAATGAAATAGTAATTCAAAGTTATCATTTGTTTATTTCATCAGATTCTGTTGAGTGCTCTGATGGGGTCTGTGCAGTGTCTGGCTTTCTGGCTTCTCCCAATCAGACAGAGCTCTCTGTGATAGACAGAACAGCTATAATGAGCTGACAGAGTGATTCAAAGCCAGTGTCTAGAGCAGGACAGTTAGAAACAGACCTGATGTTGATTTTAGATTCATTGGCAGAAGGCAGGAGCTACTCCACTGAAGTTAATCAAGTTAATTCAGTCTAGTGCCAAGGCGAAACAGATCGGAATCTAAACCACTGTCCAAGACCCATGTACAATTTGCATAATGGAATTAAAATAAAGCTTCCAACTCTAGCTACACAAATACTCTGCTGAGAATTAGAGATCAGGCTTGCTGTTTGGGATTAAATAAAAGGACACCCAAGGCATCAGCTGTCACATAAAACAATCCCATTTTATCTGCTCCTGTCCAGATGAGCCTGTTCTCCCCACTGCCATACACTATGGTCACTTAGCCACACTCAAATGTTACAACTGGTAGGGATTTCTCTTAGCCCCTTCTTTCTTTTATTTTCTTTTTTCTTTTCTTTTTCTTTCCTTTTCTTTTCCTTTCTTTTCCTTTTCTTTCCTTTTCTTTTCTTTTCTTTTCTTTTCTTTTCTTTTCTTTTCTTTTCTTTTCTTTTCTTTTCTTTTCTTTTCTTTTCTTTTCTTTTCTTTTCTTTTCTTTTCTTTTCTTTTCTTTTC
>Ga0065711_1032469_pt1 | contig 27284 bp, 13 predicted proteins | sample Hoacrofraction12_FD_59098 | JGI IMG/M metagenome (GOLD analysis project Ga0065711, IMG submission 59098) | Hoatzin crop microbial communities from Cojedes, Venezuela - Epithelial fraction 12 v2 (version 2) | ecosystem: Host-associated > Birds > Digestive system > Esophagus > Crop | place...
CGCAGCCAGTCATGTCATCATAGAAAGCTATTAGATTGATCAGGCATGATTTCCCCTTGGTGAATCCATGCTGACTACTCCTGATAACCTTCTTTTCTTCCACTTGTTTGATGATGGCCTCAAGGATAAGCTGCTCCATCACCTTTCCCGGGATGGAGGTGAGGCTGACCGGCCTGTAGTTCCCTGGGTCCTCCTTCTTGCATGATCTCTGCATTCTGTTTTGAGCATATTGAGTCCAACAGAGAACCTCATTATTCATGTTTCCAGTATTTGAAGGACTTCTTGTACCGATGGACGTTCTTAGGTCTGTTTCTATAGAGTTCGATTTTTAATCTATACATTTCTCTCTCTGCTTCATTTCCTGGGTTATCATGATTTATAAGCACTGTAGATCAACTATAAAAAAAAGTTTTGATTTTCTGAGCTCTCTTTGAAATCAAAATGCCTGTTTTGAGGCGTTAAAGTTGGCATAGAGCAGAGAAAAAAGTGGAGAACATATAAAAAAATACGTTCTAGTAGCCGTAGAAGAATGATGATGAGGGTTATCAAAACTAGATATGACCTTTATTGCATCCGCTTCTGACAGTTTCTGGAAACCAGAAAGCTTTGCTGCAGTTACAGATGAAAACCCAAAGGCATATATACATAACTATTATAGTGTTTCCATACTGAGATGTCCAGAGCTAGGAAAATTTTTATTGAACTGAAATTTTAGAATTAAAATGAAGAAAATATAAACCCTGCATACTGCAAGGGATCTTAAAGAAACATAAGAAGTATAGACAATTAATAAATTAAAATTGAGAAATTTTGGGCAGATCTCATCCTTATCTGCATTTGTGGATGGCACAATAAAGCAACAATTCTGATTGTGAGATGTCTCAAATAAATAATGATTATGGTGTTACTTTAGATTAGAACAGAATGCACGCAATGATCATTTGAATATCGTGCTGAGCCAGTAGGATGTTGTCTGAGCCTTTTTGACCTTCTTAAATGTTTCACAATTCCTCCAGCAATTTCCTCTAAAATTTTTACTAGCTTTACTTTCACCTTCAGCTAGGTCATTCTAATCAAAAGCCAAATTAAACAACTGAGCCTAAGCAGCTTCTAACACATTTTAAACATTAATGAAAAAATTAAAGCCACAATACGTACAATGATCTTCCACCATCCTTTGTTTTCCATATCATTACAAAAATGAATGATATGTTGTCTTAGATGACTTGGAAATTATCTTTACTGGAACTTCTAATTTTAAAGGACTAGATTCCTTGTTATGAATTATTGATCTATTACTTGTAACTTTCCTTCTTTAGTGTTGGACTACAGTCATATTCTGGTGCATAAACTTTGTTAAATGCAACAGAGAGTGCTCAGATTCACTTACTTGTCTTGCTGCTGTACTAAGTCAGATAGTTTCCCAACAGTGATTTCATATTTGAATTTCCTATGCACAGCAAAAAAGCTGTGAGTAGATAAGGAAGTGCTCCACTCTCACTTTTGCTTTCTGTTCCAGAGGAACACTATGACTAGCAAGGGAAAAGGAAAAGTAAAAGCCACAATTTCAACTATCTGCGCATTTTGGGTGGAAAAGTCCCTTTCTTTTCTGCTCCCTCTGCTCTCAATAATAATTACAGTATATAAAACACTTGTGACCTGTATTGTTGTGGCTCAGTTACTGTCTGCTGAGAGGAGAAATGGAAAATTAGCCAGAATTCATCTTACTACATTTAGATTGCATTACACAAACCAGATACAGATACACCAATGACTATTTTAATAATGAATTATTGAAAAACTACCTCAACCTAGTGCAATCAGTTACCTTTATAAATCAAATAACTTTATGACCCCAGAAGGCACGCCATAAGTTTAGTGCTGTTGCATTCTTTGGATATTATATACCAGTCGATGATAAACTCTCGTCGCCAGCTCAAAAACTTTGCATATTTAAACTTCGCATAAGCTGTTTCAATACAAAATTGCTATCACCTCTTGGCACCAAGTGATTTCATATGAGATAAGATATTTCTCATTTTCTTGCAATAATTTGAAACAATAATAATATTATACAGGCATCATGCTATAATTAAGTAAAAACTTAAGTAAAAATAAGTATGTACTGTGTCTCTCTCGTCCAAACTAGTACTGCTGCATGGTTTAGCACGGATTTAATATAATAATCCTGGCATCACAACATCAGGAAAAATATTGGTAAATGCTAAAATAAACTATAAGCAAGCAGTACTTTATCAGTGTAAAAGCTGATGGATCTGTGATGTACCTTATACTACTTGTGTGAGTCACCTCTTGAATGTATAGTTTATTTTCCAGTTTATTCAGAACAGGAAGAAAAATTTGGAGCAAATCAGATGCAAACACATTACTTTGCAAAATAGAAAATAATGTAACAAGAAATTAAAAAAAGAAAAGCAAGAAGGAAGATAAGCTTAACAAATTGTATAAGCTGCAGCAATAAAACACTGCAGACATGAACCATAGAAAGAAGACACCTTTCATAGTACAATATACGAAAAAGTCAGCAAAGTCTCACAGACAAGTCAAAAAAGCAGAACACGTTAACAGTTAATCACTGAAGACCTAGATCAAATGAAGTCCCAACAGCTCTACTCTGAATCCAATTGATCCCAGTTTTACAGAAATAGGTGTAGAAAAAATACAGAACTCTTGACCTTAAAGGAAATTGTTGCATATATATGTATCATCCCCACATCAAATGAGAAATCTCACCATAGGTTTACTGTCTTTCTCCCCATACTGTTTCACTGTTGTTATTTACACTTCTCTCCAACTCCATAGATCATTGACCTGAACATATTCTCTCTCTGAAGTTCATAGGATTTTGTGAAGAAACGTAATTTATACTTTTGCAAATTAAATGGATTTAATTATCTTGTTAAATGTAGAATGAATAATGAAACCCAAATTCTCTGCATTTTACTGTGAAAATTTAACAAAAAAGTCTGTAGGAAACTTTCAGGAAAAAGAAAGGACAGAGCTATAATGATGTCTTGCCTTCTGTCTGCAGAGATTAATGTGGTTCCATTTTGCCAGCATCTGAGCTCCACCTATTTTTCACATCAGTCATATATTTCTCTCTTCTCTGGGGAAAAAATTTGTCACATTTCAGTACAAAAGAGTGCAGCAAATCATAATTGGGAAAAAATGAATGCCCTTTAATAGTAGGCTGCCCAGGGAGGTTGTGGAGTCTCCTTCTCTGGAGATATTCAAGACCCGCCTGCACAAGGTCCTCTACAGCCTACTGTAGGTGACCCTGTTCCGGCAGGAGGGTTGGACTAGATGACCCACAGAGGTCCCTTCCAACCTCTACCATTCTGTGATTCTGTGATTCTGTATTTCCACTGCATAAAAAAAGCAGCATAGCATGCTGTTTGTCTCCTACCATGCTCCATATAAATTGCCCAAAATGAACGATGAGCTTATCCCAGTGAGCTGGAGGGAATGTGGAAGCAGAGGACACTTTATGCATATTTGGAAACTACATCCTTAAAGGAGTCACTCTGGGAACTGATCAGGGAAACTGTCTATAAAATAAGAAAAAAGCAACAAAGAGGGAGCCTTTTCCTTCAGATAGGGTCCAGCATTCACGGAGTCTGTAGCAATCTGTCCATTTGGGTACACAAGAGAACTGACGAGCTAGCCTACTTCTCTGCTGGCAGTGAGAATCACTCTTGCTCCATACTGCAGATCAAAAACCACACAGACATGTGTAGGCCATACTGAAGATGAAAAAGATCCAGCCTTGAAAGGAAACAGAAGTAATTAGTCTATTAAAAATAATTACGTGTATTAATCATACTGTTGTAACTGGTATCTGTCTTTCAAGTTTGAGGGAGGCTTTTGCAATCTCAGTGGAATCTATCAATTTTTCATTCCCAAATGTAAGTATAACGTCCTAGTGATTTGTGGTGTTTGGTTTTGCACTGTGTAGAACTCACCAGTTTAAAGAGAACAGAATTGTTTTTTTCTTAGTAGTACAGAGAAGTGTAACCTGTACTTCCCTGCACAGCCTCCAGTCAGCTGAAGGAAAGGAAGGTTCATTGCCAGTGGGGAAGAATCAGGGAGTACATTCAAATTAGCACAGCCTCTGCAGCTATTCTCTACACTTCTTCCTCCTGAAGACTCTTTTCTAAGGATGCTAAATGAGCCAGATATCGGATTTGAGAACCCAGATCTTTGCATCACACATACAACCAAGGTGAGCTTTCACTGAACCCAGCCCACTGGGCTTTGTGTTTACACAGTCACTGAAGAAGTTGCTTGTTTTCAACCTCATGAGAGTCGACTTTGTAAAAAAAAATGAAGTAATTAAAAATGTTTTTCTTCATTTACCCGTTAAGGTAAAAAACCCAACGACAGCAGCTGCGTTAGGACCTGACGCTTTTTCCCCTGAAATAAGAAAATCTAAAGAAATAAACTTGCTTCAAACAGAGCAGAGTCTGAACCTAATTTTCACTACTGCATCAAGTAGGTCCTCAGAGGAGGTTGTAATTGTTCCAACTTCAGCAACTCCTTATTCTGCTTTTTACAGAGATTTCTAATCATGACCAAGAAGGAAACAATCTAGTATCTACATTGATCCTCATTAAGATCGTTGTTACACAGTCAGAATCAAACTGCCACAAAAGACATGAAAACAACAGTTTTGAAAGTGCTCACTGAAAATTTTAACCCAGTTCAGGTTCTTCTTTTTTCCAAGTTAAATTAGGTTCTGTGAAACAAGGTCTCCCTTTCCTCTGTGCTATAATTACAGTTCTGCACTCAGTTCTGCAACATGACACAAATTCACTGTATTTGGAGAGTTTACTGAAACTGCACTCTGTCTCTCATCTGTAGACAGAGACAGGTCAACAAAGCTAATTCAGACACGAAGAGGACTAAATGCTCTTCGTCAGGAGCCACTCTCTACCTGTTGACTAGATAGGGAACCTACAGTGACTATGCACCTAATTAAGGCACTTCAGCTGTGAGGGGTTGATGCAGACTGCCTATTTACATACTTAGAATAAAAGTGCATTAAAAAAATTATACTAAACTTAACCTGCTTTTGGTGAATATTTTTCAAGTTGGAATGATAACTTGGGATATATATTTTGGGGTGCTAAATTTGGGTAAGAAAAGAAACAGGGCTATGTAAAATCAGGTTGTAAAGGAGAAAATGTCACCAGAAAAGGCCCCATTAACTTATTTGGTTTCTCCAAATCTGGAGTCAAAAGTTTCATATTTTGTACAAGCTATCACTATTATTATTATCAATACCTCAACATTTAAGCAACTGAAATTGAAAGCATCTAAACTTCAGCTGTTTTATTTGCCCTCTTGCAACTTCTAATAATCTCAATTTGATAAAAACAGAATTGACTTTGCCTTTTTATGAGGGCAAAACTGAGCCTCTGTACCTTAAACTACCTCTTTACCTGTAACACAGATTCACAAGACATCAAAACTATAGCAAAAGGCAATTTCCTCCGAACAGCAGCCTATGAAAGAAGAAAATGATTTGATTAAGAGAGACAAAGAGATGAGGTGTCAGTTCCTATTTTGAAATGAGTTCACAAGAGACACCACTTGAGGAGAGAGATTGAATGAGCATGTTTAAGTTCTAACAGGTTTACTCCCTGCAATGCCACTAAACAATAATTACAACGTATTGTAAGTGATCCAGGGAGGGCCTGTATAAATAGAAAAAATCCACATTTTAAAAGGGGCAGGAGATAACTCCTCCTTCAGTGATTGTAATTTCTGTTAGTAGAGGGTTGTAAAGAACTACATTATTTTCTCATTACCTTCCTAACTGGTTTGTTATGTAGATCAGACACCTGAAAATTAAACACTGCACAAACAGGATTAGATCATGCCAGGTTTACTTTACAAAATTCCCCTCTCTTGCTTTGCCTTAGTTTTATCATTAAAAAAGCATATTATGTATTGGCTTTCTTTTGCCACTTCACAATACATCTTTTATAGTGACAGATGTGCCACTTTGGCAAGCTGCAAACATTGCTCAAGAACTTGCATCACTAAGGCCCATTTAAAGGGGTTTGTAACACAGCTTGGAAATAAAGAAATGGCTGTACAGAGTCAGTCTCAAATATGGAGGGAAAAGGAAAAGAAAATTAACAAACACAACAGCTAAAGAAGACAAAATATAAAATTCTTCTTCAAGCTTTCAGAGCTACATGGTAGAGAATTGAGTGGATGGTAGCTTTCTCTGAAAGATTTCAAACATTTCTTTGTTTCCTCTACTGTCATTAAATCAAAGCCTTCTGAACAGGGGAAAAACACCCCACTAGTGATTTTGTTTGGAGCTCTTGCGCTGGACTCTTGTACTTGTTATAGGCTAAACATTCACTGGTATAAAAATGCGACCCTTCTCACTAGCAAGTATCCTGACAACTGGGTTGGACAATAAGGTTTCTTCCCCCTTTTCCCTCCTGCTGAGGACTGCATCTTTTTCATTTGTAACTTATGGGGGAGTACAATGACAAATTTAGCTCATAGTTGGAATTATCATTTATTAAATATACTCAATTTATTTAGTGACAAGCAGCTGAAAATTTTTTCAGTGTGGTATTATAAGATAGGATAGTCCAGGAAATTTTTGTGCCCATTCATGTGTCTGATTTTGATTCATATGTTTTATTCTCTGCTTTTGAACAGTGACATGCATTTTAAATATCAGCCACTTTCGTGTAGTGTCTTGCAATTTTCCTCTTATGCACAGGCAAAGTAATCCAAATGATGGGACCACTCACACTTAAAAGTACCTTATGTGATCAAACCACTAGTGAACAGTGCAATGCAAGCTACCACTCTATCAGTAATTAATCTTTTAGGTAAAACCTTTTTGAACAATAAGAGCATTATGAATGATTATACTGCATATTCATATTGGAAGCTAAAAATTATATTAAGATTGCCTGGAAAAATACAAATAATAAAACAGTGCTGAAATCTATTAAAATACTGATGTCAATGAGGGAAGGAAGAGAAGAACCCTGAGGAACCTCGGCTGATCTCACAGTTGACCCTGCTTTGAACAGGTTGGACTAGAGACCCCCAGACATCCCTTCCAACCTGAAATTTTTCTATGGTTTCTATGGAGAAAGTTGCCATCACTTAAAACACAGACAGATTTTCACTTAGACTACCCATAAGGTATGACGTCAAAAATAGAAACTGAATAGCCAAGAGAAAGAACAAGTTATTCCAGCAGAATAACATCTGGGCATCAGAGAACTAAAAAACACTCCTTAATAAAATTTCTACCAGTTAAAAATCAGCAGAGGAGAATCCTCTGTGGCTACACAGTGGATCTGCACTGAAATCTTGGCACAACCAATATCAGACAGAGTTGCAAGAATAATAACAGTGAAGTTGATGGGCAAATCTAAGAAGACATAGTGCATTGGAAAAAACCCAAGGTAATATAGCCTTTAGCAAGAGGAAAAGAGAAATGTCCAAGAAAGAGAGATATATTTGCAAACTAATGTTCAGTTTTGTAGAAAAGTTTTTGGCAATGATGTTCATTTTCAGGTCATTCAGACAATTTCTTGTTTAAAAGCAAACACGAGACTTCCTTACAGAAACGACATGGTACTTTGAAAAAGATTTCATATTGCTTTTCTTTTAGGAAATCTTCACTCCTTTATCTGCAAGGATGAGAGTCCTGATATCACAATATTCACACAAGCTGGCAACAATAATGGATCTTAGTATGAGAAGTACAAATAACCACTTTGCAACCACATACTCTTAGTTAGAATAATATTTTTGGCCTAACCAGAAAGATTGTTTCCCTCCTCCCAAACATATTCTTAAAGCAAGAAGAATTTTCTGAGATGGCAGCACTTCTGTCCACTTTTCTGCTTTCAGTTCCAGACAGGACTTTTCAGAGGACCACGAGTTCATTAAACTGCTGCAGATTGAAGCACTCACACCTTGATTTCAGTTGATTTCTATTACAATCTATTTCCTTTTTCTTCTTGAAGTTCTGGGATGTTTTCAGTTTCTTATGCTGACCTGCTGATTTTTCTTCAGCAATTCTTTATGACATCAATTCACAGTTAGGACCCACAGTGAATTTATGCACAACTAAATGATGACATAGACAATGTTGTTGCAGCAGTACAAAAGGAACATGGATTTTATTATTTGAAATATAGCCATTGCTGTTTTGGAAGCACTTTCTAAAAACTACATGTAAATGAAAAAAGACAAAGGACTGAAGAACATCATGTGTCTGAGGCTTGCTTGTTTTCTTTAGACTCCAGACTGGAAGAAAATCTCAGTAACAATATATTCTTTTATATAACACTTACAAATAATGCTCAGAATGAATTTTTCCACTCTTCCCTTGTGTTTCTTTTTGCTTCAAGAGTGTCATCAAATGCACTAAATGGCTTTATTTTAAGAACTGGAACAAAAGTGATATAACTATAAAAAATTCATGCATATATTTCCACTTTATTGGATGGAACTTTCCATCTTAAGATATTTCTGTATAGCGTCTGTGAGATCATTATCACTCCCTTTATTATTCAGTTGTTTGTTTGAATGTATTCCCCTTAATACGGAAAACAAACTAAGTGAAGAGAATGGTGTCAGTCTGGTATTCAGACAGTGATTTTGCTGTTCTGTTTAAAACACGGGACAGTCATCTCCAGTGTTGCCCCATTCCAGTCTCATATCAGTTATGGGAAAGTTATTGCCAAACCAGCAGTTGTCTAAGAGGACAGCTAAGAACAGGGGCATAGGGATGTTTCTGAATATGCACCTCCGTGTTTCTGAGGAAAGGAAAAAAGACGGAATTTGATTTTCACTGTCAGTGAATTTGAGGTTTTTGCTTTCTGCCCTCATCACTGTGACAACACTTGACTACAGTTTGAGCTACCCAGATCTGTTGACACTGCAGTATATTTCGAAAAATTTATACTGAAGAATAATGATGTGTTTCTGCCAGGAAAACAATACTAAATCTATACTCTTGCATGTGTCTAAACATACCTTTATGTGGACATACTTAGACCAGTAGGGAAATCCAAAAACCAGGCTAATTTCCTGGCAATTATGAGAAATTTACACTTCTCATCTGTGATTCTGGGGCAACTAAGTAAAAACATAAGTATGTAATTATTTGCTTGAACAAAATTTATCCAATTTGATAAATCTAGGAAAATTCTGGAGCAATGTGTCACCATTTGGAAAACAGAAAGAAATGTGTGATAACTAACACAAAAATATAGAACTGATGTCAAGTCAAACTATCTACTTCTATTGCAGAATAACAGGTTTTGTAGACAGGGGAGAAACCATAAATCTCAACTAAAGTTGAAACTGCCTCAAAATGGCTTGCTGAAAAATAAGTTGGTTGATGAAACTTCTACACTGTGGAAATAGAACTTCCTAAAGCAGCTTAAGACTACTTACAAATGGTTTACTGTCAAAGTGGACAGCTGTACTAAGTGGGACTCTGTGAGGGTCTGCACTGATACCTTCACCAGCAACCTGGATGATGAAATGTAGCTTAAATAAATATTATGTACATTAAATTTGCACACAGCAGGAAACTGAGAGGGATCACATGTACACTGGAAAACACAGAGAATTTTAGAGACCAAGTAACTGTAGGTAACTTGGGTTACTAGATGTGGATATCCACCAGCACGTATATCATAAGCAGCAAGTGGCTAAGCAGGTCTTTAGAGAACGGTTTGGAAACTGCAAGCTGAGCACACATCAACAGTCTGAGGCAAGCCAGGCAAACGAGCTGAGGCAGAACTACAGAGCTAGAGGTGTGGGGGACTCTTCTTCTTTCCTCAGCATTGACATGGCTTCAAGACAAGAGGCTTTGTTTCAGGACAGGTATGAAGTGTTATGTTCGCACAATCAAACAAACAGACCTAAAAAAACAATTGGAAAAAGGGAAAGTATTGCATCTGTATTGTTGAAAGACAAGATTATATACAAGTCTTTATGCTTGTGAAGATTCAAACAATGATAGAAAAAAAGGAGCAAACTGTTGAAAACTACCATCCATATCACAAAGTTAATAATCCATATCATAAGGTAAATTCACAACACTTTTCCATAAAAGTCTGCTGAAACAGAGAAAACATGGTTAAATTATTAGAAGACATTTAAAACGAATAAAAATAAGTACTTTACACAGCAGGCCGTGACCTTCTGATACCTGCAACAGGAGACTGAGGAGGCAGATGTTAGCTGCACTTTCAAAAAGAGGATGAGAGAAATATATGGATCCATAAGCAGATAACAAAAGGATTGAACCCTTTCAGGGACTGCAGAACTAGGCATGTAAACTCTAACAGGTCTGGGTACTAGTGCAGTATAAGGGCACAGAAAGCAGCTACACTAACCTGTTCTCCCTAAGCAGCATTTCTCTGATGCAGTGAGACATTTCTTACGTTCTCAGCATATGTGAGACAAAAACTTACACTGAAACATCCTCGCCTTCCAATTACATATTGTTACAGTAAAATTAGTAAAGCATTAGAAAACAGCCTTTTAATAGTTAGGTAAGCAAATCATATTCATAAAATAACAAAGGTATAGTTGATTCTGCTCTAGGACTACATAACCTCTCAAAATGCATTTCAAATCCATAGTACAGGACCACCAATATCTTAGGTTGTTTTGGACCCAACAGGTTCACAGGGTGACAATTTATATTGCTTACTCATCAATTCAGTTATCATTTCACAAGTTCAGGATATGCTTTTACTTTATAAAGCTAGGATCCTTTGATCTGCCATTATCTTGCTGTTCAGATTTCTGCTGTTGTAAAATTAGTATTGGCTTAAATCACAACTTTGCAGGGTTTGTAAACAAGAGTATAGTTTTATTCTACAGTGTACTTAAGAAGAATTGAAGATACAAGATAATCACAGAGGGACCCAGAGACATATATCCTGAATTTAAACACTGTTTTCAGTTCACTGTCAAGAGTTCACTCAAGACTAGGAAAAAGTAGGTAAAGATATTTCAGAAAATGCATGTAACCTTTTATATCTCTGAGCCACTTTAACAAACACAAAGGAATTGATAGAAGATAAAGGTAACAGGTTGCTAACAAACAAGCTGTTTTCCAGAAGGGACTATGTTCACTACTAACATAGTAAAAGGATATCACTGAAGTAGTAAATGAGTGATGAGAAAGTTAATAGGAGGATGATGTATTTTTATAAGCTTTTCACAGAGTTTCTGTCTGAAGGTTATTGTTACAGTTTATTGTTATCGTATTGTTATTTACAAGAAAAGATGAAATAGACTTGTTAAAGAAGACATTATATCAGCATAGTAAAAGACATTTATGATGCAGATTACCTTGATATCTTGAAGAAAACTGGGGACACTAGAGGAATATGATGCTAGTCAAGAGACTCTGGTGTATTTGCAGCCAAACCACAACAGTTATTGGCAGATATAAACAATGTAAAGGCAGAAAAAGTTGTTAGCGCTGTAACCTATTCATAAACAGCAAAGTGAGGGAGGATTGGCAGAGTTGATACATTTAGGATTCTTAGTTCTAAGAAAATGTATAAAATAGTTTTGTACATTGCAAGACTAACAGTGGTGAAATTAAAGGATGGATCCTTCTCTTTCTGATGTGTATATACAACATCAACAAAAATCTGAAAGCTTAGCAGGGAGCATCTCAAATAGTGCGATTCCTGACTGGTCTTGCAAATGAAGGGAAGAGGTAATTGCTGAATGAATACCCTCCTTTTTCAGACCAGAATTTCCAACATGTTTAGAGAAATGGACAAGATGACTCAATGAATAGCACATTTCCTACTTTAGCTGGCAAAGAATATGTAACTTGCTGATGTATCCAGTTCCCTAAAGTATTTTCCATATATTTTATTAAATGTCAACATCGTTGGCTACTGTACTATTGATCATGAGTCTTCACTGACTCTATATTCCGCAGAAGATATTTTCACCATAGAGTTAGGATAGAGTATTCCTTTTTTCACGTTCTGAATCCTGTACATGTCTGGATCAGCTCTCTCTTCCTTTGAAGCCAAAGCAGCCAGAGATGACTTACTGATTGCATTTTTACATGTCCTAAGACTAAAACAGGGTATAGATTACCGGCTTAGCACAGGTTATTTGAACAATTAACTTGAGGCTGTATGCTTATTAGCAACTAATCTGTCCTAAAATTTATACTACTAACCACATTTACAGTCATATCTGAAATTCCTGGCTCCTCTCTACTTCTGTTTTGCAGAAAGCTCAGTGTGGAAAAATTTTAAAAGGTTAAAAAAAAAGAAATTAAAAAACTCCCCAAACCTCCAAGTTTGTAACTACCACAGCAACACTGCAAGTTGCTTGGGTTCTGTGCAGTCAAATCCAGAAGGACTATTTCATTTATATTATGTACCTGGGCTAGTATACGGCAAATGCAATTTTACTGCAGATAAATGTGTACCTATTTCAGAATACACACAGTATCTTAATAAATCTATCTGCACAGATTCAAGAGATAAAATATAAATTACACTAAAGTGAAGAATGATACAGCTTAATGACTTAAAAAAGGGCCTCCAGCATCTCAATCAAGTATGTAATCTGTAAGTTTCATCTTCCCTGCCTGCAATTCCCCATGCAGTTTCAAATGTCTGCAAAATTTATCTTCCCTTCTTCTCCTAAACACTTTCAACCCATATCTGAGAAATAGTCAATTCATACATTTCTAAGGACTGAACACCTCATGGGTGAACAAAGATTCCCCCTGAAAATATTCAGTTATTAATCAACTGCAGAGTTTGCTGCAATTCAGAAACCAATTAAAAATGTTAATGCTGGTGGGGGAAATTACAAGTCAGAGTGGATATATTTTCCTTATAAATGCATTCTGTGCATGTCCTGGTTTTGGTTAAGAGAGAACCAATTCTCTTTTAGTGAATCTTCCTAACAGCTAAGTTCTTCTAAGTAACTGCATTTTTCTGAAGCTGGCTGCGTATTTTACAGACAATGTCCACTCCAAAGCTGATAACACCTAATGTTTATAGTTATACTGAGCTAACGGTAGGAAAGGAATGCAGAAAAAGGCCCCTGTTTATAACCACTACTATAGCAGCCAAGGCCACCAATAGACCTCTTAGGTCCCGCAAGTGAGGAGTCGCAAAGGGTCGCGCTTGCAGGACAGGACAGGTAACCTGATATTGACCAACGAGGAATTCCATGCCATGAACGTCATACTCAGTTTAAAGCTGGGGGATCACAAGGGTCTTGCTTTCTTCATCCATGGCCGCCTGCTGAAGAGGACCCTGATCGTTGTCCTGCCTGCGACCCTGATCCAGATCCTGATCCGTGAACTCCTGAGTCCAGTTCCCGTCTGCTGCCAAGGCCAGTCCGGGACTGCCTGGTGCTGCCCGGCAGCTGCTGGCAAGACACGAGCGCCTGGCACCCAATTCCAGGAAACTCAGTATCTGTATTGTATGTTTTGCATTATTTCTCTTATTATTCATATTATTAATACTATTAGTATTATTAGTAAAACTTTTTATATTCATTTAGTAAGTGTTTCTGCCTTTTCCTCCTTTTCCCTTCCTCTGGTGGGAAGGTGGAGGTTAATAGAGAGCACCTGCCACTCAATTTATTGACACCCTGTTTTAACCTGTGACAGTGCAAGACCTGAGAAATCAGTAGAATTCAGAGTCAGCAAAGCTTTGTAGGGCGGAGCACATGGCAGGGCACAGCAGAGCTACAGATAGATACCTAAGAATTTCCCACTGTCCACTGAATGGCCACAACTGATTGTGTAGAATGGAAATTCATCTCAGTTGCGAGGGAAAATGTTTAGGGGAAAGGGAAGTGAATTAACACTGAGCCTGCACCCCACAGGCATCCAGATGCAGTAACTGACCCTATGAAGTCAAGGAGATTAGTTAGAAAAGCAGTAACTTTTTAAGATAAAAATCTAAGAAGTAGCCTCTGACACTGTCAATAGCTTAAATCTCAATAAAAGAGATTGCAGTTAATGTATTTTACCTCATAAATGTGATTGTAATTCTCAGGAAAACAAAGCCTTCCTCTAGTTGTTCAATCCAGTTAGGAGGCTATGGTAAAACTGTCAATTTGTCATATTTTGACAGACATCACATGTGGCAGTTGCAGCTACACTCACTTCTTTCTATGTGACTTTTATTTTTATTTAATGAGAGATGAAAGACGCAAATGATTGCTGGGTGGCATTCCCATCACCTGCCATTGGTGCTTCTCTCATTAATGTGACAGGACCTCCAAATGCCCAGAGACAATATTAAGAGTTGTTTACTGAAATAAAGAGTGTGCTGGAAAACAGAATTACACTGAAATACACCTTTAATGAACATTCATTAGGCATTTGTGAAGAGATGGCATTGCTAGAGTAAGAAAATGCCAAAGTTTTAGTTTCAAAAATATTGTCTCTCTGTCGTAATGAAGTACTTTTTCTCCCTGTGCCGCCACACAAATGCAGAAAAAAGGAATACTTCTCAGGTGTGCAAAATAGCATCCTGTACCTAGGATATCTTGCCCATTATTATTGGTTGCTGTTATCAGGATAAAAACAAATGTTTGGAGGTAGAATTGTAAACCAATCGTTAGTCTGAATGACATGACTATCATGGACACAAAACAATTACACAGGAAGAAAATCTGGGGACAACAGACCTGTATCCTACTTAGGAAAGCTGACAATGCTTATCCCTTCAACCCATTTGCATTCCAAGAAACTATCTGTGGTAATAATGACAGACACCTTGGTGACTTAAAGGAAGTAATAAGGTAAAACATGATGCCCTGTGGAATCATCTGTTTCTGCATAAATTTTCCCCCATCATTTGCTGCCTAATAGGCTTGGTTATTACTACAAGAAGTAATATGATGCACAAAACTAGTTCAGCCTTGGTTTCCCTCTGTCATTTGCCCTTTAGAAAACCTTGCATCACCAGAGTATAAGGATCCTCAGCTTGGCAGAATGAAATAAGTCATTTTTTCTTTTGTAATTAATTGTTCAATTACCTAAACTTTTTGCTTCGTTTGCCAGTAGACTGGGCTTCTTTTACTTCCTCACTTTCATTTTGTATTGGACAAAAACTGACTGTTTTTATTCCGACTGTTTGACACTGCCAGTTCATTATAAGGAATAGTGAACATAGTTTCACTGGAGACATATCTGTGACAAGTCAGAGAGCATATGGAATATTTTTGTCATTCAGTATCATCTTCATTATACTTATTATCAATACTTACTTGTCTTTTGTAAGAACCTTTCTCACACATACGCACATCAACCATGTCGTCATATATCGCTACTAGAGAAATGCATCTGTACCGTACCCGTGTCATATCCATATGACTTTCAAATAAAGAAACTCAGGCAATACCCTTTTCCAGCAGGTTCAAAAATAGATTATCAGGTGGGGGAATCAAAATGTTCTCTCTGATTCTGCAACAGGCTATCCAAGAGACCCTGCGGAAATCACCTATGATGGATAGAGATCCTGTCTCTAACACATTTTTCTGTGATCTTTATGTAACAGATTTCTTTGTGTTGACTCCGTTTCTCTAGTGTAAAACACAGGCATGGCTCACCTACCTTAGAAAACTACAGATGAACAATGCAGTGTAAATGCCAAAACAAATTATTTTATTCTCAATTACTTGCAACATTTTCTTTGACAAGAGTTTTACTAATGTGTTATCTACACGGTTATCTGTCATCCATGTGCAGCTGACACCCAGTATGCTCAGAAATGAGCAACAAACATCTGCATTTCTTCAAATGTAAGTCACACATTTTATAGAACTACAGCCCAGAGGAAACTCACTTCGGTCAATAGAAAGATTGTTCTTTATTGCAGAAGAAGATTTTGTGGATGTTATTTGTGATATAAACTCAGCTGAAGAAGTATGAGAGAGGCATAACTGTTTGAGCAAGGGTGGCTTTTTTAAAAACGTTTTAAGGATTTTGAATTTTAAAATTGTTCTATAAGAACAGACAAATACTGAACCCATGAAACATCTGAGATGCATGTTTGTTTTTAGGTTCTCATGAGCAGCTGTCCTTTGGGCACACTTGTATAGCATAAGGGAGAAGGACACAGAGGTGCCAAGTTAGTGATGACCAGTGTCACTACGACACTCCATCCATGACAATATACTTTAACTCTTAATAAGTCTATGATCTGGTAAATCTATTAACCTATTAATTACTCGGGTGAGTCTATGTTAATGGGATTTCCTGTTTATGCGACCTGAGCTGCTTTGCATTTTGTGGAGTTCACAGGCACAGTACCTTGAGCACTTCCAAGCCACCTAGGTACAGTCTTTTATCAGTTTATCGAAGGAAATTGTGGGTAATCTTTTTACCAGGGGCAGAAACAAAGATGAAGACAACCTGTCTAACAGCTCTCTTCATGGATTAAAAATCTTGTGCATCACAGTTTCTGTATTTACACTTTTTCCTCCCCTGCCTTCCAGCTGCTCCAAGTCTCTTCAGAAGAAGTAAGACTACTTGTCTTGATCTTTCAGCTGGAAAAAAAGAGAAACATATGTTCATGTTATGTTAGGGAAAAATCTCAAGCAGTTGTAAACACAACAGGACTTAGGTTACTGACTCTACTTCTAAGACTCAGATAACATATGCTATCCTCTTGGAAACTCACAAGTCACAAATTTCCACTCAGAAAAATATTCAGCTCATCACTGAGTGAGTCTAACTCAAGAGCTATGTTTTAAATTATGTAATTTTGCCATGAACTCGTAGCATCTGAATACTTTATTTAAGCCTAGCTCCCATTGTAAAATTATTGTAATCAAAAGTCCAGATTTCTTTCATCAAAAAGTATGTTTTCACACCAAAACTACACGACAAGTTATAGCAACTGTGTCTATATTGTTCTTTTGAAAAAAACAATCTCTTAAGATTCTTGTAATGTCATCATTTATGGAAATGGTATAAGGATTTTAGATCTCATGGGCCTGAAGTAACCAAAACAATTATTTTGTATACAGTTCATAGAACAGAATAAAAGAAATTATTCAATTATTATTTTTATGGCATCAGCAAAGAGTGGAGCTCTATGAAAGGGATGTTATCTACCCTTCATAACCTCTTCATTTACTCTGTGAAATGATATCCCTATCCAAATATTACTGCAGAGAAACAATGGCAAGTGGATTTGATAATAATAACACTATTATAGCTGAGCTATGTCATCTTCTGGGACACACTTACTGTACACCAAAGCCAACAGAAAATCAGAAGGGAAATGAGTTTGAAGTTTGAAGGAGGTGGAATTTAGTCAATTTTCTAAGATGAGAAAGAAAATATCTAATCAAAATTGCAATAAATTTCAATTTTGATTTCCAACACTCATTGAAAGAAGTATTGCAAGTTATTCCCTTATGTCCAGTCAAATAACAAGCAATGTAATATACTTAAACTACACAGATTTTGAGGATTCCTCTCCATAAGTTGTGTACCTCTATAACAAAATGTGAAATGCAGTTTGATTCTGTCAAAGCACACTTGATATCAAAGTATACTAAACTAGAATTAGAAAGAAATAAAATATGTCACATACAGCGACGCGTCCGATTCTCAGATAAATTAATCTACTTCTTTTTCCAATATTGAAGAGTAGGGCTGATTTTCCAAATCTCAGATTTCACTGTTCTGAAAAAAAAATAAAATCAACAAAGTTCCTTGCAAGACTTGGCAAGAGCAGGGTAAGGTGTTGCAGTCACCAGAACTACTCAAACAGGATAGAAATTCTGTACATTTTGTTATGTATCATCAGTTTAGATCCTATTTCTTGTTCAGAATTTACACGTAGTGCATATTGTACCTTACATTGGTAGTGTCATGTTTAAATTAGTTTCTTCTAAGAATATCACCATGTGACATAAAGAGTGCTTATACATTCTGTTAATTTTCATTTATACACTCACATGATTTTATATTAATTCTTTCAAAAACAAGCAAAGAGCATGCATTGTTTACCTAGCAACAATCCTGTAGATACCTGAATAGCCAAGTGCCCTAAAGCATGCTGAGGGAAAGATTTTTCAGACAAGAAAGAGCAGATAATTGCTAGAGAGAAATTAGAATGTATTAAGATAGCAAGATATTAATAAATCCAGCCTAATAGAAGTAAAGATTATTTGTTTTAACTGTAATTCTATAAGAAAATTAAGGTTTATTTATTTTTAATTGCAACCCTACTTTGAAAAGCAAAAAGAAAACCTTGTTATTGGTTTCCTTGTTTATTATCTCTCAGCAATTGATTTCCATACGGAGAAGTGCTCATTTCACATACAAAAAGCATATTTCCTAACTTTGAACACTCTCCACATCCAGTAATTCTTTCTGTTCCAAATATTGTCATTATTAGTACAGATACAGATCAGAGGTCAAACAACAATGGAGAAAATCTCATAGCACTCAATCACAAAAACTACTGTGAATGTACAGTTATTTGCTCTATACTTCCTGCAAAACAGCAGTCATTTCACTCCCTCTGTAGACAAGAGAAGTAGCCTTCAGTGGGAAAATCAGACAATGTTAAATTTCTAATTTAAGTCATAACCTGGAACTTCTTTTTCTCTTCATCTTCTATAGCCTCAGGAAACTAGGTTCCTGGTACTATCTTGATTAGACAATGAAAATAATCCAAGTAAACAACCCTGTTGATGTGAAAGAAATGTTCATGCCTGGTTCAGTTTCAGCTTTGTTGTTGTTTGTTCTTTTTTTTAAGTCAAAAGACTAACCATTACTTTCTGACAGATAAAGACCAAATATAGTTTTGTAAATTCATTAAACAAGCCAAAAATTGTTACCATGAAAAGGGTGAGCACAACATTTAGACGGTGATTTCTCTGCTCTCTAGCTCACTGTCAAACTGGATGAATGGTCTCTAAGCCGACCTTCCCCTAGCTTTGATGCAAGATGGACTTCTCCCACAAAAAGAAGACTTTTCAGAAACAGTCATTGAAATGCTGGCTCAATATTGCCAGGACTGAATGCAGTTAAAGGAATTATTCTCATAGTCAGAATCTGCATTTCTTCAAAAGACAGAATTTTTATATAATACATTATTTGGATGTTTCATGAGAGCAAGACTATCTCTTGTATAATGAAAATGACAATAAAGACCATAGTGAATATTTTTCACCTACATATTCTTAAATATTTATTGAGAGACCTGAAGTTGTAACTACAGTCAGTCTTCATCTCGCTGAAAATTTGTCACAACTGTTTTGTGGACTAGTTAGATAAAAGATAGGTTAATTTTCTTCTTTAATATTACATAAAATATGTAAAAAATAGTAATAACATTTTTTTAAGTTTTATCAAATTTCTATACCCTGCTACATTTTAAAACATTTTCTCCTGCTTTTCCTTTAAAGATATTCAGAAAATGGGTTTTGTAAACATATTTCGTATCAGAGATTAATTCCCCATCAATGATTCAGATGGAATGCTTCTGGAGTAAAAGGAGGTCGAAGACGAAGGATGGATTTCATTTGAACTGCAAGTGAATCAGACTGCTGGCCTTTAAAGACAAGAAGATTGTAAGTGAACTTTTAAATTGAAAAGTGTTGAAAAGCTAAAATGTACAAAAGAGCGTATCTTTTACAGAGAAAGCCATACAAATTCTCTAATTCATGAAGGATAAGAAATAGTCATATAAGAAATGCCCAGAATGCCATTTAAATGGGATGCCAAGAGGAACAAAATGCATGCTGTAACATCAACGCTAAGAATCTAAGAAATAAGAGAGCAGAAAATAAATGTCTAGCCGAGAACAAATAAGCACGCTGGAAACTTGGCGGAAGAAGAAGACTGTCACACAGCGATATCGAAGCACAAGAAATAGAAGAAAGAGTACTCTGTGCTAGTGATGAAACTGTATCTTTAAAAGGCTGGTCCTATTATGACAGGAGCAGAGAGAATATTTTTATGCTACTCTATACAGCTACTCACAGCTGAGGTTAAGATGGAAAGATTCATAGAAGGGCTCCCAGGTATCAAATGGCTTCTGGATGAGGAAGAAGTAAATTTGGACTCTTTGAATCAGACAAGTGACAACAGAGTTTTGTGCAATGAGAAGTGGCAGGAACCACTTCTGATTCCTGATGTAGTGGGCTGGCTGCTCATACCCTCTCCAAGGACAAGAACTGTGGGGAAGGCAGCAGCCGGGCTCAAACCCAGTGGAAAGAGGAAATTCTTCATGCAACAGGATTTTAGAGAGAGAAAACACAGGCTCAAGTACACTAAAGAAAGTTATTAATAGCTACTGGATGGATATAGGTAACAACTAGGTCAGCAGTCTAGGGAAGTATTATACAAAGTATGCCTGCCTAATCTTACTTTTCCTCTAGGAGATGCTCATGATCACTATTAGGGTACAGGGGGAAAACAATCTTTTGGTCCAACTTAGTAGAGTTGGACCAAACTCCAGAGTTCCAGAGATGCTTTTTAATCTCTAGATCCCATATGTTCAGGAAAATAGTACTAGCTATACTGTTTGCAAAATCACTAAATGGTGACAATATTATGGTCACCAGACAGAAGAGGAGGATCAGTCTGATCCAACTAGAAGACTAGCAGCTGCAGCTAGATAGATGTCTATTCCATCTGCTGTGTATGACAAAGCAGTCATTGATGTAAGCCTTTCCTCACTGCATGTGTTTCTGATACTGTTCCGCTTGTTGTGTTTTCAGTACCAGCAAAAAATATTCATTACTCTGCCCGAGATCCCTGAGAGGTGTACTAGTATCTGCTGAATAGGTGTCTTCAGAATTCCAGTTATTCAGCCACAAAGAAAAAATAGGGAAATGAAAATGAAACCTTCTCAAATCCAACCTCACAGTTAGGCCATTGAGCTAGCAAATAATCCATTGATCCACACCATAACTGCAGTCATTTCATGTCAAGTGTCTCATCTATCTGGAGCACCAAACCACACCTCTATGGCCCAAAAGCCACTGCAGTTTTTCATACAGTGTCTGGGCCAATCTCCTTTTTAGTTTGACTCCACCAATATTTCCTGACTTGCTCATTAGTTTTCCTAGATGGACCTAGACATCTATCTTCATAGGAAAGAAGAGATGCCATACAATAAAACTGGAGATTTGCCAGCGAAAAGTAAGTCAATTTGGTCATCACAAACGTATCTCTAACCTCATCAAATTGTCCATTTCATATTTGTTGTTGTCTTCTAACTCTTTTGCTCCTTCTGCCAAGAACAGCTCTCCCACTTAATATTGTCTCAGATTTTTCCTGAGTCTTTCCTCGCAGGCTTCCTCAAATCTCCCTTTTATTGTGGGAGATCGACACCTCAGATTTATCTTTACTGAGACTCTGATCCAGTTGTGGACCCATTCTGAATTTCCTAGAAAAAATAATATTTCCAGCACAATAAGTGTCAAGCTTTCCATCACAGGACCGCCTATCCACATGTCCTCACGTTTGTACGTTTTAATTGTCATAAATCACAGCATTGGTTTAACATCTGTTCCCTTGGAAAACTACTGTCTTTCTGAAGACACTGCTGAAGTCCAAAAGAAACTGGTCTAACACTATAAATGGGAAGATTAAGAGGGGGCACTGAAATATAAACTGTGCTAATAATGCTATCAATCAAAATAATGCAATGCTGGCTTCTGGTGCTGAGGTACTAAAAGGAATAAATTCCCTCTAAGTCTATATAATGGGACAAATGCATCAACATAATCTTGCTGCTACTGTACAGTCAACCACAGAAATTACAGCAGACAATTTACTTCTCTAACCCTTCTAACTCCTCAGTACTATAAAAGCCCTGTGTTTTTGCCCTTTTCAGACTAAAGTTCTTGACTGCTGTTCTACAGATGACTTATTCTCTCTCTTTCTGTAACATGATCTTTTATTTATATGCAAGAGACTCTATTACAACAACTTGGAACAAAGCCTGATTTTGTCAAGTAGTTGATTTAAAGGATTTGCATTTCTAAACATTCTGTATGCATTTTAATGCACTTAAATAAGAAAACCATCTGTGCATTTCTTTCTTTATCTGAAACTATGCTTGGCAAACAATCATTACAATTATCAGTAGCATACCATTAAGCATATGGTTAAATGACAACATATTTGCTTATTTCAAGATCAATTCACTTGAAAGCACTGTTTGGTTTAATATTAAAATTCATAAATCAAAGTTTTATAATAATAAAAGACATCCACCTATAATATAATGCTGTTTTGCCTCAGGAGAAAATACATGACCATTGTATCTAGAGGTTTAGAATTGTACATAAAGTTAGGTTCTTGGCATTGTTCAATATCCCACTTGGCCTTTTGCTCAAGGAAACATTTGTTAAACTCTGACAATCTCAGACATTGTGCCTGGAAAATATTTACCACTTGTATATGAACTTAAGGAGACACCATCTGAGCTGCAATATGTATTATTGCACTTCTTGCCAGCCCATAATGAAACGTCAGAGTCCCCTTATGAAAGATACTGTACGAATGTATGCAATATCCTACTTCTTCATAATTTTCTTTTACTCCCAGGATATGAGACAAAAAACAGGCAGGAGATCAGGTCTTATTACATATACAAGATTGAGTAATTTAGAGGCTTAGGTCCCCTTTAACATTTATTCCTTCTCAGTTTTGTTATGGAAGATAGTAAAGTCTGCCTTTCCCATGAAAAATGTCCACATAAAAAAGCATAATTTTGCATTATGTCTTAAATCTTGAAAAAATATGCTGCATTTAGAACTAAAAACATGATTCCATGGAACTGTTTAACCTGAAAATTCAGCCTGGTATCTGATATTTAAACCACATTCTTTCTTGCTCCAATATCGCTCCCAGGCTAATATTTTCCGTTAAAAATTGGATGGGTGACGCATGAGCTGAAAGTTTCCTACATATACTCTCAACGACACACTTTGTGGAATTAACAAGCAAACATACGAAAGTAAGAGAGGAAAACGGATTTATGACTGTCTAGTCTCAACCAGCTGGATAGGATAGTGTCATATTTTCTTAATTATGCTCTTCACATGTAAAAATTCAAATAAATCAACAGAAGCATAAGCAGAATCATTTACTTTGGAAAGTGCCAAACAAACTCCTCTGCAAAGCCGCTTTTTCTGTTTTATTTCAGTGAGGATGTGTAACAACGAGCCACAAGGTGTCAGCTTCAAACTGGCAAGAAAATATATACGTGAAAATAAAAACAGTAGATGGTCACAAGGGTGAGAGAAAGTGATATATCTGAACTTCTTGGTCCTGAAACTCCAGTTAGAAAATACACACCTGCCACAATCATGAAAGCTGCAGGAAGACTATGGAGCTTTGAAAGGGCCAGCTGGAGACATCAAGAAACATGAGTAGCATGTGTACTTGTTTATCTGTTACTAGGAACAACCTACTGAAGAAAAAAACCCAAACCAGATCATGTTCTCCTTTTGTATTGTTTGTCAGAGGAGACAAATGAGCAGCTAATGTAAAGCAGAGGTAGTGCTTTGCATATTTAGGATTTAAAATTTAGGTGAAGGGCAGTTGCAGTTTTCCATTAATCCAATAAACAGGAATAGCCTAGGGCATAAGGGAACCTTCCCTCATGAGGTGTTCTGTACATAGAGAAAAAGGGAAGACTTTTTCCAAGATCAGTGTATGAGAGCTTGGGCCAGTCAGCTCAACTCATTCAAGAGAACTGATGCAGCATCTTTCCTTTTACTTACTCTATGCTCCATTGGAAGAACAAGCCTTTCTGTCCTCTTAACTCTGCTCTGATCAATCTTTTAAACTTATCAAGCTATACAGAAAACAGGTTTTTTATTTGTGACAGCATGAAGCCAAGGTGTTGTCTAAATCAATTTCTCCTCTTTTGTTGTCCTCTGGAAATTTATTTGTTTGTATCAATGCCATAATCTCAGTAGGAGAACCTCAGAGAAGCCACCTTCAGCCTTCACTTTAGGCACCATCTTAGACTCCTCCTCTGGCATGCAAACCATGGGTTCAGACCCTGATCAAATGCACTAGACATCCTAACTCAAACAAAAATCCACTATGATGTTTGATTAGAGATCTACCTTACTAAGACCTGCATAAGGACAACAAATGAACTGCAGAAAATTTGGCCTGTTTTTACTGTAATCTTGTTCTCTTAACCCACAGTAGCCTGGCAGTTGTTCTATGATGCTTTCCATTGACTGGCATCTTTCTTCCATAGCCTCCTTATCAAAACCTTGGAAGACATTCCATCGAGTTCTGCTTTCATTTGTGCTAAATTACTAAATGCTTCTGCCTCACTGGTCACAAAATCATTCAGAATACTGCATATGCAAATAGTGTCAGATGGCATATTTTTCCTGATCTTTCAATTAAATACATTGGAGAACATCCTTGTAATTGTCTGCTTTACCATTCCCTTCGTCTTCTTTTCTAATCCCCTCATTTGAAGTTCTTATTTCTTTCTTCAAAGAATTCTGTTTTGTTACCTAAAAAAAGTCTTGTATGTGTGTTTCTATAGGTCTAATTTTAGTTCTCCTGGCATTGCTAGTGCATTCTTCTTTTTATAGCATTCAGCATTTTGTTTAAATTCTTTTCATTATATATGTTATCTTCTGTTGTTGCTTACACTTTTCACATAGTTGTGGACTTTCATTCTTGTCTAAAGTGGTCTGGTGATTTTGCACTATGTTTAGTCAGGATTGTTTCTTATGTTGAATAAACATTTATATAAACTAAGATATTTATTTCTGAGTCCTTCATATTTCACTGAAGTTCATTTCAGTCCACTGCGAACTTTCAGATGCTTTTTTTGTTTACTGTTACAAATAATTACTGCATAAAATTTTAAGTTTGAAATAAAGCAATACTAGTAATGCCCTGAATCCAAGACTTGATCTAGATGTCCCATGTCTCCCGCCCCAATTCCGATTTCTTGGTTGATATTGATCATTTCTCTTTCTATTCAAAACTAATTTAAACTTTAAATCAGCATTCTTTGTTTTATCATCTCCAAGAGTAACAAATACCAATATTTTGCCCTTTGGATGAGCCAGGCAGCACAAGTAGCCTTTGGGACTGTCTCTGACACAAGCCCAGCTTCCTACCCTAGGATGCAGGAAGGAGGAGATTCGTGACATACAGCAATGACCAGAAATTCCTATTCTGACTTCTGTGCCACAGGCATCATTATGGGGAACTCAGAGCCAACAAAGATACTCTGTGTCTAGAATTAATGTCTCCGTCGTACAGCTATAGTAAAAGGTTTCTAAATGAATGATGGATCAGTCCTTCAGGGAAGATTTTATGTAAACTCTAAATTACAACAGTTTAGACTCATTCAGGCTAATCTCTGATTTTGGCCATTAGTCCTTCTCTGCTGTAATGCCAGCCCTAATAGATTCATTCACTTTACTCTTTTAATTATACACCTCTAATGAATATTACTAGGCTTTGTTTCTCTCTTGTATTCTGTCTTTCTGAAATATTGCATGACCTGAGCTTACAACCTCAATGATGATTCTTTAATGATCTGTAGGCAATGAGCCTCATAACTTCCTCTTGCCGAATAAGCTTTCATTTCAGGCAATTTTATTACTCCTTAACGTTATAAACACAACCATGTCTCTTTTGTTTGGAAGAGTTTCCATTCTTTATGTTTTACCCATCCCTTGTCCATTGAACTTCTGCAGTTATAATAGCTTTTTCAGTCTAAAGAATACCCAACCAGAATACCCTAGAATACCCTTTAGAACACTCTAAAGAACAGATGAGCAGGCCAGCAGTCTGACTCACACAAGGTATTCAAAAGCACATGGTATGTGGAGGAGGCTTTACAATGCTTAAAAGTATCTTGCATTGAAATGAAAACATCAGTAACTGTTCTTAGATGGCTAAGGGTCTATCTGCTCCAAAAGAAACGTAAGGACCTTCATTTACCTCTGCATATGGAGAGTTTCTAAAGGACTTGCCTTTGCGTGTCTCACACTGGGAAAGGCTAGTCCCCTAAAAAGGTCTTCTCTTTACTGTTAGTTTCTTTCCTTTCCCATGCAGAGCATACACTGGGACCATAGGGTTTGGGAGGTTTGCTTCACCATATCACCTTCCATTATTTGGGAAACATAATATGTGATTAGGACACACAGAGTTCAAAAAAAACAAGCAGAATTCTATTGCTGACCCCACAGCCACACTGGATAGAGCTGATAGATGATTTCTGTCATAGCTGATAGATATTCTGAGCATTTGGTAGGAATTCAATGCCCCGGCCCGTTCTGAGCTATAGGGCCGGATATAATTCTGTTATACTTGGAATGGGACTCACTCAGACTGCTAACGATGGCAGATTCGGGCACCATCTGTGCTTCTGAGTGCTCTTGACTAGGAACCTTCCTCACGCTTACTAGTACCCTTCAGCGGTGGGTGGGAAGTAAGGAAATGCCGCTGACTATTCAGACCAGGAAGGTTGTGAAAGGGGAACACAAAAATATAGGAAATAATGCATCGTGTGAATTTTCAGGGCAGATTTTTCCTGCTGGAGCAGAGGATTTTCTCTGTCGTTTCAACATAAACCGACTCACATGCATAGTCTGATATAATCTGCAATATTCCGTCTCGTCTGCTACAGAGTGTTGACCTCTGACATTGACTTCTCCCATAGCCAACTGTACTACTGACAAAATATAATATCAACTCTAACAGAACTTACTTTAGAAGTTTTTCTGGCAGATATTCAGTATGCTCCTATGCTATCATGCAAAAGAATTACAGGGTGTACTCCTAGCTTCTCAGATACCATCGAAAGGACAGAGAGGCTAATAAACAAATACTCTAAGTTCTATAAACGGATCTTTGAAAGCAATAAAATTCTGCTGCTGTTCAAGTAGAGAAACAGACTTCACTGAATGTATCTGCCCACAGAACCCTAAGACAAGACATAAGAATATTTGCAACAAAACCCTCGGTCTTTTCAATGGAAAACTGCAGTACTGACATTTCTCTGCATCAATGCCTTCTTCTGCGGAGAAGGCAGAGCTAATGAATGCCTTCTTTGCTTCAGTCTTCAGTGCTAAGACTGGCCCTTAGGAATCCCAGGCCCCGGAGGTAAGAGAAGAAGCCTACAAAGAGGACGACTTTCCCTTGGTCGAGGAGGACTGTGTGAGGGATCGCTTAAGTGATCTGGACGCCCACAAATCCATGGGCCCCG
>Ga0065711_1004295_pt1 | contig 27283 bp, 14 predicted proteins | sample Hoacrofraction12_FD_59098 | JGI IMG/M metagenome (GOLD analysis project Ga0065711, IMG submission 59098) | Hoatzin crop microbial communities from Cojedes, Venezuela - Epithelial fraction 12 v2 (version 2) | ecosystem: Host-associated > Birds > Digestive system > Esophagus > Crop | place...
GCCGCCGTTGCCTAGCGAGGGGCCGTTAACAACAGGGAGAGCGCGGGCGCCGCTGCCGCCCTCCCGGCCGCCGCCCTCCGCCCGGATTCCGCGGCCCCGGGCGGGGTCCCGGTCCCGGCTGCTCTCAGGTCCGGAGTAGAAGGTGCGCTTCGAGGCACGGCAAACGCGGGGAGCGTTGCTCGGGGCAGCCCCGCCAGCAAACCGCCTCCCGGTGCGTCCGGTCCCGCTCCCCGGGAGCGCAGGCGGTAGGCCTCTGCCTTCGGCACGCACCAGTATCCTGGCGCCGCCCACTTTCATCAAACAGTGAACAGCATCTCCCTCTCCCTCGTCGTGTGTCGTGCCCCCCCGTGACTTGGTTTAATTCTTTTGTTTGCTTTAAATATAATTTTAAAAGGGAGGGGGGAATGTCAGCACTGTAAAACAGTAATTACTAGGGGATAAAAATAATACACCTGGGTAAATAAAAACAGAAACCGATCAAAATGTGTTTTGAATCTGAAGTTAGTAGGTTTATGTAGCTGTTTCTGGTCGCTGTGTCCGGTATGGTACGAGTCTGATTTCCGTCTTGTGCTTTGCGTGTCTGTTTTACTTCTGCTCAATTACTAAAATGGGGCTTTTCTTGTTTTGACTTTGGACCGCTTCTCCGCTCTGGATGGCCAAGTTCTCAAACTAAGTGGAATAAAATGAAATACAAAAGCTCTTCTCTTTGCAACCACAAGACAACCAGTGTTCAAAGCTGTTGGTTTTCCACAAACTTGAATTTTGGGGGCTTAGCTGAGGAGTTGTGCCTGTTTGGTGATTCAGCTTTCTTAAAGGCAAAGTGCAAGCTGGAAGTTCAGCAGACTTTCCCTTGCATTGCACAGATTCTTAGAAGTAGTAAAAAGAAAAAAAAAAAGATGTGTTTGAGATCCATCAGCACCTGTGAGGGTGTTGGAATGTTCATGAAAGACAGCTGTAAAGAAAGGCTATTCCTTGATATTTACAGTTGTGCTACTCTACAGTGCTGATGTTGTAAGAATGAATATGTAGGGAGCAGTATAAGGAACCATGGTTGCTAAAACAATTAATAAAAAATAATTACATATGTGCCTAAAGGTGCAGATTAAAATCAGGAATGCTTTATGTGCAGTAATTAGATGCATTCAAAATCACACCTCCTTTGTAGGCCACACAACTGTGCTCTCTGTTCTTGTTGAGTTGCAAATGCTTGGTGCTTCGTGAATGAAGAGGGTTTTGAAAGACGTGTGCGTATATACATATCATTTTTGGAGAAAAAAGGTTTTGTTTGACTAATTTATGTTGCCTGTGCAGCGTGAATGCAGGAATATGAAAATGAGAGGATTCATTGTTAAGCATATGCTTTATCAACAGTATTTATGATATTGTTGCTTCATATGGCTGTGTTCAAACAAAATCAGGCAACTTTCAGATATGAGGTTAAATCTGCTAGCTTGGAAGTTAATATATTGAGGCAAAATTAATTTATGAATTGATTTAACAGTTATTAATATATCTGCTTTTATATCAGGTACTTTTCAAGAGTGTAATGTTGCTTATGTATCCTTTAGGAAATGTCAACTTTCTACTTCAGCGAGAAATTAATTCTTATTTGGTACGTAATGTGGAAAACTTCTTTTCTTGGTTGCAGACAACTGCGAATGAGGTGAACGCTGGAGTGGTAACAGATTCCCTGTTGACTGTGTGAATACGGAGTGGGGAGCACAAGGATGGAGTCTGGCATGGAGGAGATCCCAGTTAAAGTTGCAGTTCGAATCAGACCTCTGCTTTCCAAGGAAGTACTTCATAACCACCAAGTGTGCGTGAGATTAGTCCCAAACACACAACAAATTATCATCGGGAAAGACCGTGTCTTCACTTTTGATTTTGTGTTTGGCAAAAACTCAACCCAAGAAGAAGTTTATGCTGTTTGCATTAAGCCTCTTCTAGTGTCTTTGACTGAGGGATACAATGCTACAGTGTTTGCATATGGACAGACAGGTTCTGGGAAGACGTACACCATCGGAGGTGGCCACATTGGTAGGTTGTAGAAAGTTTGGGATTTTTTTCTAAAACTGGTGAACAGTGTATTTGTGCAACATAAGTATTTAATACATAGCAGATGATGCTGCAGAATTTTTAAGGGCTAGTGAAAAAAGATACGGAAAAAAGAAATGCTTCCAAAGTTTATGTGATAATTGAACTGTTCTAAAAACAAATTCTCCATAAATTAGACTATACGAAACATATCTAAGAAAAAAACAATTTGTAAAATGTCCTTTCTCATCCCCTATTTTAAGATGCAGCTTAAACTAGAATTTCTTCCTGAAATGGAGTGTTTTGGAGATTCTTGCTACGTTTATTTTACCTTGAAAATGTCTGCTTTAGGCAGTTAATTGTTTGCTTGCAAACTCTTTGGTTCATACATAGAAATGTATGATTAAAGTCTTCCAAATGGATATCAATAGATTATTGTAAATTTCTTGGTAGGTATTAAAATCCTCCTTTTATTTAGAGTCATAGAATCATTTAGATTGGAAAAGATGCTCAAAATCATTGAGTCCAACCGTTAACCTAGCACTGCAAAGTCCACCACTAAACCATGTCCCTAAGCACCACATCTACACTTCTTTTAAATACCTCCAGGGATGGTGACTTCACCACTTCCCTGGGCAGCCTCTTCAGTGCTCAACAACCCTTTTAGTGCAGAAATTATTCCTAATATCCAATCTAAACCTCCCCTGATGCAACTTGAGGCCATTGCCTCTCATCCTATCACTAGTGACTTGGGAGAAGGGACCAGCACCTGCCTCACTACAACCTCCTTTCAGGTAGTTGTAGAGGGTAATAAGGTCTCCCATCAGCCTCCTCTTCTCCAGACTAAACAGCCCCAGTTCCCTCAGCTGCTCCTCACAGGACCTGTTCTCCAGACCCTTCACCAGCCTCGTTGCCCTGCTCTGGACACACTCCAGCACCTCAATGTCTTTCTTGTAATGAGGGGCCCAAAACTGAATACAGGACTCGAGGTGTGGTCTCACCAGGGCTGAGTACAGGGGCACGATCACCTCCCTACTCCTGCTGGCCACACTATTCCTGATAGAAGCCAGGATGCTGTTGGCCTTCTTGGTCACCTGGGCACACTGCTGGCTCATGTTCAGCCGGCTGTCAACCAACACCCCAAGATCCTTTTCCGCCAGGCAGCTTTCCAGCCACTCCTCCCCAAGCCCATAGCATTGCATGGGGTTGTTGTGACCAAAGTGCAGGACCTGGCATTTGGCCTTGTTAGATGTCATACAGTGGGCCTCTTAATTGAGCTTACTGTTATAACTTCACTTGTCTTTCCTCTACGAGTAGTTATTTAATGTTCTTGTAAGTACCATTGCTAGCCAAATTCTTTAGGTAATAGATGTCATAATCTAAGGCTGTTCATAACTCAGCAATTTTAGTTTTGTATTTACTGAATTCATAGTTAGATGTGAGGAACCCTTTTTTTTTGGTAAAAGTAGTTGTTGGTATCCTCTCAAAGACAAACAGTTTGTTACCATATTCTTGAATACAGAACACAAATTATTTATGGAAGCACTGTCCTATGTTGAATATTAAAACCAAAACCAGAGTTTAGCATTATATTCCATATCTACTTTGAAAAAATAGGAAATTACTGTAAATGCTGGTCATAAGACTTGCCTCGCTAAGTTACTAATGGTCTTTGCAGTATAGTTTCTCAAACCTGTGCAATGTCGTTGCCAACCATCACGAGTAGGAATAAAAAAGAGGAGTATAGATTTAGAGTAGACTCCATATTTTTCATAACTTTCATGACTATAACATTATGCAATTTAGAACTTAACTTTGAATCCTATTAATGGATGCAAACAAATATTCTGAACCCCAGAAGAACAAGTATTTATGAAAATCCTTGGGAACACTGAGCTCTTCAGATTCCTTCGTATCTTGAGTAGCAAATCTCACAGACTTCTCTTAATCTTCAGTCTTTGTAATTTGTGCAGCAGAAAGACTGCAATTTCTGTGACACCTTTGCTTATATTTTAGCATCTGTTGCAGAGGATGAAAAGGGCATAATCCCACGGGCTATCCAGGAATTATTTCAACATATTTCTGAAAACCCTAACGTTGACTTCCAAGTGAAAGTATCTTATATAGAGGTTTATAAAGAAGAACTTCGAGATTTGTTGGAGTTGGAGACCTCTGTGAAAGAATTACATATCCGAGAAGATGAAAAGGGAAATACAGGTAGAATTTCAGCTATAAAATTTGGTGTGTTTGGTTTCAGTTGTGTGCCCAAGTTATTCTCACCTTCTCTTGAAAGAGCTAATTCATTACTACCACTAGGAAAAAGTAACATTTTCAGAATATAAACTCAGTTCAGCTGATTTGAAGCAACTTTGGGTTTGCATGCCTGTGATCAATATAGATGTTCCATCAGAAATGGCAACAAATAATAAAGTAGAAATACAGTTATTACTTCTTCAGATTCTGTCCAGGAACACAATAGTGTGTGATTATTCACTTGAGTAAGTATCTCAAGGTTAAACCTTTGGTTCTCCCTTCAAAATTATCATTGTTAAACCACTTATACTGTAAATATCTGGCCCCCTTTCACTATGAAATGAGTGGAAGAGAACATTTCATTAAGAGTAGCATCTGATATTTTTTGGAAGCTTTGAAATTAACACTTATCCTATAGTTCTCCTGTCCACTACATGAAAACACTAGAAGAATCCACTGCGGAGATACTTTATTCTGAAACTGTATAATTTGATGGGTTTTTTTTCTTTTCTTTATTCTTTAGATTCTAATTGTTGTGTTTGTTCTAGTATTAATATAGTGTTGCATTGAGCTGGCATGGTTTTCTTGTCTGTAGCTGGAAGAAGGCACTAATTTAGCACAAATCTTGCAGACAATATCGTTGCTTCATTAGGACCCCACAATATATTTTAAACTATATCTCTTCTTCAGTACAGTTTGAGTCAGCTCCAGTTGATTGTACTGGGACATTTTCCGTCCTTCATTAAAACACAGGACAAAAAATACGCTTGGTAGGAGTACTTGGTAGACATACACTTCCACATTGATAGATTAATAATAGATACCGGTCCAAAAGGCCCAACTACGTGAGCTATATAGGCTAGGAATTCTGTTCTCACCATAGGCTAGGAATCATTTCTACTACAAACTATTTTATTTTTAGTCTTTTTTTTTTTTTCTTGTTAAACTGGCATAATATCCTTTGAGCTGACTTTGCTCATACTTTCTCTGGATAGCACTAGTTTGCAAATTGCATATGGCAATGTGTAAATGAGTGTATTGTGTTTAAGACATTGTTTCAAATGCTGTGACACAATACACCCATATATTAAATATCTGCAGGTTTCAGATGTGTTGTGCCTCATGCTTTTCACATATCGATGTGTTGTTTTTCTATAGCTATATGCTATGACCTCATAATAATGCAGGCTTGTATGTTTCTCTGATTTGTGTTTATATTTTGACTGTTCCTAATTGCTGTAAACATTTGCTGAAGAGTTTAGAAATAATTGAATTATTCTTACTTTCTTTGGTTTGATGTTTTAAGTGATTATCGGTGCTAAGGAATTCCAAGTAGAATGTGCAGATGAAGTGATAAGCCTGTTAGAAAGCGGCAATGCAGCTCGTCACACAGGAACAACACAAATGAATGAGCACTCTAGTCGATCTCACGCCATTTTTACTATCAGTATTTGTCAGAAACAGGCTGCAGAGTCTCAAAAAAATACTGATGCTGCACAGGATTCATCTTGGAAACCAGTCCAGGTGGTTGCTTCAAAGTTTCATTTTGTGGATTTGGCAGGATCAGAGAGGGTGACAAAGACTGGAAATACTGGTGAACGCTTCAAAGAATCAATTCAGATCAATAGTGGTCTGTTGGCCTTGGGAAATGTCATCAGTGCCCTTGGAGACCCAAAAAGAAAAAGTGTACATATTCCATACAGGGATGCTAAAATCACTCGTATTCTGAAAGACTCCCTTGGAGGAAATGCCAAAACCTTGATGATAACATGTATAAGTCCATCATCATCAGACTTTGACGAATCTTTAAATTCACTCAAATATGCCAACAGAGCCAAAAACATTAGAAATAAACCAGTTGTAAATTACAACCCCGATCAAGACCGGATTGATGAAATGGAACTTGAAATTAGATTGCTTCGAAAAGCTTTGCAGAACCAGCAAGTCAGTAATCAGTGTCCACACGACTTAAATCAAGAAAGAACGCGTATCAGTTCACTTGAGGAGCAGCTCACCCAGCTTCAGGTTCAATATTTCAGTTACAGAAATTGTGTAGATGAAGCCTTTCTATTTCTGGTTGATCTGAATGATGATGTTAGCTTAAAAAGAAGTCAGCGGGACAGGTTGCAGAGCTGGATCGCTATGGTAGAGGAAGTAAGAAGGGAAGCTCTCACCATGCAGCAGACTGACACAGGGACTGGCACTGGTACCAGCCAAGAGCCACATCACATCACAATTCTTCAGCTAAAGAGGGAACTAAAGAAATGCCAGGTATTTAATTATACGTTGTTTATTTAAATAACTGTGTGATAGAGGAGTCTGCTAAAACTCCAATTTCAAAACATGTAAAACTGTTACATGTACCTGTACTTAATTTGACAATTTAAATCTAATTCACAATCTTGTATAATTTCGTTTGTCTAATCCCTGGGACACAGCTTTATTTTAATGGATGATTGACTAGACAGTCATCTTAATCATGATAAGAGACAGTAGAGTAATGCTATATTTTGGCTAATCAGTTTCAAGATGACTCTGTGAGGCTGAGCTGTTTTATCTGTTAGATTTTTGGTTTTAGCTATGCTACTGTGCTGCGTCCGGCTGGCTGGAGTTAATTTTTTTCATAGCAGCTCGTAAGGTGCTGTGGTTTAGATTTGTGACCAATACAATGCTTATAATGCCCCAGTGTTTCAGGTCTTGCTGAACAGTGTTCGCACAGTGTCAAGGCCGCCTCTGTTTCTCCCTCTGCCACCCCAGTAAAGAGCTTGGGGGGTGCAGCCTGTGGCGGGGGTGGGGAGGGAACAATCAGACAGATGACCCAAACCAACCAGAGAGATATTTCATGCCATATGGCGTGCTCAGCACTAAAAAGGAAGAGGAGGAAGGCTTGGGTACATTCACCATCTTTTGCTCAGGAGCTGGCTGGGCGTAAGTGGGAGGCGGTGAGCGATTGGTTTTACATTAATTGCCTTTGCGTTACATGTTTTCTTTCTCTTTTCTTCCACTTCACCTTCACTTACTGAACGATTTCTATCTCAACCACCCACAAGGTTTCTTGCTTTTACTCTTCCTTTGCTCTTCCCCTGTCCCACTGGGATTGTGGAGGGTAAGCGAGTGAGTGGCTGTGTGTGCTTAGCTGCCTGCTGGGGTTAACCCACAACTGTTTTCAGTTGTCCTCTAAAGTCAGAAATTGTTTTGAATCCTGCAAATAAATTAGTCTGTCAGAAGCATTACAGATATAACTACAATCCAGATATTTTCACAGATATTGGTGTACTTACAGATAACCCGTGGGCTACGTTTTGCACCTTAGATTTAATATTATCTAATACTATGTATGTAGTATACTAGTCTATCTAATACTATGAAGCTGCAAGTATCTCATCTATTATCATTTAATAATTTCCTAACCTGTGTTTCTTCAGCAATGTTCTCATGAAGAACTCCTGCATTTCCTTTTCATTATCATGCCTTTAGCAAACTCAGTTTCCAAACTACTTGCAGATTTCTCTGCCTCATCACTTCTCCAACATTTGCTTTTGTGTTATATATCAACTTTCTGATTTTTGGTGCCATCATTTGGTTTTCTAACTGAGGTGAGAATTTCAAAACAAAACACGGGATTCTTAGCATGCAGATATCCCGTGAGGATCCTGTCATGCTGGTAGCTCTGATTAGCTTTCTCAGAGAGCAGATAACAGTGCAAGATAATGACCTGTGTGGGGAAGGGCTCTCAGCCTTCTCACGCATTACAATGTCTCCTCATAGCACTGATGCACAATCAAATAAATACTTATTTTTGGGAACATCCCCATATTTTGGATGTATTGAATTAAAATGTTGACTACGAATAATAAAACATCAAAAATAATGCAGTTCAGTGTGCAATAGACAAAGCCTCAAATGAAAATTAATTTTGTAACTTAAAATACCTGTACGCTACTTTGAAACTGAGTGAAGTTCTGACGTAAGATAAGCAGCTTGGAAAAACTACCCTGAGTCTGTCTTGTAGAAGGAGGCAGTACTCCAACAAGTTAGAATATTATAACATTAACCTATTTTCACTTTGCACACCAAAACTGTGATAAGTCTGTAGATTGTTACCAGGCAATTGCATATACAAATTCTGTCTTCTCTTTGTTCTCAATCAAGCTAAATCACAGCTTTTTTCTTACTTCTTGATTTTCTTTTGTAGCTTATTTTCATATAGAATCATAGATTGGAAAAGACCTCTAAGATCATCAAGTCCAACCCAACACCACCATGCCTGCTAAACCATGTCCTGAAGTGCTACATCTACACTTTTTTTAAACACCTCCAGGGATGGTGACTCCATCACCTCCCTGGGCAGCCTGTTCCAATGTCTGACCACTCTTTCAATAAAGAAATTTTTCCTAATATCCAATCTAAACCTCCCCTGACGCAACTTGAGGCCATTGCCTGTCGCCCTATTGCTAGTTGCCTGGGAGAAGAGACCAACCCCCGCCTCACTACAATCTCCTTTCAGGTAGTTGTAGAGAGCAATAAGGTCTCCCATCAGCCTCCTCTTCTCCAGACTAAACAGCCCCAGTTTCCTTAGCTGCTCCTCATAGGACTTGTTCTCCAGACCCCTCACCAGCCTCGTTGCCCTTCTCTGGACGCTCTCTAGCACCTCAGAGGGGCCCAAAACTGAACACAGTACTCCAGGTGCGTCCTCACCAGTGCCGAGTACAGGGGCACGATCACCTCCCTACCCCTGCTGGCTACACTATTCCTGATAGAAGCCAGGATGCTGTTGGCCTTCTTGGCCACCTGGGCACGCTGCTGGCTCATGTTCAGCCGGCTGTCAACCAACACCCCAAGATCCTTTTCTGCCAGGCAACTCTCCAGCCATGCTTCCCCAAGCGTGTAGCACTGCATGGGGTTGTTGTGACCAAAGTGCAGGACCTGGCACTTGGCCTTGTTGAACCTCATACAGCTGGCCTCAGCCCATCGATCCAGCCTGTCCAGATCCCTCTGCAGAGCCTTCCTACCCTCGAGCCGACTGACACTCCCACCCAGCTTTGTGTCATTTGCAAACTTGCTGAGGGAGCACTCAACGCCCTCATCCAGATCATTGACAAAAATGTTAAACAAGACTTGCCCCAAAACTGAGCCCTGGGGAACACTGCTCATGACTGGTCGCCAGCTGGATTTAACTCCATTCACCACCACTCTCTGGGCTTGGTCATTCAGCCAGTTCTTTATCCAGCAAAGAGTACACCCATCCAAACCACAAGTAGCCAGTTTCTCTAGGAGGATGCTGTGGAAAACAGTGTCAAAGGCCTTACTAACATCCAGGTAGATGATGTCCACAGCCTTTCCCTCATCCAGTAGGCGGGTCACCCGGTCATAGAAGGAGATCAGGTTGGTCAAGCAGGATCTGCCTTTCATGAACCCGTGCTGGCTGGGTCTGATCCCCTGGTTGTCCTTCACATGCCTGGTGAGTGCACTCAGGAAGAATTGCTCCATAATCTTCCCCAGCACTGAGGTCAGGCTGACAGGCCTGTAGTTTCCGAGATCCTCCTTCCAGCCGCTCTTGTGGAGGAGAGATTTTAAACCTCTGCTTCCCAGGTTCAAAACAGTATAAGCGCTGAGTTTAAACTTAAATTTCCCCAGATGAGTATGTCATCCGTAGCTAGGAGATGGTTAGGGAGAGGGTGAAATAAATGAGACAGTACAGACTCTAGAGCAGGGGTTGCATATGGACAGATCTAATAGCTAATAGTGGACTGGACCTGTTCATGTGTGTACATGCATATTTCTTTGCTAACAGATATGATTGCCTGAATAATGCTTACACAAAAATACTGGCGTAGTGGGTTAGCCATAGCTAACAGCCAGACTCCCACTCAGCCACTCATTCACCCGTCCATCAGCAGGACTCAGGGACAGAAGACAGGAAGAACAGGAATGAGAAGCCTGTGGGCTGAGATAAAGACAGAGAAATTGCTTACCTAAAAAACAGTCTTGAATTGGAGAAAAATTATTTAATCTATTGCCAGATAAAAAATATATTAATTACTCATTTGGGCAGTAGGGAACAAAAAGACAAACACTAAAACACCACCTTTCCTCCCCTGCCTTTTCCAGGCTTATCTTCGCTCCTTCACTCCATACTCCTCTTCCTCACTGCCAAGTGGTGCAGGGACATAGGGGCTGGTTTATGGTCAGTACATAGTGATTTCCCCCTGCTGCCCTTTCCTCTTTGCACCTTTCCTCTGATTTGGCATGGGCTCTGCATTGGCAGCAGTTCTTTCAGGAATATCCATCTGCTCCAGCACAAGTGTTCACCAGGCTGCAGTGTGGATATCTGCTCCTCCACCATGGAGCACCTCCTCCTTCTCCTCCTCCTGGTGTTCCCTCTGTTCTTTCTCACTCTTTTGGTTCCATCCTCTTCTGACTGTCTGGCATTTTGTGCCCTTTCTTAAAATACATTATCACAGAGTTCACCACCTTCTTGGCTGAGGGACTCAGCTGTTCCCTGCGATGGGTCCAGTGGAGTCACCTGGAACTGGCTGTGTTCAGCATGGGGAAGCCTTGATCTCTTCTCACAGACCCCTCCAGTCACCCCACCAAACCCGTGACACCTACAGCCAATGCAAATGAGCAAATATATTCTGATTTTAGTTATGTATGTTTAATACAATATGGACAATATGGCAGTTAGTTTTCTATCATGTCATCCTGCCCCACTCTGTCACCGTGCTAACATATCTGCAAGCTTCTTTTTTTCTGTAGTTGGCTCAACTCTGCATAATGATACAGCACCAGTGGGGGACAGGATACACTTCTGTCAGCTATGTTTATTAGAAACATTTGCATTGGTTCGTAGACTTTTGAAAAAGTTCTGTTCTCTAAAGAGACATCAGGTTCTTGAGTGCATTCTTAAAAGCTATTAAGAGTTGTCTTTTCTTGGAAGAAAGATGTAGGTAAGCAGTTGTACAGAAGTATCCAGTTTTAGAACAAGAAGACATGATGTTTCCATACTTTGTATTTGGCTTCTACAGGCTTTCTGGAAGAGTAATAACATTTGGGAGTCTCCTTCAACTGGTATTGGATTATTTATCCACAAGAACATGTGAAGAACCATTCTTATGGTTTCTTTAATCTTTAGGCTGTTACCCGAGTTGCAGAATGAGGGCAGTTGTCCTTATTATTTTCATTTGAGAAGTGTATTAATGATTGATGCTGAGATCTTGTGGCTACATCTCACAGCACACTAAAGAGAATAATTGGATTTATATATCTGTGTCAATGAAGTAGCTTTGGTTATGGGTACATTATTGGTTTTGGAGGAAAGAAACTTGTCAGATGAAAATCAATAGATGAAACAGAAGTAAAGAAATAAGTGGTAGAAACCACAGATAACCACTTAGACAATTCACCATACATACCTTAAAACTTTGCAGTTCTGATCACATCTTGTAACAACAAATGAGGTTTCGGGGTTTGGGTTTTTCTTCATTTTCCAGCGGTAAGAATAACAATGTCCCCTCTTCCTCAGCTTAACTTTTCTTTTATTATCTAGCAGGCTTTAGTTATGGATGAAGAAGTATTTAGCCAGAAGGATCATGAACTGCAGATACTGCAGAATCAGATAAAGACATTACTACAGGAAAATGAAGAACAACTGGAATCTTTAAAGGAGGCTCAAGAAACACATAAGTTACAGGTATTTTTCCTCTAGTACACATTACATATATCTGTATTGAACCATCCTTCCATTGTATGAATGCATTCATTATTTCAAGACACGTCCCTCAGGATTGTTTTGGACATAACTACCTGTCAATCTTATGGGCATTTTGCTTGAATTAGAGCTGTATCACTTAGTCAGTCGAGTTCTTCTTGTGGATGAAGCACAATCGTGTATTTCCTGAAGTTTGTATATCAGCCTAGCTGTGCCACAGTGTTCCTGTATAAAGTGAAGCAAATCATTCACCCTCTCCATGCTTCCTAAAGCACAATACACCCCCCTCTCCCCAAACGTATGTTATTGCTAAGTAGTCTCAGAACAATTAATGAATTAGTATTTGAAAGGCCTTTAAAGGTTCTTTAGAATCTAAAAAATACTATAAAGTTCCTATAGAATGCTTTAATCGAAAGGTACTTTGTTACAGCTTTATTAAGAATTAGAGTATCGTTCCCTTTTGACTTTATAAGACAGAATTTCATCCTAATTTTCTGAGCATTTACTATTAGAGATAACTGGGTGACATAGTGGAAACACTTCTTGCCTCCTTCCTTCTCTAGATCTTGTGCTTGCAAACGCAATTATGATCGGTAGTAAGTGAACATTTCAAGATCCAGGAGCCCGTAAATAGAATAGTTAATATTCTCCTGGTGTTGCCTGTCATGTGGATGATAGATAAATTATCTGACTTCTTGAAAGAGAAAACCGTAAGCATAGCTAGATAGTACTCTTCTCCTTATTCTACTTTTTCTCCTTTTTCCTCTTCTTTGCTGATGGCTTGGGGAGAGTCAGTGAATGAAAGGTAAGTATACTAGTCATCATCTTTTTCTTCGCTCTGTCACTTTCTTTCTTTTCTGTCACCTCTGGCTAAATTGTTTTGTTGGTTGTTTTTTTTTTCCTAACCTGTAAAGCATAGTCTCAACGTATTACACTGAGATAATGCTTATATAAATTCTGGAGGATAGAAGGTATAGGTAATGAAGAGAAGCGGTCAGCGTGTTGGTAAAAGATTGTGATTGTTTCAATGTCAGAGACAGGAGGGAAGCTTGAGAGGTCTTAGGCACCATTTTGGTACTTAAACCACTAAACTGCCACTTTTATTTTGAAACATATAAAATAGGTAGAATAATGAAAGCAAACACTTCTGTCAAATATTTTAAGTTATATTCACAGGAATATGTAATATAGTGATACGTGATAGAATAAGAACTTTAAAAGTAGCATGTACTAGACAGATATTAAATGTTTATACACATATGTATTTATGTAAAAGCTGGTGCACTGTGGGGTTGTATGTACAAGAGTATCAGGGACAAAGAGTCTTAAAAGGGTTAAATAATAGCTTCAAGGTGGATCAGTTAGCCTTTACTGCTTCCAAAATCATAACCAATATGGTATTCATATATATATATATATTCTGTTTCCTTTGACACAGGAATATTATGTGTTGTATTCCAACAGAATGTGAATTTGCAAGGCGTTGTCTGTCTGTGTTTGGAAGGCACTTGCAGTCTAAGGAAACAGGATATAAAGAATGAATAAAAATGTATTATTCAAAGTAGGAGAATGCAAAATATGTTTCATTGAATACTTTTGGTTGATTGTTGCTAGCTATTCTTCAACTTTTCTGCTGTTGCTACGCCAGATTTTAAAGGTACTTTGAAAAAAATTGAAAGGAATAGAGGGAGCTGAAAATGGATATTATCTTGGCCCTATGGATGAATCAGTTTAGGTAAGATTAGTAGTTTCGAACAATGTACAGAAACTGCTGTAGGAGAGGCAGGTAAGTAAGTTCTCCAGGCTAGCTTTACCCAACAAAGTTCAGGCTGGGTAGAAGAAAAAGAAGTAGTCCATACAAGGGATCCTGGGATCATGTACATGTTTATGTTTATTAATACAAATAATCTTTAAAGTGGAACTGCTGGAAGAGGAAGAGGAAGCCTGTATACGTGTTTAATTAATTACACTCAGACAATGTGTTTCATTTGAACATTTTTGTTGAATTCTCATTCTATGTCTCCATAAACACCCATATAAAGTAAGCACGCGCTGGTAAGTGTGTCATCTACTTCTCTCTAGATGCCTAGATAAGCTAACGTAACTTTCCTGAGATAGGTCTCTCTGAACAAAAATGTGTCTAAAATTTATTTGGGTTGGGGTGTGTATGTTAGATTGATGATCTCAGAATTTTCAGTTTGTTGCAGAATTTGCCTGTGCGCTGCAGAATTACCTAGGGTCAGTGCTTACAAGGTTCATGACCTATGTAAGGAATTTAGAAATAGTGAATGTGATACAGAGCTCATGATCAGCAACAGTTTTGCTTTGGTTTTTTTCCCCATGAGAATGAGAAGATGGTGGAACAGCAAGTGCTTATTGATCAGCTAAAAGAAAAATTAGAGAAATTTACAGATGTGAAAACTTTGGACTTCTCAAGTGCTTGTGCCGATGGGACAGCTGTTCTGGTATCTGCAAGGAGGCCTTACAGCGTCCCACTCACAAAGACTCTGCTACGCTCCCTTCACCCACCTTCAGGGACAGAGACCGGAAAGGTAAGGTCTACCAAAATGTTACATTTTTTTGTCCCTTTGTAATGGTTATAGTTCAGTTATTAAACTTGACATGACAAATTATGGTGGCTTTCTCAGATGCTGTTTAGCTTCCCACTGAAGACTCTGAAAAATTACTTTTTAATGTCTTGCAACCTATGCTATACCACAATTGTCCAAAATGCTCAGGCTTAAAATTACCACTTACAAGTGCTAAAGCTGTAGTCTTTTGTAGTGTTTTCCTGGGGTTTTTGAGGGTTCAAATATGGAGCATTATCAAAAATGAATGATTATTCTTACTGATATATTGAATATGGTGGATAATGAATTGCTAACAGTGCCTTCTTTCACGTTTGGAACAAGTGCTTTAAGCTCTGGTAAAACCTTTTGTTACAAAGTTATTCAGAGTTACTATAGAAAACCTCTGTAATTTTGCTTGCAAGCTCAGGTGATGGCATAGTTTTAAACTGAAATATTTTTAAAATATCGCTAAAGAATTGCTAAATTGTTGCAAGTGGTTTTACCCATCACTTTTTTTGTGTGTGCTTTTTGACAGGTGTATACCAGCCCCCATGCCTTCTCCCTGGCCCGGGTGATGGCAGAATTCCGTGCTCGCAGCCAGATGATACTAAGCAACATAGAAGATCAGGATAAAGTCCTTCACTGCCACCTCTCTGATCAGAGTGATGAAGAGGAAGAAAATACAGGCAGCAAAAAGAAAACTTCATTTAAGTAATTTTTTTTTGTTATTCCTTAATTTTTGTTACAGACAAATGTAGCAAAGGTAGTACTACTGCCTAATCCTGCCATAATATGAGACCATATGTGGTGTTACTTGTGGTAAACTTATGGGACCAACTGCACATATTACAAAATAAGTTTAATAAACATAGGTTTATAAGTTAATAAAGACTGCATAATCCTTATTTTGGGGCCAGAGTCTACCATGAAGGTTGGAGGTGGAGGCGGGGGGAGTAGATGGAAAAGAAGGTACAAATGCTTATAAGAGTTTGGGATTCTGCCCTGTTAAGATCATGTCCTTTGCGTGAAGCTTAAAGAAAAAAATCCCTGTGTGTTTGGAATGTAGCATGTTTTTCATTCTTCCTTAGGCACTCCATAAACCGAACATGGACAAGAAAACAGGCTTCTCTGTGCTTTCTTCCTGATCAAAGAGACGTGAAGTGTCAAGTAGACAAGTCTGGTTTATCCAACAAGTCTGTGCTACAGGCTGACACAACCACAGGTAAAACAGAAGTCATGAGAGCAAATCTTACTGCAGTCGCAGAATATGCAAGAATGTCTTTGGCACATGTAATTATTTTTCTCAGAAAAATATGTGTATTTGACACAAATATTTTTTGGGTTATAGTTCAGCATAGACTTTTGACATTCTGTTCTTCTTCCTGTTTCTGAAACTCATGTCAGCGACCTTAATGTTTAAATAATATTTATTAGCCAGAAAGCACTTCACACATCAGATATAAATCTTTAGTACTGCTTCAACAGAAGAAAATAGATGCTATTACCTTACCAGAGATACACTGAAACAGTTTCAGGAATATTTTTCCTCCCACTTAGGGTCTTCAAATGCTAGTGCATACCATCCTTTCTTTTCCTGTTTAGACACAGGGCAGGGAAAAGACTCTTTGCACTGTTCTCTCCTTTTGATTATTTTACTTTGTATGGAAAAAACTCCACACACACAATGTTACAGAGCACTATCTTTTGGATACAGAGTGTATTCCAGATTTTTTATGTCCATATTGCTTTGCTTTCTTTCAAGGTGAAGAGATTGACAGCCTCCAAAAAAGTCATGTTTTTAACATGCAGAAGTTAAAGAATTCAGAGTTGAGACTCACTGAGGCCGAGCAAAAAATGAGAGAACTTGCACTTAATATCAAAATGAAAGAGGAACTTATTAAGGAATTAGTAAGAACAGGTAAGTGGCCACTGTAGGGAAAGTTGGAATGAAGAAGTTCAGAAACAAAAGGGACAAAAATTGTGAAGTCTTGCATGTCTTAGTTTTTATGTAATTATCTCATGCAAGAATATTATTAATACCTTAAAGATTCATAACTTTCATTAATTACTTGCTATGGTTGCACTGAAAGCTGTAAATTTTGATTATAGCCTACTCTGCTATGATACACAGATATGTTTGTTAAATACTTTTTGTGGTTTGCTGCTTATTGCTTTTATCCACCAATAGTGTAATTTTTCATGTATGCTCAGTGCTACTGATCACTTCGTGGACAGGTGTTCATCACATGGTGTCTGGGATAGGAGAGAAGATACATAACTGTGCTGGGAATGTAAGCATTCCCAGCACTGCAATAGAGAAGCAGGAGTCAGAAGAGGATGAGGGAAAAGGTCAGTGTCCCTGTTAGCCTACACCCTTTACACATCTGTCCTGGTACATATGTGCCTTATGATGACATTAAGGATCTCTTTGCTCAGCCCCTTCCGTTGCAGTCTTCTCTTGTGCAGACCTTCTCTTGAGGTTGTCCTTTGGCACTGAGAAAGATTCTGTGCCCCCAAAAATAGTACTTTGAGAAAGATTGCCCAAACAGGGCAAGTCAGAGAGTAGAAACACAATCCAAAGTTGTTTATGGATTATTAAGCTGAAAGTTGAGTAATAAATAAGTGGCATATTCTTCTGAAAAAAAGCAAAATTTATGAAATAGAGGAGAGCCACTTTGGCAAAAACTACAGTAGGCAGAAGAATTTCACTTTATTTGGCGCTCAGATGGCACTTTATTTCGTGACATCAGGTGACTCGTTAAGAATACAGATTTAAGACTCCTTCCTTTATGTCTATTTCAGAGTTAGAAAGGAATTGTATGTTTCTTTAGGGTTGGAAAATGTCTCAGAAATTATTAGTTTAGCCAGAATGAAGTAAATAATGATTCAGTTACAGAGTCAAGTATTACATTTCAACTGATTTATCCTGCTGGTTTTAAACTATTTGGATATGGTGTCTTTAAGGTAAAGATGCTCAGTCTGTAAGCAGGCAATATTCTCTGAAGGTAGCTAAACTGGAGCAAGAATCTGAGCAGGCGAAAATGGAACTGGCTGAAACACAAAAGCGGCTTCAGGAGCTGGAGAGTAAGGAGCTGAGAGACATTCCTGAGAAAGCCAAGTTACAAAAGGAGTTCCGGAAGAAGATGGATGCAGCTAAGTTGAAAGTTCAGGTATTTATGAGCTGACCATTAAGATTTGCAAATCTCTGTCTCACTATCACCTTTGAACCTTAGCAGTCTGCTGTAAAACTCTCACCAGTTTTATACACTGGAAGCTGCTTGGACTGAAGTAGCTAATGAGAAACTTAATACTGTTATACTCAGAATGCTATGTAACATATATATGGTTAGATACATACAGTATTTTCCTGGTAGATGTGAAACCAAGAAAGAAGCAGGTAATATGAGATGCTCATACACCATTGAATGTAGTACCATGAAAGAACTTACACCAGGAGACTATTACAAATTTATTACCTGCCATAAATAAAAATGGAGGTTTTATGAAAATACTGTCTACATTCAGGCTCTAAGCAAATCACTGTGATGGTTTGCAAGACCAAGCCCAGTCATATTTGTTTGGCATTGACCTTCTAATTCTAAGTTCTGCTATATGTAAGTTTAAATTCTGTGTAGGGCCAGTTTAGGTGCTCTGTGCCTCTTGGTCCTAGAATGGTGGGTCAGACAAACACCATACAGAAAGAGGTAGCTGCCTTATTGACTTGAGCTCAGGACCAGTCTTCTGGCACCATTATGTCTCTGCACATTTTCCACAGCTGTGATTTCTCTAAGATTTTATTACTTCCATTGTATTGCCAGGCATGAACTGTATCTTGATTGAGATTAATTCTGCCTGTGCTGACTTTACCAGATAGCTCAGAAACCACAGAAATAATGAGTGATTTTTGGGGCAGAAGTTAGTAAGTCTTGCTGACTCTAAGAATTCAGTGAAATAAAAAATGAAGTTGAGTCATATTTTAGGTTTAAGTTTCCCTGCTATTAAGCTGAAATTTGCCATGAACCTTCAGACCTTACAGAAGAAGCAGCAAGACACTAAGAATCTGGCTTCGTTATCTAACCAAAGTGAGAGACAAGCAACAGAACTTGAGCATAATGTGGCTCAGATGAAGCATCAGCAGACCCAGCTACAGAAAAGACTATCTGAAGAGAGTGAAAAAAAGAAGCAAGTAGAAGCAGAGATTCAGCGGGACCAGCAACAAATTAAAGTAGGATTCTTCCTGTTTCTTTATGGCAAAGATGAGATGAGCCAGTTCTGCCTCTGCTTCCCCAAAGACAATAAACTGTACTGCCAGGCTTTCCATAGTTTTAAGTAATGACTTTCTTGACAAATGCAATGAAGAAACTGTCTATAAAAATTTTCACAGAAATCTTTGGTTTGCCTTTCTCTTTAGCTTTTTTCAATTTTACTTTATTATGTGATGTCTAGCTCTGAATTGCAAGTTCACATGTAAATGTAGGGTATTTCACATTATATACTTGTGTGCATTGTGACATTAAATGCATTTTAAAACGAGATAGACTGAAGCAGGAAGAATGGGGCTTTTTGTTTGTTTATAGGAACTTCAACTAAAGATGGAGCAACAACAGAAGATCCTTAAACTTAAGGATAAAGAGATTGCTGCATTTAAAAAGAAGAAAAATAACTCGGGAACTTCACAGAAACTACAGGTAGCTAGTCTATTCTGAACCTGTGTGTGCCCTGAAAAAAAATTCTTTCTTCATCCCTAGTCATCTGTGTGAAGTGTTTGGAAGATGAGTATTCCATCATAGTTTTGTCTTCTTTTTACTATAGCAAAAATTGGGAGTGTAGTCTAGCAGCTCTTGTACTCTTTTTGAATGAAGGACAGGAGAGGCTGTAATGTCTTTTATTTCTATGATTTGGCGAAGATGCTGATTCACAGACCTGAGAATTCAACAGGTTTGGTTGTCTGGTAGGTTTGAGGGTGATCCTGATGAGCTCCATTACAAACATTCCATGATTTGTTCGTTTTTTTGTTTTCTCCATACTAAATAAATAAATGTCAGAGGTGTATGGTTTTGGCTGTTCTTAACAGGGTTAGAAAAGTAGGTGTCCTGTGCAGCAGTGCCTCCTACATTGTTTCAGATGTGGACACTGGAATGTGACAGTTTCATGAGTTACCCAAAGTCTTGAAAGGTGAAAAGAAATTTTAAAAGTTAAATAAAGACAACTTTTGAGCCTTATCAGGAATATATCCACTGATACATCGTGGCTTCAGAATAAATTTAGAATGGACTGTGTTAGTAGGATCAGAGCTCTCATTTACTGTCTGTCTTTCAGTATTATAATTTCTTGTCTCTTAATGTTTTTCCACAAATAGCTGGTCTTGGGCCATTGTAATGCAATGAGAATGGGCTAGCCGAATTCTTGTAGTACCTTCCAAACCTAGCTGCTATGATTATATAGAAGATGTTCTTAGAAAAAGAATACACTTCATTAGAGGCCAGTGATACCACTTTGTTTCTCCAAGATGTAGGAATGTAACATTGCTGAGCCTCTTTTAAGTCAGTCTATTATTCTGAGTCAAGATTCTGTTGCAGAATTAATGTTAACATTAGAAATGTTGATTTCTTCTACAGTTCTATTAGTTATTCTAAAAAAGGAAAAACATAACCATAAAATTCTGACCCAAAAAGTTGTGGTTAATGCTCTCTGGATGTCTATTTAAACTTTAGAAATTGGAAGAGCAAAAGAAATGGCTTGATGAAGAAATGGAAAGAATTCTCCAACAGCACCAACAGTTAGCAGAACTAGAAGAAGATTTAAAGAAAAGAGAAGCCATTGTAGCCAAAAAAGAAGCATTATTGCAAGAGAAGAGCCACCTGGAAATCAAGAAACTGAGATCTAGCCAGGTGATTCAAGACAAAATGCAAAACTTCCAACAGTTATAGTGCTGACTGAAAGACTGGGAAGGGGGAAGGCAGGCAGAGAGCAGAAGAGGGTCAAGCCATGTGAGCTGTGTCTCTACCACTGCCCTGAAGTTATTGTGTGGCTTAGGCAAATCACCATTTACAATGTGAATAACACAGAATAATAATTTTTATTCGCTTTTTCTCCCTAAAATTGCAACAACAAAACAAAACAACTCTGACCTGTGGACTTCTGTTATTGCAAAGCATTAAATAATATAAAAATGACTCAGTCCCTTTGCAAACCAGAGAACATGACAGGGAAACATTTTGCAGTATTTATTTTTCAGTAGCAAAAGTGAATAGAAATTGAAGTATGATCGTCACTTATACTGACTAGCCCCTTTGATTTTTTCAATGTAGAAAACTGCATGTTGAGCGTTCTTGTTTTCTTTTGTCTTTGAGTAAATAGCAAATTTTATAGTAGCTGTCTACTTGAAATAAATGGGGTCCCGCTGCAAGAAGCAGGCAAGTCTTTCACTGCAGAATGTGATGGTCTCATCTACATTTTTTTAATGGAAGGAGTATCTCAGTTTTATATCCATGGTTGCTGTGGTTTTTTTAGGCTTTAAACAAAGACAGTATGAAATTGTCTACACGCTTAAGTATGGTGGATCAGGAACTGTGTCATAAAGGTATGCAGCTTCAGGGCAGCACCACTGAAGATCAGACAGACATTTTGGAAAAAATTCAGGTTCTGCAGATGGAAAGGGATCAGCTGCTCAGACGAAGAAATAGTGTGGATGAGAAACTGAAAGATGGTAAAGTGTTGTCAACTGAAGTAAGTAAGCACCTCTGAGATAAATATAGGTTTTAGGTAGTGTTGTATAATGAAGGATTCCAGTCAGAACCTAAAATGTCTCCAAATACTAGATAAGCTAGAACCAAGGAACTGAGGTGGGGTACTTTTGTTAAGAGAAATGTTAAAGTAGTAGTGCAACAGCACTACTTACGTACCAGTGAACAAAGTTTACGTTCAGAGGAACTTAATTCGGCTAGTACCATAACAAACTCCACTGGACTAAGGATCATATAATCAGACATAAGGGAACTAGAAGTTGATCAGTTTATCATAGGCAGATATTTTAATGTCAGCACATAGAACAAGGCAATGTGCTTGCATAGTAATGCCCCTTGATTTTTTTCATAGGGTTTTCTGAAAAAGCAGACTTCATCTGGAGGCCTCCATGTTTTCACAGTGAAAATAAGTCACATTACCTGGATGGTCCACACTTGAGTTAATCAGTATGATTACCCTGAAGATATAATAAATTAATATAAAATGCACAGGTTATTTTTAGGTCTTTAGAAGCAGTATGTGGCTGAGGTGATAGCGTGCCAGAAAGAATCCTGCTTGCCTCACTCCTCAAAATCTTCTGACGTGCTTCAGGCCATGGATTTCTGCCACTTCCCTACACAAGTGATGGTCACCAAACTCCTTACTGACCTGATTTATTCATTAATCCAACAGGAAACTAGCACAACTTAAAAAATAATAGCAGCAGTCAGACTGTGGGGAGGATGACGGAAGGATAAAAAGGGAAACATGACTTCTGTTTCTGTCATGGACTGATTGATTGACCTGTGTATCATGGGAAGGGTACTATGGCAGAAAAAGGACAAGTGTTCTAGATTTGTGCTTTAACTCTTATTTTTCCCATTCTATTCTCTGCACTACTACTAGTTTGTCTTGCCCTTAAGTTTAGTTTTAGTCTTGAGGATGAAGTTGAAGAATGTCTTACGCATAGAAAGTTTAATTCTACACTTTTTTTTTTAAAGATCTCACTCGTGTTTCTTTGTAGGAAGAACATGTCCTTTTCCAGCTGGAAGAAGGAATTGAAGCCCTGGAGGCTGCTATTGATTACAAGAATGAAAGTATTCAGAATCGCCAGCACTTGCTTAAGTCATCTTCTCAGATTCTTTCACAGAGCGAGAATAATGTAATAGGAAAACTAGTTTCCCTGTCTGCTGCTGAGCTCAGAGCTATCCTCTTCAAATATTTCAACAAGGTTCGTTCTAACAAATAGTATTTTATCCTATTTTATCCTTATCCTATTTAGGTACTATTCTAGATAATGAAATTAAATTAAATAAATATCAAGAAATAAAAATAAATTTAACAAGCTTTTGGTGAAAACCTCTTCAGGTTACATACATCTGCTATTAATTCAGATATTTTTAATTTTTACATTAACCTAAATAGGATACTTGTGTGTTAGGTTTGTAAATCTTGTTTTGGAGTCATTAGCTTAAAAAGTGCTGCAAATCTGGAAATTTCCTTGCTCCTTTCCAGTGCTCTGTGTTGGTAACTTTTAGAGCAGCAACATATTTAAATAGTTGTGTCGCACTGAAATTCTTCCCAGCTGCAGGCTTCATGAAGCTCAGGCTAGTATTCCTATTTTTTTCCTAAATCCAGTATAAACTCTTTTTGCATACAACTGCCTGCAGTATGTACAGCCAAGTATTGAAGAATCATACTGATATCTGGAAACACAAAAATGAAATGCTTTAGGACATGGTGTATCTTTGTGACCTTGGGTGAACCTTGGGTGATTTTGTGAACAAGTTGTCTGTGGGATGAAAGTTGGACGTTTTCCAGAATCAGGAAAATACTGTTGTTTCTGTTTAAATTCTGCACGGGGTATTAAAAAAATCCAGTAGTCCATGTGATCAAAATGTACAGAGCTCCTTTCTAGAGTGTGAACTTTTAGCAGTGGGCAAGTCTGTTTCCAATATAAGCTTACGGCTTATAGAAACCATTGCTTTTGTATGCTTTAATCTATTCAGCAGAAGGGTAAAAGCCTTTATGAAAACGGTTTGATAAATCAAAAGAAGTGTGTTTCTTTCTTAGATTGTTGGCCTACGTGAGTCTGAACGTAAGTTACAACTGCAGATTGAAGAACAGGAAATGAAGGTCATAGACCAGGAAAACATAATACGTGAATTAAAGTCTGCACTTGAACACGTCAAGTTGCAGTGTGACAGGCAGCTGACCCTACAACACACAGAGCACGAGAAAAAACTACAGTTAATACTGCATCATTTCAAAGGTACTTGCTTCTTGGGGGGGGATTGTAAAGCAAGTATTCTCTTCAGTCTCTGCTGAGTAATACTATATTCCTATTAAAAAAAAAAAAAGGTTCAGAGATGTATTTTGGCTGTCACTAATTCTGACGTTGTGTAGGATGCTGAGCATCAGACACATGGTGTCTGTATGAACGGAAAACTGAATATTTTTTTAAACCACTATCAGAATTGTTGTATTTTCATACTGAATTTGCTGATACTGGAAAGTTTAAATATACTAGTCCTGCTGATCTTGATCTTCTAAATACTCCTATTAAAGCTGACAAGTGGGGTTGGCGTGGCGTTTTTGATCCTGTGTCATACTAGTGAAAATGTACACACTGCAAGCAAAGTGTCAGCAAGATATAAGACATATTCTGTCTCGTTGGACATTTTGATTTTTAGCACAAAGATATTTGGTTCTCAAACTAGTTTTACTTGTCCTAGGACAAGATAGTGAAGGTATTGCAGAAACCTTGAAAGGGTATGAAATAAAAGTCCAGCAACTGGAAAAAGACTTATTCTTCTATAAGAAAACCAGCAGAGAGCTGAAGAAGAAATTGAAGGGCCTCTTTGGAGAGTCGTCCCATCAATTACTGGCATCCACTAAATGTAAGTGTATTATCTTAAAATATGTATGCAGTTGTCAGTAGACCATTGGAAAGGTGGTGAACACACAGAAATGTATCAGATAGACATAAAAATCATATTCTTACTGAACTAACTGTTCTCCAGGAATACATTACACCTCTCCACCAGTTTCAAAGAAGAGACAACATTTGGTTTGTAGCTGTAGCAGTGGTATACCAGTGGTTTAAATTCTTGTACTGTTTTCTGTGGATTGTAACCTATTTTCAGCATCTACAACCTCAAACAGTTGTCGTTAAGAAAAAGGAATTTTGATGCCTGAAGGGGCTGAGTGACATTGTAACTAACAGCTTTGTCATATGCCATCTTTTGGATAGGTTGCTTCCAGCACTTGGTTTTATAAAAGTAAGTTAGTGGGAGATTGTCAGTGAAGAATTCCATACTTTCAGTTGCTAACTTACTTAAGTTACTTACTTACTAAGGCTAAAAGAGAGGATTTATACACTTTAAAAAAAAAAAAAAGCACTTTCTAATGCGATTCTGTGCTTTGACACAAAAAACACACAAACAAAAAAACCCGTACAAACCAACAAAAACCAAACCAACAACCAACTACTACTGTAAGTTTTTAATTGTTCCATGTCTTTCTTGCCAGAACCCAAACCTGCAACAGAGCTATTCAGGTGTAGGAGAAAAGAAGTTTCAATTTCTGTCACTGTTTTGGTTGTCTCTCACCTCTGGGTGCCACCACCAATACCTCCCACGCCCAATAGAGCCCTGCTGTCCCTGTGTTTCTTCCCAAGGCGCAGCAGGACAAGGACAGGTTCCTCCTCCCAGCGGGCGCTTCTGTTTCTTTCCACTCGGGCAGTGCCATGCTTTCCTAACACCTAGATGCTGATCACACACCTGCTGCTCCCAGAGTGAATAAAAGCTCAGCCCTTGCCCTCTGGGCAGGATAATGAGCCAGCACATTCATTACTACAAAGTACACTGTCAAACTGTACGTGAATATTCTAGAGGTTTGATTGTAAATAAGCGTGGGAAAGACTGTTCTGTGTCTGGTATACAAAGAAGCACGTCATTCAGGACATGTATCCATGTGGGGAAACACCCATCCCAGCCAAAGTGTAGCAAGGAGAAAGAAGGGAGAAGATCCCTGGGAATTTCCAACTTTTTCAAATATCTGTGTTCGTAAGTTTTGTAAGAAATACTCTGTATTGTTATTTTTCTTTTGAATACATTTTGAGGCATGCTGCAGTACAAGGTAATAAAAACACTTTATAATTTGTTGCTGAGTTTTAAAAATAATAAAAGCCCTGTATGTACCTTACAGTCAAATTTGCAGGATGTGTTTTGTGTTACTGCTGACTCTGAATGTTACTGCTAACTCTGAATATATGAATAACTTTGTGTTTCACTGTCATGGTTCAGCTGTTTTAAAACTGTCTAACTGGGATACAATACACATTAGAAGAGTGAGGCTTCCATTTACCCGCACCTTGTCAGAGGAAATTAACAGCTAATACCTCTGATGTTTTTGTAGATGACAAACTTTTTTAACAGAAAGGACAAAATGTGAGGTGCTGATAATTTTTTACCACATTCACACTACAGGTTACTGATGCTGTGGAACTGCATTGACTAACTAATATTTTTTGATGGCGGGCTCTGAGAAGAGTTGTAACTTTTAGGTATTTATCTCCTGATAAATTTCATTTTAGATAACAGTGCTGGTGACAAGGCATCCAATCAAGATGAGGCAGAAGTTGCTTCTGAAGAATTCAAGTTGGCGCTTAACCCTGACACCACCAGTCAAACAGGGAAAGTAAAAGACACAGACAGAAGAAGTATTGTAAGAGCACGGCAGAATTCATACAAGCTTGAAGAAGATGTTCCAGAATTTGGGTGCAACAAAGAATGTTTGTCGAGCACTAGTGATGACAAAACAGGAGCAGCTGAAGCTGAGCCTTCAAAATCTCATGCTCAGCTACCTTCTGTCATCCAAAGAAAAGAGACTGTAACACAGTTTCAGGGAGTAACTCCAGTAAAACTGTCTCGCCGAGAGCTACGTCATATTCCTCCTTCTGAATTGTCTTTGAGACGCTCAGGCCTTGGAGCTTCTGTCAGTTTTGTTGCTCCAGATTCCACTGAAATGGACAAAAAGCCCAGTGTCACTAAGATATAGCTACTCTTCCTTGCATGTTTAATAGCTACTGAAGCAGCTGCATTACATTTCTTTGTTCATGTTCTTGTTAAGTATCAACACTGGATAAATGAGTGTTTTCTAGTTCTTATTGCTCACTACCAAGTCGTCAGAGGTGTTATGCTCACAGAGTTTCAGCAAATCTGAGAAGGATTTTAATTAACACAGTTTCTAAGAACTTTCTTTCAAAGGCATTTTAACATTGAAGAAACGATTTACATTGGGTTTTTTTGCAGTAACTTAAAAATACATGTTTTTTCAAAAATTGCACTGTGAAGTGCACTGCACTTGTGTAACTTAGGTGTCCTAGAACAATATTGTACTTCACTTTCTTGGGTCAGAAACAAACGATTTAATTTATTTGGATATATAGCTAGAAAATTTAGTTGCCAGACTGTCACCTAGTATTGGTAATGACTGGCTCTTGTATGCTTTTTATCTAAAAACATTTTATATGAGCCATGATTGAGATCAAAATCAGTACCTAAAGATAAATTTGTTCCTCATGGTGCCGTGAAAAGCCAGAGCAGAAGACTCAATAGCCGGCAGACTGCTAAGCAGGTATTCTTTATTACGGCACCGGGCACACGGGGGATCTCTCCTCCAAACGTGTGCACCGAAAGGACACACTTACTAGGTATATATGCTACGTTAATGTACACATTCATTACATTTGCAGGAAATGCTTCTCATTGTTTTACTATGAGTAGAACTCATTTGTATACGGTAATGTCCGTCACGCATGTTTGTTTGTTTGTTTGGCGTCTCTTGGTGATCGGCGGGGTCTTCAGGTTATCCTGCAGCCTCCTTATCTCTGTAGTTTGTATACCTGTTCTCCCAAGGCCCAGCTGCCTAAAGGGATTATTCAGCAGTCCCTTATCTTGCAACCGTCCTGTCCCAATTACTCACA
>Ga0065711_1032470_pt1 | contig 27277 bp, 10 predicted proteins | sample Hoacrofraction12_FD_59098 | JGI IMG/M metagenome (GOLD analysis project Ga0065711, IMG submission 59098) | Hoatzin crop microbial communities from Cojedes, Venezuela - Epithelial fraction 12 v2 (version 2) | ecosystem: Host-associated > Birds > Digestive system > Esophagus > Crop | place...
CTAAAAAGATTGTCCCCATCTTTCCTATAGGCTCCCTTTAAGTACTGAAAGGCTGCAATCAGGTCTCCCCGCAGCCTTCTCTTCTCCAGGCTGAACAAGCCCAACTCTCTCAGCCTGTCCTCACAGGACAGGTGCTCCAGCCCTCGGATCATTTTTGTAGCCCTCCTTTGGATGCGCTCCAACAGTTCCATGTCCTTCTTGTGCTGAGGGCTCCAGAGCTGAACGCAGTACTCCAGGTGAGGTCTCACCAGAGCAGAAATGTGTTGTGATTGTCTGTGGTTAAAATGTGGTCGTTTGCTGAACTAACTGAGGCTGAAAAGATGTCTTCCCCTCCCCTTTCATGTCTATCTACCTGGATTATTTTCAACCTAGATCAGTTCAGCAATGCTTTTTTACAGCCTGTCTGCCCAGATAAACTGTTAGCACAATGGAGTGAATTGAAACAGCAACAGATGGGTGAGTCTGAATTCCTTCAGGTAGTTTCATATGAACATACGGTCCAAATCAGTGCTCAAGTACAGAAACAATCAGAGATTATAATGAAAATACTTTTGAAGTTTTATATTCATATATACTGCCTGCGATACATAGGCCTCCTAAGCTCAAATTTATGCCACAACTTAAATTTCGAGATACAGAGCTGGAAACCAGTAGAAGAAATTATAAACAATTTTTCTTTCAAGATTGTTTATCTGAACACTTGAAACAATTGTATGATTAAGATATAAAGTAACTATACAGTAAGCATCAGCTGCAACTTATTTTCAGTCAAACTCATGAAAGATGAAACAGTGAAGGGTGAAGAGGTGTTGGTATTCAAGGGGAGTTTCAGTGTTTACTTTCCCTTGGTATCTAGTGGTACTTCTCTAGTTAAATAAAGGATTAATACTATGGTTGAGAAACCAAATTATGCCTTCACGGGGTCTGTATTTCATTTCTGCTACAGACTTCCTCAATAAGCATTACATTTCTCTCTGTTCCTGAGATTTCCCTAAATTTGCCTGAGCAGCCTGCAAGTTCCTGCAGAATGATGACTCTGTAAGACAGAGAAAGAGAGTGAAGCAGAGCACAACTGCATATCACAATGTGAGAAACGACAACTTGATAGATAGCAAGGGTCATTTTTATAGAATGACAGTTCTCCGCAGATTCAAAACAACTGACATCTTGTCACCTGGCATTAGCCACTATGTGCATTGATTTTAATCATCTTATTATTCGGCTTTCATTTTTGAAACCTCAGTCCTGTTCTGCTCAACTGTATTATGGAATGGACTTGTAGGAGAGTCTATTTCATAATACAATATGAAGCCCAGCATCGTGCATTCCTGAGCAAGTATGGCTCTGACTGCTCAAATGTTGCTGTTCCTATAGTACAGATACAGTTCTAAGCATTTGAGATGGGTGTGGGTAGAATTTATATCTTCAGGCTAAACACCGATTTATAACATCCCTTCTCACCTCCGTAGTTATAAAAATCTAAGTTCTGTAAGACATATTCCTGGTAAAAATGTTGACAGTAAAAAAATGTATGCTTAGTCCTGCTGCTATTTGGCATAATAACCATAAGGAACATGGTAAGGAAAGCTGAATGGCGAGTACTTACACTACTTTTACAAGATGAGCAGAGTATTAAAGACAGGTTCTTGGCTACTATGCAAGCAGCATTAATTTATTTCTAAAAAGTGACAAATTTGTCTCCTTTCAAAAGGGACAAGTCAATTATATAAATCCACGACAGCATTCAAGGTAAGGCATTTCAGTGGCATCCTAGAACTAGGCATTTCAATCCTAGAGAACGGCAAGATTTAAGATTCACTTCTCCTTTCAGTATTTTGGAGCTTTCTAAACACCTTAAACCCTGGAAGCAGCACTTTCAGTTGCTTAGCTTTGTAAAGGCATCTAACTCTGTGAACTTGTCACCTGAGGGAAGTAACTCTACACAGACCCTTTGGAACACATAGAGCCGTTGGACCTTCAGGCTTGCTATTGTTCCACTGCAGTCAACAACAATTTTGCAATTTAACCAAGCAGGAAAATGGTCAAATGTTTTATAAAGACAATAAGCTTAAATGAGAGCATTCATAACCAGTCAAATTGCCACTGAAACCTTAATACACTGCAAACAGAAATGAAGCACATACCTTAGGTGTGAACATGTGACGAATTCCATCCACTGATCCATTAAGGAGCAGTCCTCTGATCAGAAAGCATAAAAGTACCACATAAGGAAAAAGGGAACTAAAGTACATGATCTGAAAAACATTAAAAAGAAATATAGCATGACATCCACAAACTTCATTTTCAGTAGCTTCGTTTGTTACTCAGTACTTGACTGAACTGATCATCATGCGCTCTAGGAAATATGCAGAACACTGCCCATTCCCCTTCTCTCTGCAGAAGAAAGCAAAATCACAACTGTAAAATAAATTCTGTACTGTATTAAAACAATACAGTTGCCATTTTGTTGACTATCTGATGACAAACTGCTGAGCTTCCAGGGAAATTCAGTATGAATTCAATGAGACAATGACAAGAAGGACAGAAGTAGACTGTTTTAAAATGCTTCAGTTTAGAAACGCACTTTGATTCAAGTACATAGTATGGTAAAGATATGCAGCATAAACAGAAACTCATGCTGTCTTCAGGAGAGAAGAGTCAGTTGAAAGTATATAACCAATGGATTCAAACCTCCAAGTAGTTCTTACTGCCAAAACAGAAGAAAAGGTGGGGATTTTCTCTGATCTACAAAAATGATTTAAGACGTAGTAGGTTTGAGTCATAAAAACTAGAAAGCAATACTGCACTGACTACTGGACAAATAAAACGCCACAGAGTTGTCAGAATCCTGAAGCGCAATGCTGCACAACTTTCCATGCTGAAGTAGCACGCTTTTACTACTACTGCCTTTGTGAAACCCAACGCTTCCGGGCTTCTGTGTCACTTAAACACTTGTCTAAGAGAATAGCTTTCTGACACGCTGATTGACTGATTTATCTAATACAAAGAGTAAATAAAAAATTTGTAGTCAAATACAATCTTTCATTCTCCGTCATGAATGAAAACAAATCTATTCTGTGCTTTAAAGTTTAATAAAATGATTCTCTCACTAAACTTGCCAGCTATTTCTTTAACTGAAATACACTAAAGAGGTCACAGAAATTTCCACCTCAGTGCCAAACTTTTTAATCACAAAGAGTTTTGCTATTAGAACAGATCATTTTTCATCTGAAGCCCCACTGAGATCAACAGAGCTAGCAAATCACTGCCTAGCCAATCCAGCCGGCTGCATGGAAAGGAAAGAAGACAAGGCGATGGACTCACATGCAAAGGGATGGTGACTCAGTAGTCAAAAGAAACAACCCAGAATCCTGAAAAGCAGCTGTGTTAACAACAGAAGCATGGATACCAATAACAGTAACAATAAAAGCATAAAATAAAAGTATACATGGAAATCTAATTCCTTAGACATTCAGAAACATGCAGACGTAAGTTGCATTAACAATTCAACAAAGCTGAGATACAGTTGGTTGCAACAGCTACATTGATGAGAACAGAAATTATTCTTCAGATCTCAATTCCCACTAAAATTACTACAATTTTAATGCCTAACTATTAACGTTCCTCTACTTGGGATTATACAAATACTGGAGTGAGTCACAGCTTCTAACCTGCTCCTACAGATTTCACGAGAGAGTAAACAGAGGGTGTGGTGAACAAAAATGCCATTAAATTTTTCAGAGTAAAACGCTGTCATTTAGGTAAACAGTATACTCACTTTGCCTGAAGACTGAATTCCTTTGATCATGGCTAGGCATACCATAACCCAGGCAGCCAGCAAGCAGACAGTCATCTTCCAGTTTAAACCCCCACTTTCTGACAGAGAGCTGGAAATATTCAGTGCTTCTCTGTACCAGTAATAAGTGGTTGCAGAACTTTTTTCACACTCTGGCTCCACAACTGTCAAAAGACGTTAGCAAGTAAAGAATGGGTTCAGGACAAAAGTATTTTCCCTGCATTTCATAACAATATTCTACCAATTCCCAAAATCTGCAATTGTGCCATCATCATTTACTGAGAAACCAAACTCACAAAGAGTCTTAAGTCATTCTCTAAAAGTGACTGCTATCGATGAAAGGTTCTTGGTGTATTTTCTTACAACACCCTTTTGGGATAACGTATTCCTCTGCATATGGTCATTCCAAGTCCTAAGCAAAATTTAATTTTCACTTAAGTACCAAATAGTAGGCAGGCCGAGATGAAGACAAACATTCCATTTACCACACATAAGATTAGATTACCTACATATGATACTGTGACTTATATACTATGAAAAGTATCTCTGAGGTTGAACACTGAATTATACTAATTTTATTTGGTTTTAATTTAGTTCTGATGACCTCTGCTTAAGTGAGGCTGACACACTAAATATTTAGGCAGGATAAGAGTATGTAAACAAACAAACACTGTGGCTCCATTAATGGATAATAGCTTGTGAAACACAGTCAATTTGACTGTGTGCCAACATTCACATATACTGATTATTTCAAACAACTGAAGCAAGCAATTCTAGCAAAGACATTATAAAAATGTTGTACAACTTTTCCAATGCCTCTGGTTATGTTCTTTATTAAAGGGGTAAAAACTCACGAAAGATAACTAAAGAAAATTTAAGTTATGAAATAAAAAGAAATGAAAAGAAATATTTCAGCTTTCCAGAGTAAGAATAACGCAAAGCGTGTAACTATTACAAGATAACCAAAACCAAGGGATAAGGAACTTCTAATGCTGTTGTACAATATGTCCATTTGAGACCATTTCATTACAGCAACAAACCAATGACCAATTATCTAATTTCTATTAGTTTACAAAATAAACAATGCTTTTATCACATGCATTTCACTGATGCTTACAATTTTCCATTTTCTGCTTTGTTAGTAATGCAACACTTCTTGCTTTGTCACCAGAAAGTATTCTACTAACTGAAATATAGAAGTATCCTTCTTCCACCTTTGTTTTTCACGAAGAAAGCATAAAAAGCAGTATCAAAATCAAAAAACAGTAATCAGAAAGTCTTCTTTTTTTACTGTAACACACTAAATAGCATCTCCTAATTTCATTACTGTCTAAAATGCTGTTGACACTGATGCCACTTTCCAAATACAGTATATTTATCTTAAGTTAGGTTTCTTTGTTGTACTTTTCCAAAGTATTACAACGTGACATCTTATTAAGATGCAAACTCAGCTTTGCACACAACACTTTTTCACACAAATATCTCTTTGAATTGTATTTTTTCTCTTTTTTGTTTGAAAATATCAAATATTATGTATTTTATATGATTTTTAATAACATTAATATAGACTTACAGGTATGAGATGTATTTTTAACTAAAGGACACTGGTCCCATGGTAATGGATGCTGAAAAGACTGGGAAAAGTAAAACAGACTCCATCCAATAATAACGTTGTAGTACAGGGCCACAAAGAAACATACCTATAAAAAAAAAAAAAAAGACACACCAGAAAAGTTACATTTATTGACTACATTTGCTAATTTAAAAAAAAAAAACCACCAATCCCTACTGAACTTCTGCTTATTTCTAGACTTCAGCCACTGAACCTAATTTTAACTAAAATAAGTCAGAATAAGAACTGAATGGTTTGCTCCATTAAAGTACTTGACTTTTTCTAAATTTTCACTTTTCTCTGTATGTATTCTGAACCACCTGTATTTTTACAGGCTTTTTTTCTCCAGAAGACTACTCTGTTGCCTAGTTCCTAATTTCAAAAGAAGCACAGAATACAAGTTGACTGGTTTTACACACACATCTGTGTCAACATTTTTTAAGCGTTAAGATCTTCCAAAACATTAGTCAACTGACCTTGAAGCCCAGCTACAAATCAGTGGCCTTTTCCCGCAGCAAGTCTAAATCATACAGACTGAAAGCAAACCACACGATTAACGCTAAAAACTTACTACACAGCTTGCAAATCCAATTCCTCCAAGTTTGGGGCTGATATAATTCCACACACCAATACTTCCTCGACGGATCCTCTGCCCCACAGCAAGCTCCAAGAAAAAGAGTGGAATCCCTATTATCAGTAGCAAAATTAAGTACGGCACAAGATAGGCACCTGTGAAAGGAACAAAGCATAAATCAGAGTGAGAGGAAGAAGGGTCAGAACCTGACACAAGAAACGTGAAACCTTCTAAGAGCTTCAAGTTTGAACTAGTGTCACTCACTGCAAAGCTTTTTTGATCACATACAAAGACTAATTTTACCTGATTCTTGGCCATACGTCCTGTAAGATATGAAAAGCCCAGAGACACCGAATTTCTAAAGCACTGTAACATTTTGAGGCAAATCTTACTGCAAGTGAGTTACTATCTAATCTAGTTGTTTGCTTCTGTGCAACTTTGGGCATTTGATCAAACTTTTTAGAGATGTAGTGATGCAATCAGGAGCTGAATCAACATTGCTTAAAAAACTCTACACCTTGACTTTTAACAGAGCAGTAAGACTGAATGTATAAAAGAAATATAGAACATACTATGTGTACAACATTCTGAATTTCATCCAATCTTAAGTGGTTTCAGAAGACTGTCCTGTTGATTTCTCCATGAGCACCTCAGATGCTTAGAAACGGAATTCCACAATGTACAGAATAATGATTCTATCCAGCTAAGCAAGAAAACTGCATCAGCCTATTTCTACCAGGCTCCAGACAGACTAGCGACATGAGGTAGAAAGGAAATGGAGTATTGTAGAACCAGATCTCGCAGTCCTCACAAACCCTCCTTAAAGACTTACTTGAAAATGTAACTATTATTTCACTGTTACATATGTATATGTAAAAAACCTCATTTTTTCAAAGTCTTATTCCCAGAAAGCAGTCATATACAATTCTAACTTCAGGATATATCTCCATTTACTTCAGTAAGACTAACTGCAAGCAAATATACCCACACACTAAGTGCGCTGACAAGTTCAAAGCCTAACTTCCTCCTTGCTGTTGCAGAGTATTTAGGACTAGAGCTAACAAAACATTTAGGCATCAGCAATTAGCAGTCTGGCACTTAATTTTCAAATGCGTGGCTCTTATGCTGCAATATAGAGTTCTGTGCCGGCCACCTAACTCAAAGGGTCTAGGCCTTTTGATTGCAATCACTGTAAGGCTAAAGAAAGCACTCGAGTTATGCAGACTACCGCATGTTGGAGCAAGCTACAAAGCAAAGATCTAAAGACCTCAGAAGCTTAGACTCAGAGATATTAAGTTATACAATCACTCTGTTCATCTCTGTCATGAGAGAGAAGCTGAGCAAGGTTCAGAAACCAATTTGGGATTTATCCTCAACTCCAACTAAGTCCTACTTTAAGTTTCTTCATCCAGTATGAACTTCCTAGGGCTTTTTTAGGAGTTCATCAAAATACACTGTTATTTGCATATTCTTAGTAGAAGATATTTTATAGAAGTTAAACTTCCCTAAGCTGTGCAGGAGGCCCCAGATTTTCTGGTACTATCCACTCCTATTTAGGACCACTTGCTATTTCGGTCTTCATGAAATACACACAAATTACATGTCACCTTCCATTATATAGATCTTACAAAGATCCTAAGCATGAAGTAACTACAGTCTTGAGTCTAAGGAAAGTAGATCTGGGAAAAACTACTGGTGGACCAGATAAAGAATATTATCTTATTTACCTCATAGTCTATAGGCTGTTGTTAGCAATGAAATAGCTCCTTGTGTTTTATTTTCATGACATAATACTATGATATAAAATGATATCGCTTGAGCAGCATCTGGTCAAAACCCATGCCAGGCTCTGAACAAAGTACTGGTTTGGGAGTTAAAATACTCCCTCACAGAGCCAAACGTCATGGTCTATCTACACATTTCAGCACAGTACAGACTGTCTGCTTCAGTATTATTTCTACTGAGGTAAAAAGCTAGGTAGCAGCTACATTCCCATTCAGTAAAGAACACGAAGGACTTACTTTCTACTATGAAAAGAGAGACAACACAGACAGAAGGAAATAAACATTAGGAAAACTGAGGAATAAAGTAACAACCACATTCCAAAATGATGGGGACTGTCTGTCTTAAGAATACGTAAGACAAATAATATCATTAAATACCCTTAATTTATCGTCAGCACTCTCAAAAATTCTGTAAGACAGAAGTATAATGTAAATTCACATTGCAAATGAGAAGCTTTGGCATCACTATCTTTAAAAATTTAGTCATACAAGTAATTGAAAGTCAACAGTACATAGCTTTTCAAATAGTGTAACACTACTGTAAATGATACCTGAGGTCTTAATTAGACAGGCGTTGCATAGCTGAGCAGAGACAAGCCTAAACAGCTCAAAAAAATTGGGGCCTAAGTGACTTACCCTGTATCCCACTGGATGACTGTACTAGAGCAGGAACTGAACCCAGCTCTTCAGTGTCCCAGTCCACAACCTTAATCACAAGGCTGCAAAGTTAAGCACATGTTTAAAGACTGGGCTGACGTGGGTGCTTTATGGTGCAGTATCAATGTAAGTTGCAAGATTTATCAGTTAGATTCAGCTAAATGAGTTAAAGAAATGTGGTGTTAAACCCACAGCACATTATACATGACACAACCTTGTAATTCAGCGTGGGCAGCCAGCAGAGTCCACTCTATACTGCAGGCCTTGTGCAGAGCACGTGAAGCACTGGTCTTCTGATCATTCAAACCTGCTGAGCTCCCCTCTGATCTTGTGCCCCTCCCCAAAAGAAGGACATAATGGAAAATAGTGTATATATGAGTTTCAGTGTGATATAGTTTGGGCATAGCTGGATTATACAACTGTATATGACAGCTGTAAAGGGCCTCTGTGCCCTGTAGTCAACATGAATCCACAGCACCTCTGGAAAAGTATTTTGTTTCATCCTTCCCTTGAAGCTAAACATACTTCACAGAGCTGTCAGACATCTTCACTTCATCAGAGAATCACTATGGAAACAGCTCAGCATGTCTCTTACTTGCCAGTGCATGAAAACGTGTACTTGAAGTTACAATATTGAATAAGGATCATTTTTATCTGAATTAGAACAATAAACTATACATGCTGGCTTTGAACAGTATCCTACAATAAATGTGCCAGCTAAGCAGCCTTCTGAATATTAGTTCTGTGTGGTTCAGGATCCCAGGCCTACTTTCTACATTTTCAAAATTATTCTACTGTGAAGTCAATTTTGTATATTTTGGCCTTAAACACTGGCTTTCATATTAAAAAAAAAATCACCTTAATTTCACAAGAGGAAAAAAAAATTCTAAAAAACATGTACTTCATCCTTCTTCACTAGAATCAATGCAAAGATACAAAAGATTTCAGGAACTGGTGAATATTAATACTGTGCACAGCACTGCTTTGATTTCTTAATTTTTTATTTAAGCAAGCACCATAATGGGATAACTGGTAAATTGTCTCTCTTGATATTAATTATGTATTACATTCGGCAACATTATGATAGAAATGCAATATTAACATTGGTTTTGATTTAAGTTTTTATAAATGCTCGGGGGGGAAATAACAAAATTACATGATTCACAGTGATCAGAGTTGGAAAATAATTTCAGAAGCAATAATGCAAGGTGACATAACTATTACCATTCTGATACTACAGAAGAACTTTTCTTCTCCTAGCCATTCTTGATGTAATCTGAAAAATCTAATAACTTTCCAGATTTGTTTCAACTGATGCTGTGTTAGTTTTAAAGTGTCTAGTGTCTGTTTTAATTCTTATTCAATGAAGGTGAGATTTACCACTCTCTTGAGAAGACATCCCAGTTCTTATAGCTCACTGGATACATACTAATAAAAAGCTAGTTAGAAGCTGATATTCAGATGAAGATCAACTTCTTTTCAACATCAAATGTTACAATTTTCAATTATGACAAATGGGCAACAAAACACTATAGGTTTACTTACTACTAACCTCCTATAAGTGAAATTATTTACCATGACAAAATACAAACTGCTTTTATCAGGAAAACTTTGATAAAAGGCTTTTTTATGTTTTATCTGTAGGTTGGCAGTCTATCCCATTGACAGGATAGTCTTCCTGTCATTAGTCTTTCACAGTTTAAATATATTCAGGTGTGCCTATTCACAAAATTGTGCCTAAACAATGAAAATCCCCTTAGCTAATAACCTTTCATGAAGAATTATACTTGCAAAATAAAAATAAGACATTTTCAGCACACTTAAGTACAATTAAATTTTGAGTCTGGTAATACAGTTTAAATCACAACTCACGAAATAATATTGAAGTCATCAGCGAATTCAAGGCACTGATTATAATCAATTATTTATCAAAAGCTAAATAATGGAGCCACTGAATCCATACTCAGTTTTGGAATACAAGGGAATGCTTGCTTTCCTCCCATTCTGCTTGTAATAGACAATTACAAGACAATCACTGTATGAGCTTCAACAAGGCCAAATGCCGGGTCCTGCTCTTGGGTCACAACAACCCCATGCAACGCTACAGGCTTGGGGAGCAGTGGCTGGAAAGCTGCCCAGCGGAAAAGGACCTTGGGGCATTGGTTGACAGCCAGCTAAATAGGAGCCTACAGTGTGCCCAGGTGGCCAAGGCGGCCAATGGCATCCTTGCTTGTATCAGGAATAGTGTGGCCAGCAGGAGTAGGGAGGTGATCGTGCCCCTGTACTTGGCACTGGTGAGGCCACACCTCAAGTACTGTGTTCAGTTTTGGGCCCCTCACTACAAGTAGGGCATTGAGGTGTTGGAGCATGTCCAGAGAAGGGCAAGGAGGCTGGTGAGGGGTCTAGAGAACAAGTCCTATGAGGAGCAGCTGAGGAAACTGGGGCTGTTTAGTCTGGAGAAGGCTGAGAGGAGACCTTACTGCTCACTACAACTACCTGAAAGGAGGTTGTAGTGAGGCAGGTGTTGGTCTCTCTCCCAGGTAACTAGTGATAGGACGAGAGAAAATGGCCTCAAGTTGCATCAGGGGAGGTTTAGATTGGATAGTAGGAAAAATTTTTTTACTGAAGTTGTCAGGCATTGGAACAGGCTGCTCAGGGAGGTGGTTGAGTCACCATCCCTGGAGGCGTTCATAAAATACATGTAGATGTGGCACTTTGGGAGATGGTTTAGTAGGCATGGTAGTGTTCGGTTGACAGTTGGACTTGATGATTTTAGAGGTCTTTTCCAACCTATGACTCTAGGATTCTATGATTAGATTGTAGCTTCTAATGACTACTCAGTCTTTAACAGTTTACATACTATTTCCTCAGCACTTCTCAGCAATAGCTGCTTTGCTTTTTATAAGACCACAGAACTTAACCGTTCAATCTGCTGGCATTTCAGCATAAAATACAGACTACTTAACTGGAAAAACTCATGATGTGACTCTACCCATGTCAACCTTTTCAAAACATAATGGCTACTTAACCTGCTACAGATTTCCCTACACTGCTCACAGCTTTCACCTGTTTATCATTGTTTAATAGTTCTGACTTTTAACATCACAGAAATATTAAAAATACTGACCTTAAAAAAAAAATTAAGGAAAGTTAAGTTAATGCTCATGAAAATGCAACACAAAATCTTTGGGTGTGCAGCACTTCGTAGAATCCCAATAACACCTGCGACACTAGAAGCACCTCTCAGATAACTATGGACACTTATCTTCCTAATAAAACTCACTCAAATATCACTTCGTCTAGCAGAACAGCTAATTTAGTTTGCTTTTGCTACGTCTAATATATGAAAGTCCCATTTTACTTCTGCTAATCCTAAGAGAAAATGACAAGCAAACAGAATAAACTTTAAATTTCCTTTGTTTGAAAAAAGTGAAAGGTGTGCAAGCAATTAATCAAGTGATAGCAGCAAGCAGTATGAAATTATAGGGCTAGTTTGTCACTGTTTATTAGCCTCATGGCAAGACTGGGTAGACCTGAGCAGTTTATTTTTAAGGTTCACTATCAATCATGGGAAGCTGAGGCAGCTTTGAACCTACTGCATGCTAACATAGGTTATGAAATTGTTACATAGGAATTGTGCCTATATGAACAAACACATATATTTGACTTCATATGGTAAAGGAGTAATAAGTACAGTGTAAAAATAATAACTAAAAAAAACCTTTAAAGCTAAGTTAGAGCATACCCAGCTCCAATGCAAATCACCTTTGTGAGGCATGAAGGAAGAAACAGGTTTTTTATCTGTTCGGCTGCAAAGAGTGGAAGAGGTGCCTTAAGTGCCAGATGGGGACTGGGATTGCCTACCAGGGAGAACGGGGACCTGTGGTGAGGACAGAGGTAAAGAAGGCAGAGAGATCTATAGTCAGTTCTTCAAAGCTTTACTGAACACCTTTGGCCCCTCATTTGCAGAGCCTAAAACTCCTTGGAGCCTTCCCTCTCGTTCCAAGTCAAGAAAATCAACACCCTGGAATGCTCTCAGTCTCTTCCCAGCCTTTTTCTTTGTTTTGATACTTCCTGCATTACAGCTACATCCCAAACGTGGATCAGAGTTCATCCCAGCTGCGTACTAGCCTCTTTCCTCACGACAAATTTTTTTGTGGAAAAGAGTCAAGTGTGAAAGCCAGCAAAGCTACCCAGTCTAGCTGTAACTTAAACGAGCATAAAAAAATACAAGATACTACTCGAAATATTTATGAGTTTATCCGAATTAAAGCAACAGGAAAAACTGCTTAACAGGATCACAAGAAAGAAAGCAACAACAGTTGTTTTGGCCGTGCAGACCAGACCTCCAGACAGAGACTGGAAAGACACCTAAGGACGTCCAAGTATCAGTGCAGCGTAGCTATACACAAATTACCTTTAAAGGTGGTACCGCAGACACCTCACTGAAGCAGCACAGAGCTCTGAAGTCAGGAGTGCTGGCATACAACAGGCCATAGCCATAAACAAAACCAGTCTCCAGAAAACAGGGCAATAAACACCCAATTTTTTCTCCACAAAACTCTCCAATAACATACATTTATTTGGGCTAACTTTTCCTTGTCTTTTCTATGTTTATTTTATTGCTTTTGTTGTTTATGTCACAGAAGTTTAAAAAACAAAAAAGACAAAATTGAAGATTACTACATGGTTAGGATTTGCCTTCTCTTTTACTAATGGCTTTGCAACACCTAATGCTGGAAGAAACCTGTGAAGGAAACCAATGAGTAACTATGGTTTTTTACTTCTTTTTGTTTTAAATTTGAGTAGATTTATTGCTTTACCATTTTTCAATATAATCCCCTTGCTTGATGGTATTTGCCAGATTTGAGTTGCTTAAACATAGGGAAGAAAATAAAAATGTTTGGACAAGATTGAAGGTGGAGACCTAGCGATACACTCCACCAAAACAGTTCTAATGAAACCCACAGAAAGGCTGTTTACCTTATACTCAGAGACTTCAACAGGTATTTACAGTAAAGCTTTCTCAGCAAAAGACTACAGAACAGTTCTGACACTGATATTTAGGATGGGTTGCATAAAAACACTCTAATTTTACCTTGAATGAAACATACATGAAATAGTACATGTAGCAGAAAACTGGAACCTCATATAAAATGTGTGTAGGGTTTTTCTACCATGTGTTTGAAATTCCCCCTCCCTCCCTTCCCCTAATCTTTTATGCACTTGTGAGAATTATCTGTTCATCTGCACACACATATCCGGGCACCAATGTAATTTACACGTTTCAATGTTTCGTGTCACCTTCTCCAGCTTGCATTATCGTTAATTTGAAAACCAAGAAAGCTTTAGCTCTAATGATCATTTGCTTTTCTCTGTTGTTCTGAAGGTCACAATTCGCTAAAATAGTGAAAAATTATTGTTAAAAGCCAAATACATTCTTGTCTCAGCCATGTGCAGAAAACATTGTCTCCAAAGACTATGTAACATATCCAAGTTCCTGCAATCACAACACAAGGAAAAACATTTAATTTCAACCTGAAATGACTCCATATTTATTTCTTCAAGTTTGATTAATGAAGTGCCATAATCCCTGAAGGTTGGCTTTTTTCCTTTTACAATGTGAAATTATTAATTACATACATGCATATTTGATCTGAATTAATTTTACACTCACTGGCAGAGTAACTTTAAAAATGCCTGATGGTATGAATCCTTCAGCCTAAGGATCATGCCAACAGATCTTTTCTGTTGGTTCGAAGGAGAATCCAATGGGTTTGCAAAATTAGTAACTAACTACATTAAACACAGACTTTCAAAAGGGACCACACAAAACAAACCACTGTAATACATTAATTAGCCTTGAGACTACCTCTTGACACCATACTTATGATGAAATGATACAGAATATAAATGTCCTAATAGCTACATCTTTTTCAGTTTCTTTTAAAAAATGCTCATTAACAAACGTATGAATTTTTTCAACTAGCATTGACATGTGATCAATTCTATACTGTGCCTAGTAGACGAGATTGCCATCCACTGAAAAGCTATTTTTTGAGAAACTACATTCAACATGTTTTCTCAGTTAATACCATAGTTATAGAAAAGAAAACTTTAGATTCCACACAAATCATTAAATCAACCATTTAGTGACTTTCCCTCCAGAATAAAGGAGAGAAAAAAAAGAAAAAAAAAAAGAAGCTAAATGAGAGTGAAAAAACCTAGATAAACTCCATTTTTACTGCTTGAACCGAATGAGAGAAAACAAATGAAGTACAGAATTATACTGATAGTATTCTAGGCTCATGTCTATACTCCTCAATTACATCAGTTTTATCATTCAACTGTCAAAATCCAGCATGAATAAAATGTTATTCTTTATTTTCTATTCTGTAGTAGATTCACTTTTTGTATCACAAAAGGTGTTTTGAATTCAGCTAAGTAATTAGCTACAACAGGATATGCATTGATGTAGTATAGTAGGGTACAGTATAGCATAAGATAAAACACTAATCCTGTATTCATAAAGGAAGGTCTCCAGCCTCACACTTCATACTACATTCAAGACTATAGATGGACAGCTAACAAATGAACAGCTTGATGTTATTGTTCCCAGTGGAAGGTAACTTATTATTTAGGAAAACAGTTAACCATGTCACAGCACAAAACAGATGTATTCCCTTAATGTAAATGTTATGATTTAAATTATTCATTACAGTAAAAAAAAAAACAAAAAACACCTTTTCATTCCTACACTATTTTGTTGTTCTTACAAAAAGTAAATTATGAACAATGGCTTAGGAGCTACAAGTAATTTAAAAGTAAAGGTGTGAAGCTTAATACTGCTAAATACTAAAGACTGAATACTGCTTTGATATTTAAAGTGGATGCAGATTTAATGCCTTGATTTCTTGTCCAAGTACTATACAGATCACTTTAGCACAACAATAATCAGGTCCTAAATAATGCAACCCCTCCATAAAGATGTGTTTTGTTTAACCACTAGTTTGACCACTAGTTAAGGTCATACCCAGAACTTTCGAAACTAAAATGGGGAAACGGAATTTTAGAAGAACCTGCTACTTATTTTAACAGATGCATCTCTCTAAATAAAGAGAATATAGGTTTTTCCCCATAGGCTCTGGCAGAAATTAAAAGAAAAACCTGACATGCTGCAGCAGGTTTTACTGTGGATATCTCTGCTAACCTTGAAATCTGATAGGTTAGCTTCATCATTTAGCTACAACTAGCTACCACAAGACTTACCTCCACCATTTTTCTGACACAGATAGGGGAATCGCCACACATTCCCCAGCCCCACAGAAAATCCAACTTGTGCCAGAATATACTGAAGTTTGCTGTTCCAAGCAGGTCGTTCATCTTCTACATCTGAGCCTTCTTCAACATCTACATCTTTTTCTTCTTGATCATCAACCATAAGTTCACTCTTCTTAAAGGCGTCATCTGAAGAGTCTTCATTAGAGAGAAGGTCCTTAACTGACTCAATGACCTCATCATCTAGTTCTCTTTTCACTACCTTGCTATTCTTAGGCATTTGTAAGACAAGAAAAACAGTAAGCAAGTCAAGTTCAGCTGAGACAGACAGACCAGCGCTGAAGAAAGCTCTCCCTTTGCTTGGCCAAAAATATTGAAGAAATAGACTGAAGATGGTGCCTGATGAGTCCTTGACACCAGGGAATCAAGAGTAAGCACGTCTGCTTCTGAACGTTTGTTCTACTGAAAGTATCTGTGAAAAAAACAAAAAAGGATATTATACTATTATGCAGAAGAAACTTAATTTAGAAAACACATGGTTTCGTTTACCCATTTCTGTTTATCTCAATGTTTTGACAAAAAGAGAAAAAAGAAGAAAGGGATGTTAAACCACTTCCAAATTATAAGAATTAAGTTCACTTTTTGGTTTTAAATACTTCTGTAGAACACATTTCATTCACTTGCTGAGAGTTTTGTTTCAGATTTTTTATTTCCTAAAGACCAATAGGCTAATTGCTCGTATTTTGACGGATTAACAAGATTCTTCTTAGCAGGCATAACAGGATACACACTTTACATAAAATTTAGGAACCCAATTCCATTACTTCCTGACTTAACAACTGTACTTGAATTTATTAAAAATATATTTTGAATAAAGTAGTTTAATTTTTTAAGATCATTTCTAAAAGTCATGCAGCAATTAAGATTTTGATATATACAATGCACCTAGTGCTTCAAAAGCAAAGGTGACTTATTCTCCTGTGTCCTTCATCATGGAATATATAATCACAATCATTTTTTCAAAGGAGAGATGCTCATCTCTTATGAGCTTTGACGCTTTAGATAGTTTCTTAGAAACAGGAAACAACTAAACATACCTCAAACACCTGAAAAGTTGTAATCAAATCTGTATTAAAATTCCTGCTCTTTCAAACATGTATGTACAGACACAAAAATGCCTCTATTTGAATATGTGTTTTTCTTTTGATACTGTTTTGGTTTGGCCTGGATAAATGCCAAGTGCCCACCAAAATCGCTCTATCACTCCCCCTCCTCAGCTGGACAGGGAAGAGGAAATACGATGAAAGGCTCGAGGGTCGAGACAAGGACAAGGAGAGATCACTCACCAATCAGCATCATGGACAAAACAGACTGAACTTGGGAAGAAAAGGGAGTTTAATTCATCACCAGTCAAATCAGAGTAGGATAGCGAGGAATAAATCCATATCTTAAAACACCTTCCCCCCAACCCTCCCTTCCTTCCAGGCTCAACTTCTGTCCTGCTTCTCTACTTCTTCCCCCTGAGTGGCACAGGGGGATGGGGAATGGGGGTTGTGGTCAGTTCATCACTCGTTGTCTCTGCCGCTCCTTGTCGCTCAGGGAGAAGAGTCCTCATGCTCTTCCCCTGCTCCAGTGTACAGATTCCTCTCACGGGAGACAGTTCTCCACAAACTTCTCCAACGTGAGTCCTTCCCACAGGCTCCAACTCTTCATGATCTGCCCCAGCATGGTTCCCTTCCCACCGGGTGCAGTCTTTCAGGAACAGGCTGCTCCAGCATGGGTCCCCCATGTGGTCACAAGCCCTGCCAGCAAACCTGTCCGGTGTGGGCTCCTCTCTCCACGGGTCCGCAAGTCCTGGCAGAAGCCTGCTCCAGCACAGGGCTCCCCACGGGGTCACAGCTTCCTTCAGGCTTCCACCTACTCCAGTGTGGGGTCCCTTCCACGGGCTGCAGGTCGCTGTCTGCTCCACCGTGGACCTCCATTGACTGCAGGGGGACAACCTGCCTCACCATGGTCTGCATCACGAGTTGCAAGGGAAGGCTCTCTGCTCCGACATTTTGGGCAGCTCCTTTCCCCCCTCCTCCTTCACTGACCTTGGTGTCTGCAGAGTTGTTTCTCTCACATAGTCTCACTCCTCTCTCTACCCTGACGTTTCACCGCTGAGTTGTTTTTTTTTCCCTTTCTTAAATATGTTGTCACAGAGGCGCTACCACCGTCACACTGACTGGTTGGTCTTGGCCAGCGGCGGGTCCATCTTAGCACTGGCTAGCACTGGCTTTATCAGACATGGGGGAAGCTTCTCGCAGCTTCTCACAGAAGCCACCTCTATAGCCCCCCCCCGCTACCAAAACCTAGCCACACAAACCCGTAACAGAGACAATCATTTAAAGACCTATCAACTTGCTTGCAGTTGCCATACTGAAGGTAACAGTAAGATCTTGGGGAGGAATATTTTTTGAGAAATTCTTCACTATTCACATGGGATAAAACTAGTATGTGCAAAGCCATCTGCATAATTAAGAGTCTTAAAAGGGATTTAGATTATGTGTTAAGCTTCATGAAAACCCTGAAGAGGGAGTACACAAGGAGTCTAATCAAGAACTGCTAACTGATGAGAATCAGAAATTACTCTGGGATACATGAGACCTTTCAGCTTTTACTTTTGGACTTGCTGCAACATCTGGTCCACAGGAGAAAGGATATATCATGTTCTGATGAACTCACATGTTGCCAAGAACTGTAAGGTATTACTGGACTGCTAGCATAATAATTGAGAGATCAAGCACCTCTCGGCTGCGTCAGCAACACACCAGAAGGAAAGACGTTAAGCCACTGGAACCCAGCCCACAGCTTATCAAGATGAGACTTCACAACAACAGAACTGAAACCTCTGTGACCACAAGTACTATCACCAACCTTGTGGCCAACAGGACAATTCCCCTTTTCAATAGTTTCCAAGGATTTGGAAGTTGAGCTTCACTCCAGTTGCTTACTAACCTCTTTCCATTCATTCCCCAGATTCCCATCACTGCCTTCCCACTTTCCTTCTTCCTCCTGTTACTGCCTCCTCTCAGCAACTCCAGCTCTGGCAGTCACCCCAAATTTTAAGCCCAGTAGAGCCTACTGGCCTGTGATCTGCTTCGTGCTCACCACTGATGCTGGAAGGGTTCAGGGTCCTATAAACCTTCTTTTCGGCATGTGGTGGAACTACTATCAGGCTTTGCTTTGTCTCATATCAGTTTTTCTAAAAAAAAAATACGTATATGAGCCATACACAGAACAGTATAATGGGGAGAGCTGTTAAGACAACAGAGAAATCCTAATACTGTATCCTGTGTATCTGGGCTAAATGGATGTCTGCTCAGGTCTCTTTTTATGTGTTTTGTCTTTTAGGTTGTAAACTCTTCAAAGGACTACATCCTCTTCTACTCCATGTATGGTTCAGCAGGTCTTCGTTATGACTCAGATATCTAGGTAGAACCAGAATGCAAGCACCAATAGCACATTAAGTTGAAGCATTTAAGCAGTCCTAAAGGAGGTTTGGGTTTATAAGCCACAGCATCCGGTACTTCAATCACTACTTCTAGTCATATTTCAAACTTTTCTTGTCCTTTTATTCCACTGATGTAAATTAGAGCAGCTTCTCAGTTCCAGTAATTAGTAATAAGTTCAGGGAGTAGGTTAAAATGAAATAATTTTCTCTCTGTATTTACTGTAACAGCTACACAAGTGAAACTATATCAGTATTTGACTGCAGGTCTGGAATCCTTCTCTAAATATAATAAGCAAAAGATATTTTTAGTCAAAAAGGCACAAGACATCTATCAGTATTTATTAAAATGTTTAAAAAGGTCATATCTGTAGTAATTATTTAAGACAGAGTAACTTGCAGGGCAGCAATATGATTTATCTGGAGTTCTCACAGATGAGTCAATTCCAACAGAAATTGCATCATTCTGTCCTGTCATGCATTAAACATCGCATTACTACACTTCAGAATAAACTGGGCTTGATACTTTTATTCCCAGCATAGTATCATATTAATTTCCCTTTCATTAACCTTCCATTAAGCACAATGTTATCAATAGTGCTATCACTGTATAGACTTGCAACACTTGCAGGGCTTGAGAAAACGTGGGAGGCATACTCAGCAGACTGGTGCTTGGTCTAACAGTACCGGTTTTCCAATTGAATATGTATTATTGGACAGACTGCATGAAGGATGCAGGACAGTCCTTCAGGATACATCACAAATCCACAGGTGGTTTCCAGCTGTCAGATTTAACAACTTGTTCTCTATACTAAAGGGTTCGGTACTAAACCAAACGAGGAGTCCTACCTCACCAGACACTACCATCAGGTGCAAATGTTCAAAGCGTGGTCCGAACTGGTTTGTGCAAGGAGCCTACAGTTCCACGCTCGACACTCCCAGAAAACACTCCAAGACACACACAGAAACCTCTCTCTCTGATCCACATCACACCAGCACAGATGGTGGACACCAAACTATTCAGCCCGAGCTAGGTCTAGGTATGAGGGCTACCAGGTGAAGACTGAGTAAGGAGATACCTAGTAAAGCTACTCATCAGCACAGTTTGGATAAACATGAACCACTGAACAACCTCTTTTTTGATATCACAGTACTGAATTTTAGCACTTCTACCTATAAAATGCTATTTTAGGTTCTCATATCACTTGGATCTCGTCCAGTACTGAAATTAAGTTCTTCATTAGCATCAAATAGTAACTAGGAAATATCATGCCAAATTCTGTTTAACTGCTCTATCAGTTAGTTCCACTACCAGCTACCTTCTACACAGCCTTGTGCAGTAATACAGCATCATGTGCTAGGACTGTTTCTCCTAAGTATCATTAAAAAATCTATGTAACAAACCACCATATTTACTAAAGAATTACAGAATACAGTGTCACAGAGTCAGCCATTACTGGGACCATTTTAAACTCCAAATCTTAAACCTTGTCATGTATTTCAAAATATTACTATGCTGTACTATTACCAACACCTTGGATTAAAAGTAAAACATCTAAAATATAATTTAGGTTTATTAAAGCCATTTGTTTGGCAGTCAGGGGTTTTTTTCTATATTAGATCTAGATCATGGAATTTGATCAACTGATTTAATTCTGTTTTCCAGGCAGATTCACTCATCCTTTTCATAACTCAAATGATGTCATGTGTTGGATGAAACACTGCAGGCATATTTTTATTATCACATATACTGAAGAATGTAATTTTTCTCTGGACTTTTCCACAACTGAAATGAATTAATAAAGATGGTATCCCTTTTCTTATGTAAAATCCCCTGTAAAAAACACAAGTTTCTAAAATTAATCTTAAAGTGACCTGACAAGTGCCTCTACTGTTTGAAGGAATTTAACAGAATGGAAATTGCTGAACAGTCCAGGCTTCAGTTAGAAGAATATTTAGAAAATTACTCTGTCACTGAATTAACAGTAATCAATATTCTGAGTTAGCATAAACAAACTTTTGTAAACAAATTAAACAAACTGGCTAGATTTTTATGATGTCTTACTATCATTGTCCTTGATATATTAAAATTTCTATTTCTTTCTCATACTAAAAGATAAAACAGTGAGTAATATTTGACACATAAGCAAACTGCAGGCCTAAACTTTCTTTCTCAGAACACAGTGGGAATTTTGTTATTTTCTTCTATGGAAGAAGAATCAAGCCTTAATGCATCAGCATGCCGAAGTAAAGTAACCTGATTAGACTGCCACATTATCAGCAGATTAAGCAATAATAATCCCTTGCGACAGGGAATTCAGACCCAAATTAGCTCCCTGGGAGATCTGGGCTCGCTATAGAACTTTTACTTCAGCTTCAGGCCCGCAATACAGAAACGCTGGCACAGGGAGATAAGACCTGTAAAGCCTCCGCTGACCAAACTGTATGCATTTGCAGTAAGACTCAAAAGAACTTCATTAGTCAAAGCACCAAAAGACATGCTGAAAAATTTTGCTGCATACCCTTTTCTCCCAATCTTTAGACGTAATGCCTAGTAAGGGAGTTGTACTACCTCTGTCCAACACTGCCTGCTCCTCTTCACCATTACACTGGTGATGAATCTTATGTTAGGCTCCCTTTCAACGCACCGCTGTTACAGATCTGCATGCCAATATACAGACACTAGTAGACAAACACTGTACTTCTAGCTCTCTCAACTGTGTCGTACCAGTAAACAATTAAAAGTTATGAGGCTAGGGATTTTCACAATGTGTACAGCAAAACAGGCACCAAAAAAGAAAAATCTCACTTGCTTACAAATTTGAAAGTATAGTAAGTACAGCTGCCCCACGTTTGTGCAATTACAGCACAAGTCTCTATAAAAAGCCATTTATAAATCAATTGCATGTTTAAAACATCCCATAATACTATTACAGCTGATATAACTAATATTAAAGAACTTCTAGCAATGCTTTTCTGACATAAGTTTAAACATGATTATTTTTACATTGTTTTCCTTTTTAAAACCAGCACTCTTCTCTAAATAGGAAAGCCCAGCAAACCCTCCATTCTTTTCTAACATGACGCACTTTATTTCTTTCATTATCTTATTTTTGTATCTAATGAAAACACAGCAATTCAGCAAAATTATCTAGACTCAAATTTTACCGCATTACAAATAATCCTTAAATCTTATTTAATCAAAAAAGGTTTCAGTCTTCAATGTGAGTTGGAACAAAAGGAAAGAAGGGGAAAAAAAATAAAATAGCGTGTTCATACTTCATAAAAGACTATCAAGAAAATCCAGACAGAAAGTAACTTTCTAGAAGGCTACCGTAACATCATAAAAAAATAGAGAAAGGGAAGAATGGATACCTTTTTGAGTTCAATGTTTGCCATTAAAGGGAGAAAAGATTAACGTTCTGTTCTTCAGAGCTCTGCGTTCTTCTCCGATGAAGCAGTCAGCGTACCAGTGTGCTGCTGTGGGGTAGCAAAATGCAATATAAAGCTGCAGCCAGTTCACATAATAACCTCTGATCTGAAGGTAGATTGTGATAGTGCAGTGTACCAGTCCAGTCCCACAAGCTTACGTCTTATGCTCCTGTTCACAAAATCTCCACCTTGACTCCCAGTGAAGAAACCAGTATGATTACGCAGAGGACAGAGAACTAAAAGTCAGGATTCTCACCATGGCAGATGTTCATAAGAGATCTTGACCAATATTCACACCAAAGGTTTCAGTCTGTATGAAATCACTGGATGAGAATTATATGAAAAAGTGAAGAAAATGAGCTTTTGCACCTTGAAGGAAACTTATAAAACGCACTTCAAACACGAGTCTATGAGATAGGCAGAAGAAAGCATGACAGGAACAACCGATATAGAAAAAAGAAAATCAAAGTTTTAGGAACAAAGGCCTGCTGTGAGTCGGCAAAATGGAATCAGGCCATTGGTGCAGATAGGACGGGGGAGAATAGCTAATGACCACCATATTTGAGTGAGAAAGAGAGAAAGAAGACTGCAGGAGCAAACCAGGTTTTGTGGGAGTACTGTGATTGTGAAGAATGGCTATCGCTGGGGGAATCTGTGTACAGATAATTATTTCAGCAAAAGTTACACCGTGTTACAGTACTCGTTGCACAGACTGAATTACTGCTGCAATGCAGCATTGTGTTCTTTGGTGGAAATAAGAATATGCACCATAGCCTTTTTGCCTAGTCCATTTTTATCTATCTACTGAAGCTGCCATTATGCTGCTCTTCAGAGTGAACTCCATGATCCAGCTAGTGTAATACAGCCTCTCAGTAACAGATACAGATTCAATAGGTATTTAACTCAATCACAGTGAAAGATAATTATATTTTACACAATGAAACTTACATGTCTCTGCATTCTTGAGCAATGTTACCTGAGAGATGTTAATGCATGTTACACGTACTACATTACATTGTAAAAAAAAAAAAAAAATAAGAGCTCAGTGGGCTACGGGAGACTTGAAACCATTAGAAAATGTGAACGGTTTTGATTCTTGTATCTCTATACTAAATCATTTCCACTATAGCAAAACTATATAAAGACACAACACTAAATTCACACCTGCTGCAAATATGAGTAGTTACACAGACTTCAGTGACACCATTTATATTGTTGGGAAATTCATCCTCAATTCCTCCAAAATGTTCTTCCTGGCCTTATCTTGCATCAAGAACCTGCAGCCTCAAATGCCGACAATTTCTCTCACAGATTAGTCTCCTTAAATTTTAGTTAGCGGAGAATACTTTCTACTGTTATAACACAAACAGAATCATTTGACAAATATAGTAAGATCTCTTTCTCAGCATTGTTCATTGTCAATAGATTTGATCTTAACAGCTTGTATGACTTCTTCAAAATCACTGGCCACATAGAAATATCCAAGAGAGAGAACATTACAACCTACAGCCCCTGAATGCAATTTTTTTTTTCTTTTCATTGCATGTAATCTCTGAAGACTTTATCAGCCTTACTGTAGTTTCTCACCTGCCTTCACAGATTTCTCAGTATTTTCTTCTCACAAATCAGCTTCACTGAAATACTTCACAGACTTACACGATGTGCTAACTGTAATTTCCTATTCAGATGGAGGAAACGTATCACTTCTCCTGCAGTCTTTTCTTACAGGTACTTATTGAAGGAACAAATTCAGTAGTTACCACTCCTCTAGCTGAAGCTGAGTGAAGCAATCATCTCAACAATTCTGACAATACTCCATCCTTGACTGGTCAAGCTCAAAAGACATAACTGCTGGCAACTTGAAACAAAACCTCCATTTTCTAAGTTCACCATATAAGCTACAACAGGACCATGACTTTATTATAAAATCTTATCACACTCTGAGAAGGGAGAGGATATAAAAGTGTATTAAATATTTCAATCAATTACTAAATTTAAGTTGCAAAATCAAGTACTTAAAGTTAGATATTACCAGATATATAGTTGCCCTGAGACATTAATTCTCTACCCTCTGTGCTTCGGAATGGATCAAGAAGAAAATCAAGATGCCCTCTGGAAGAATTTATGTGATGATTTCTTTGGTTAGTTTTTATACATAAGCAAAGAAGCTGTACTGCTCGTAGACAGGTTAGCATAAAGCTTGCTTCTCCTCAAATCTAATTTTTTAATTTCATTATATAAATCATGCTTTCAGGTTATGTTACAGTAAATCCCTATGTCTTTAAACAGAAAATTATTAATACCAACTCCACTATAGAATATCCAACACTGTAAACTTCCTACTCGAATTTCCCTTCCCTTCTCCGTTTTGGCCTAAGAAGAGCATGCTGAATCATTGGGACTGCAGCACACATTTCTGACAATTGAAATGCAAAAATATCATATGCCAGAAGCAAAAGACTATTTTCCCAAAGTCGGAAATAGACTGATTCAAGGCATTGCTGTACACAGCATTACGCAAATTTTTTCTTTTCTTTCTCCCATATAGAAAATAGGGAACCCCTAGTCTTAAGAGCAAAGGGTAAGAATGAAGAGCTCTGTTTCAGTGGAGGCTTCTAGAAAGCTCAGCCCAGCTAACGCCATTGCCTAAAGCAACCATTCTGGCAGTTAACGTTGCTCTTTCACACTACTTTGTATGGGCTTGTCAGGTTTTGTGCATCTGGCTCTTCCGTAGAGTAGCACTCAGTTACTATTTGTCGACGATACTTTTTTCCTCTAAATTATTCAAGAACATTTCCTGAGTAACAGCACGGCTACTTTGAATCAATTCATGAAAGAAGGGAGTTGCTTCAGTTTTTAGATGCCACCTGCTGATACGTCAAAGTTATTCTGCAACCAGCTTAGAATTCATAGATCTTTAAAGTCACATGGAAAAGCTGCTAGTGGTACTATCATTTTTTACAATCCATTGCCATGCCGATCTACAGACTTTAAGAGCAACTGACCCAAAACTGTTCTTCCAAAATCAACAGATATTTTGTCTTTTGGAGCAAGAACATTATTCCTTGACATAAGTGAAACAGTGCAATGGAAAGCAGCTGGTGACACAGATGAACATGTCCTTAATGTTGTGGACACTTTTGGTTCTACACTAGAAAATTTCATTAAAAAAATCTGTCTTCCCAGAAAGACTCCTACCACAAATACTTCCCAAGTGATGTAATTCCATACCACTTGAGCGGCAACTACTCCAATATATCTTAACAATGCAATTTATACCAAAAGGAATAGCTGTAATTAGTAGATTGTGTTTCTGAACAACCTGCGATTTTTTTTTTCTTTTCTGATAAATTCAAGATTTTAGAAGTTGTGTGCATACAGACTTTTGCAATATATTGCAGAGAAAAGAGAGTTGTTAGCTGTTCAATCTATGTGGTCCTCATCTGCACTAGTACTTTTTCGCTTGCTTGCCCGTAAGAAAGAAGAAATCTTTAAGAACGACAAAACACTAAAGGCCAACAGGAATCAGCTTATGCTGCAGAACTAGTTTCAAGATGCCTCAGCAGTTTCACTTGCTCAGTTTCACTATTAGTGCCACATCTGAACAGCTATGAAATGGCTTGGTTTCTCACCCACAGATTAAAACCAATGGGATTTTTTGTTCTTGAATCTGAACTGCAGAACTGAGCCCAAAGGGAGTGTTTGATATGCACCAAACATAGGATGCAACTCTAACGTTATCTTAACCGCATGGTCTATGTGCAAACCAAAATATATCAGCCCAGACAAAATTCAGCAATCTTTCCCAAGTATTTTTTAAAGTTTCCTTTTTAATGAGATGTAGCAATGTGAAGCACACTACTAAATAGAAAAAAAACGAGTGTGTTGTCATCATTTTTTAACCAAATGGAGAAAGCTGTCTGCATAATACATCCAGCGCACGTGTACATGACATCAGGTAACAAAATCATTACTTCCTTCATTTATGATTTTCTCTGGAGGAGGAAACAGAGGTCTGGATCCCTGACCTATAGTATGTCACAGTGACATAATGATGGTGACATACTATTTAAAAATAATAAGGCTTCTCTTAGAAATCAATACTACAGCAGCAAGATTGTTACGTAGCAATACCACACCAAAAATAAAATGGCTGATGAGGATGAGGTGCTGACTACAACATCTTTCACAAGTAAAACAAAGTACAATTCACTTAAATGAACAAATCCCACCGCGACCTCTCATGTGGCAGGTCAGTGCGACAGAGCAGACACGCTTCAGTCACCTCGTTTACTTCCACAACAAAAGCAAAGCCTCGCAAAGAAATTCCAGTTCGCTCTAATACTAGAAAAATCGGAACAAATCCAGCCGATACGGGGATGGGAAATAAGAATTAATATGAAACGGAAGAGAAAAAAAAAATATATCACTGGGAGAGAAGCGTAGGTATGAATCTACTCCGCGGGCACGCCGTAGCACGCAGAGGGCTCCAACGCTTAAAATCCTGAGCAGAAAAAACCAATCCAAGCCGCACAAAGGTTGAGGGAAGGTGCTCGCTACCGTCACCACACCCACCCAAACATGGCCGACACCGGGGTGCACCGGCCCCCAGCCCGCGCGGGGACGGGCACGCGGGCGGCGGGAGGGACCCGCG
>Ga0065711_1032471_pt1 | contig 27277 bp, 17 predicted proteins | sample Hoacrofraction12_FD_59098 | JGI IMG/M metagenome (GOLD analysis project Ga0065711, IMG submission 59098) | Hoatzin crop microbial communities from Cojedes, Venezuela - Epithelial fraction 12 v2 (version 2) | ecosystem: Host-associated > Birds > Digestive system > Esophagus > Crop | place...
TTAGGCTGGATATAAGGAAGAAATTCTTTACAATGAGGGTTGTGAAACACTGGAATGGGTTGCCCAGAGAGGTGGTGGAGGCCCCATCCCTGGAAACATTCAAGACCAGGCTGGACAGGGCTCTGAGCAACCTGATCTAGTTAGTGGTGTCCCTGGTCGCTGCGGGGGGGTTGGACTAGATGACCTCTAGGGGTCCCTTCCAACCCAAAACTCTCTATGATTCTATGATTCGATATCCCAAAACCAAGATTTTGAGACACCCGAATAAACATTTACAGTTGTGGTTTCAAAGGCCCATTAAAAATAAAAATATCAATGTGCTTTTCTGTTTGTCAGTGTCTTAGACTTTTGGGAAAACCGTGTGGAGAACTGAATGGGAACATCCCCTTACAATAGCAGCTATTGTAAGACCAAACAGTCTGCAAACTCCTGAGCTTCTGTAGTTGCCAGCTATACGACATAGAAAGGGAAAGTCACACTAGACCTATTTATTTCATTTCAGTCAATTTTCTAGAAGCATTATTTTTTTGGCATTGTTATGAGGGAAGATTTTTTGCTGTGTATGTCTGCATGGTAATAAATGTAATGAAATAACTATAGCTAGTGAATACTTTACATTAAGTGAATACAGAATAATTGACTGACTGGAAAATAAGCTGCTTGTTGAATCCAGACCTGGCTTGGAACTTCGAAACATTGTATGAGTAAGGTAAAAGCAGCACAATCTCCAGACTAACCTGTAGGAGTCTCTGAAACTCATTGTGTCATGTCCAGAGTCTTCCTGGTCCTCCTCAGAAACTTTGAAACAGACCTTCTTGATTCCACCGTGCTCAGCTTTGTCAGGATCACTCTCTTCTGTTCCCAGGGAAGGTGGAGATGTCTCCTCCGTAGATGGTGGCTCACAGGCACCACCTTCTGTAGGTTCTGTTATGGTGGACAGAAGTCTGCAAAAGGAAAACATAGAGCTCTCAGGGACTGGTGGGTAGTCTCACAAATGAGGTATAAAGACTACGGCTGGATTTCAGCTATGTGAAATCAATGCAGCCTTGCCAGCATTTTACACAGACTACAGCTACGTAAAATGGCAAGCTCTGAAAGGGGTTCATTGAAATCCACGGATCTCAGTTCACAAAAGGTCCTGTTTCCATAGGTACCCTGCCTCCATAAGGTACAGCTTAATCACTGTGACCATGGTGGCCTGAAAGGGCTGTTTTTAACTCACCAGAGTCCTCACTTTCTTCATCCAAGGTGCTGGGTTTCTCCTCTGAGGCAGTGCCTCAGCTCGCTGGCTCTACCCAGCAGCTACCGCCCTTTCTTAAATATGTTTGAGCCAAGTTGCACAGGTTTTTGGGTCAGCTGAAGTTTTGGTGCACAATGGCCTGTGCTCTCTTCTTACTGGGATTCCTGGAAGTGGCTGCAAGTGGCTTAGGGCAGCTTACGGCCTCCTGCCACACAGATCACCCCTGCAGCCCCTGCTACCAAATCCCTGCCAGTTTTGCACAATACACAGATGCACTACTCAAATCCTTCATTACTACTGCTAGGAGACCCATGACGTGAAAAAGAGAAAGCAAAAGACAAAAAGAGGAAAGGAAAGCATGGGTGCTATAGAGAAAGCTGCCTGAAATCACAAGTTTTGCTTACTCCTGCCTTATGACAGACAAAATCTCAAGGGTAGAGACTCTGTCTATATGGAATTCCAAAACTGCTGTTGGCACCAAATAGATCCTTACATTGGAATATGTAGTAAGCAAAACAGTGGCTGTTGAATTCAGTTAGACTTTCAGGAGCAAAGGACAATAATATACACGTTGGTGGATCTGCACAGGAGTAGGCTTGACACAACTAGCGAGGAGCTGTAATGCCCGTGCGAACAGGTGAGTGTAAGAGCACAGCAGCTGGGGCCGACAGGCACAAAGTGTATTCTGAGGTGAATGCCTCCTCTTTATCAGAACTGCCCTCTGCAGTGCACGCGGGACGCTTTACTCACTTATTTATCTGGATGACATATTGCTTCATCTCCTTCACTGCAATGTCAAGTTTGTTAAAAAGGTGCAAGTATGAGTCCTGTATCTCCCGATCTTCCTGTTTCAGCAGAAAACTGAGTCCCCTTTCTTCCTGAATTGTTCCTCCATTCTGCTGGCCAAAGCTACCATCAAGATCTCCATCTTCTGGGGTCAGACATCTCCAGGATGGTGCAGCCATAGTGGTGATGCAATGTTGAGTATATGAGACTGGATTTACGGTACCTACTAAAAATTGAAGGGTTAGTTAGTATGGCTCTCATGACTTTCCCCACTGCATCCCAATAATGATAGTCTAGGATAGTTGGATTTTAACAGAAAAAAATAAAGTTTCACAGAATTATTTTATATAATTACACTTTATGATAAAGCAGTCTTTAAAAAAAAAAAAAAAAAAAGTGAAGGGTTTTCTTCCTGGCATGCCAACTAGGTGTTCTGAATTTACTGCAGTCCAGAAATAGGTTAATTTATGGAAGTAAAGACAGCAAGTGTCCACACATATACAGACAGCATGGATAGTATCTCAAAGCATTTGTTGAAATGTTAATGAATGCTTGTTCTCAGGAGTTGGTCTGAATTATTATTCCAGCTTTACAAACATTTACACACACACACACACACACACATATATATATAAAAAGAAATAAGATTATGTCCTTACAGAAAACAAATAAAATTCCTTTTCATTTAAAAATGCTGACAGTTTTGGTGTGGTACTTTGCTAACCACCTTAGCTCATATTAAAAATACTATGGAATTTTAACATCTTCAAGCGAGCAGGGCTTCTTTATCGACCTCATTTTGAATAGTCAATGCCGTTCTCCAGAAGACTGGTTAGTCTACACTTCCCTGTGTCTCTTCCAAACATCCCTCCACTCTGACCTTCACTAGACAATGAATCAGAAGCATATTAGGTGAGATCATGATGGAGAAATGTTGGAATTCAAATCGTCAGGTTGTAGGACAAATGCTATGTAGCAGCTATTTATCAGAAAATAGATCCCCTTACCAGAGTAGAGACTTTCACCTCCAATGCGTGGAATTTATTTAGTCATGACAAAAAAATGGCACTACAACCTGATTGACTCGTGTTTTCCCCCTGACTGTAGCCTCTCTCCACAGCTCTAGCACTACTGTTAGCCCCATTCACTTTTCTTTTAGTCAGTCAGTCACCTCTACTAAGTTTGAAAGCAATACTCCAGGACACTTAATTATCGTGAGCTGACCACGCTGCTTAGCTGGCAACAACACTTGACCTGAAGCCTCTCTACACTTAAAGGCATTACTATTTTACAACACAAGGAGGCTGTCATTTTACTATAGAATTTTAAGGAGGAAGAAAGGCTACTGGCAAGACTGTGTTTCTCTGGAATGTATTTTGACCTCGATGAGCAGTGAAAAGACACAACTTTTTATGCAGATAGATTTGGTACGATTTGAAAGTTAGTTATCACCTTGTTCTGGATCAAGACCAATAATAGAGGGCTTCCGTCCAATGCGAATGCTGAACGACCTCCCTGCTGAGGTAGTGTTTTTGGGGTATGATACCTCCATGAGGTTAATGTGGCAGTTGGTGGGGCAGAAATCCATGCTGTTGAGGGGATGTGGTTCCATGATGGCTTGCTTGAAGGCTGGGTTCACCTTTGTTTTCAGTTCATCTGCAAACTGGGAGAAATAAAGCAAGCACGTGCTACTTCATTTGCAAAAAATGATGATGCAATACAGACAATCCTTGTCTCTTCCTGCCTCCTATTCCAGAATCGTATGATTTCTGCTGCAGCTGGAATAACACATTACAAAAAAAAGCTCACAGAACAACAAATGCAAGCAATTAGCTGTGCCTTCCAGGACTCTCTTTTCAAACGGCTCAGGTAACTGCGCAAAAAAGCACGAAGTTTGTTTACACTATGATACACTATACTTCTGTTCATATTAAATCAGACACAGATCATTCTGTTGTCATATTTCTTCACTGATATGGTGGAAATGAACTTGCAATAACAGGTTATAACCCACAGCTCTGACAAGCTGAAAGGAGTGATTTACAGATAAGGTCCTTTTTCCTCAAAACTTGCAATTTCAATAACTTGCAGAGCTGTTTTCTTGCCTCTAGGACACCTACCTGTAAAGCAGTTTGGATTCATTAATAAAGAATACTAAGACCCAGTTAGCACAATGAGGGATTGTCTGGAGACTTCACCAATAACTAGTAGTGTTGTACCTCTTGGTAGTTTGTGAGCCTTCTGCTAATGCTTTCCAGCTTAGTGTCACAGATTTGCCGGAATTCATACTGGGGCATGGTGGCCACAGCACTGCTTAGGGATATGAGCCTTTTGCAATTCCTTACGAAGTGATTGTCCTCTGCAGCAAAGGCCTCTAAAATCTAAACAAAAAGACAGGATGTCAATGATATGAGACTTGACAGTGAGGGAAAATGTAGTTTTCTGGCACTGAGTAAGTGGCAAAGCCTCCATGTTGTCATGACTGGATAAAGTTGCCTTCAGAACAAGTTGCCTTTATCACTGCCTGAGAACCACTATCATGTCTAATCCCCAGAGTCACAAAATATCCCTCATAAATTTTTAGAATAACTGAAATGGATAAAAATATCCACCTTGCACTGTCAAAGTCACCTGCTCTGGCTTACTTTCATGGGCCATAACAATAATGTTACTGGGATGTGACAGAAACATTTACTATTAGCTCTTTATTGTCATAGATAACCAAAATTCTAAGTGCACCACTGCTTTCCAATAGCAGCAGTTCTGCTTGCTTCCTTTAGTGACCCATCCAGCCTATCAGACAGGGAAGAGCTGCTTGATTTTCTTCGAAGGTAAAGGAAATTCTTGCCTGAAAAGATTAATCTTGAGTATCAGCAAGGAGTATGTTACCAGACAGAAAATCGTGATAATTCCACAGCTGAGTGCTCCCCTCCCTCTACCTCAACAGCTGAAATCCTTGAAGCATTTGCTGACTTGCTCATACCAATGAGCTATTATAACTTGGTGCATTCTAATGAAGAAACCTCCAGGCAGGGTTGAGAAGACCATGTGCTACCTCATCCAAAGAGCCAAGCCAAGCCACCAGAAAATTATTGCCTTCCCTGTTCTGTTCAGGAATGAAGCTGGTCATGTATGTTTTCCCGTACCTTTGCAGTTAGATTGAAGCAACCTTTTGGTTCCACAATTTTCTCCAGGACAAGTGATTTGATTCCAGCACTGCTGACGTATTCGTACACCACCCCATGCTCCAGGTGGGTGTTATCCACAGTCAGGCTAACGAGAGGTGTTTCTTCACCAATGATCAGTGGAGAGCTGATGGTCTGTGGTGTGTGGGCTGCAACCAAAAGAAGTCATTAGAGATGTCTGGCAGCACATAGGAATACAGGCATGCATAGGGAAGAGAAACCTGTTGAGAGGTCTTATTAAATGCTAAGACACAAAGACACAACCTTTGGCTCAAGCAGTCTCTGAGCCACATACTGCTAGAGGCTGGGAGAATATTCTGAGGAAGACATTTGCTGTTGGCCACTACTGCAGACAGGGACAGAGGTTTAGACAATCCACATGCTCCAGTCCACATTCTGATGTTCTTCCGTGTGTGCATGCACACATCCATGCACAGGACACTAACTCAGTTCTGTTCAGCACTCAGACACGCAGACGCCAGCAGAAGCTCTCAAAGAGAAGGGAAGTATGTTAATCTCAGAGTCTTGTTGTTTGTAAGGACCCTCTGGAAGACTGCCACTTTTCTGTCCAGTTTTGGGAAATGCTCCAGATGCATCTTCTGTGCAGACTGAGATGCAGGGCAGGGGTGGGGTGAGGGCATAACATTTTTTACACACAGCAATGCTATTGTCACCAGAGAACAGACACAAGTTATAGTCAGATTGAGATTTTCCAGAGAATTGCTCACGTGCCTCTACCAGGGCACTGCTCCAGCTGCTCCACCGTGGAACTGCACTGTTTGACCATTAGATTACCAGGCTCACCAGACCTTAACTGGGATCCGCACAGATGTGCATCTGTTCCTGGAGAAGTTGCCAATCACATCCAGAGAGTCCAGGCTCAGTCCTTTGGATTGAATCTGGCTTCACTATTCTCCTCTAACATCTGCTTTTCCGAATAAGCTCTCAACATGAAGGTAAAGCAGTGGTTTTTTTCAATTACACTTTGCTAAGTTGGAGGAAATACACCTACACCTTTTGCTGACACAGTGGTAACATGCTCTGAAAACTTGCTCCAGATCAAAGTATTTTAAAATCTTAATCTTTACTCTTAAATAACAGAAAACATAGATTATTCTAGGTGGAGTTACTTGGAGATCTTCCCTCTCCAGCTGCTACTGCCCATAAATTCCTGGTTTGCAAGGGCTACCAAATAATTCCTGAAATGCTGAGCCCTTTCATTCCAGAAACCTTCTCTTTGGTAAAGACCAGAGTCACAGCGGTATGATTTCTATGTGTGTATCTCCATTTTTGCTTCTCCTGAATAAACCGCAACATAACAGTACTTCCTCTGGCAGACCTCATTCTATTACAAAGCTTTACTAAGACAAGAGATATTCTACAATAATAATTACACTTTCTATTTCTACTGCATTTTTCCTTCCTGAAGGCCCAGAATCTCCCCTAGGTTTTCTTCCCCCATGAGAACCCTTTACCTGATTCCTGTTGGCTATTTTGAAGGGAATCCAACTCTGCACCTCCTTCCAGTGAAGTGTTGTCTTTGCTGGAGCCAGGGTGACTGCCATTCAGATATGCAGTGGATGCTGCTTGCTGAACTCTGTCCTCCTCAGCATCTTCATGTGTTCTGTACACCCACTGGTACAATCCCTTTCAACAGATACAGGCTTGACTTCAGCTACAACCTCAGTAAAAATGCCCAGTCTCTATGTTTGGACTACAAAGGTGAATCTAGCTACCAATTTTATATCTCATAAGTTGGCTGAAATATCAACATTACCGCAGCTTTCCCTGAACTTCAGAGAATATAAAATCTAGATCGGTATTTGGGTGAACTTCTAGTTTTAGCAATACTTAATAATATTTAGTACTGTCTGCAGTGTGTGAATTGGGATACATATTATTTGTAGACATTTTGCAACTATAGGCAACTGTGATCAGTTCCTTCATTTATACTAGGACCTTGGCAAGAGAGCAATAAGTCAAGAGAGACATGTATAATTTCTTTTTCTGAATATTTAGTGAGCACAAAAGCACAGAAGAAGGGGAGGAATTAATGTACTTCCTTTGAGGTTTTGTATTCATACCAGTGCTTCCTGTTGTCTGGTCCTGTAGGCTGCAAAATGCTCCAGAACTTCCATATAATTACCATGTGTTGCATTATTCCCATTAACTTTCAAAATACACTGCCCTGGATGCAGGCCTACAGCTGCAGCCTCAGAACCTGCAAAATCAACAGGAGGGGAGTTAGACAGTAAAGCCTTCTGACTATGGAAGAGAAAACTGGAAAGTTTGCACAGGGTTTCTGGGTGAGAAGAGCCAGAGCAAAAGCTAGTTGAATGCTGTCATGTTTCTGCTACTAAGTACTTATTCTGAGAGCTTTGTTGTATAAGGAAAACATCATGTATTTTCAGTAGTGTTGGGAAAAACAGAGACCTCCGAGACCCAAATGCATTCATACTAGAAATTGAAATTCCTGTGGGAAATCATTTGGGATTCTTACATGACTCTTCTAGCCTTATGATTATATTAGCTGAGGTCTTGCTTAAATGTAAACAGTTATATTTGTTTCAGCTTGTCACACTTGAAAGATACAGAACGCTCACATGTTATGCAATTTGCCATGGTCTAAGAAAAAGACTATGATGTACTTAGAACTAGACTAAGACTAGAGTGCAACAACTGACTTCAATGGATTTATTCCAGATCCATGTGAACAAGACCCAGACCCAAATCCAGCTCCTAGAAATCTACAATTAAGGTGATTAACTTTTTTAAGGCACCATCATTTAAAATTTATCCAGTTTTATTCCAAATGCCATCCAAATTTTGCTAGCAAACTCCCGAAAAAGGAGAATCTTTCTAGCTGGCACTTCCAGTTTGCACTCTTCAGACTGTTCAAAAGCAGTTATAGGTGCTGTTATGAAAGAGTGTAATAAATGTGGCTCCTCGAGAACATAGTTTGTTGCATTTGGGTGCTGCCTGTTGTCTGTATACTAACTGCACGTATTTGGATATATGTATTTGTTCTGAAGGAAGGAAGTGGTACACGTCTGAAAGGTCATATTTTCAGCATCTGCTGAAAATAAAGGTTCGAGCTGTGCTTTACTTGCAGCTCAGTTCACATTTCAGTTACGGAAGTAGTAAATATCTCTGTCAATCTGTGTTTCCTCCTTTTAAAAAGGCCAAGGAAAGTGGTTCGCCTCTATCTTATATTGGTAATTTATAGCAGTATTAGCCAACGTAAAGAGAGAAGTAGTCATCAAGTCTTATATCATACTTTGTGATGCCCATTAAGAAACATGATCTATCCACCAACCTGCTGCTCCCACAGCACACTCGCAACTGCAGTGATCCAAACTGCAGCTGACCACAGGCAAAAATAGCGAGGAAGCAACAGACAGCATTACACCTCAACTTTTTCTCAGCCACCTGAATTTTAAATCTTTATTCCCTGTGGCTGTAAAGCTGTATCTTAGTAGTCTTAGAAGAAGCAAGGTTAGGATCACTATGCAAGCGCATTTCTAGCTTGCAAGAGCTCAAGTGACAATGCTTTCTCAAGAGTCTTTCCACAGTACTGTGGATTGCAGTATCACCAAGTTTCTTATACTGTAGAATCCAGTTATTTCTTGTTTGGTGTTGATGGGATTAGTGACTCAACACTCAGTTCATAATAATGATACCTTTTCTTAGACTGTATTTAGGTTATAAGCACTCTAAGGCAGGAACTATCTCATTGTTCAGCGATTTTATATATGAGTGCAACCCTTCTTCATGACAGGGGTTCCTAGTCATTACAGTTATTAAAATAAATTGTCAGAACTTGTTTACATCAAATTTGACAATGAAATCTAGATTTTTTTTAAATTGAGATATACACACACACAAAGAGTTTATATACACATGTATATATATTTAGCTGTACTCCAAGCTTAACTATACCACAGCCTTTCTACATACCTCTTCCTACTGCATGAACATATGGTGGTGCTGCTCCCCGTATCTGAAAGCAAAGTGCTTCAGGACAATCTGGGATTTTAATAATCCTGCAGGTAAATCAAGGAGAAGAGAAAGAGCATTTTAAGTTAGGCTGCCAGAGCTCTGGGCAGTTCTAACAGCATCTTTCCCTGGCATTCACAACCATGTTTTGGATTAAAGAAAGCACCCACATAGCTTACAAACAAATAACAAATAAACAGACCTGAAGAAATCATTCACTCCATTCTCCAAGGCAGATGGGAGATTCTCTTTGTTAATTAAAATTTGGCACTACCAAATTTATTACATCTTTAAATGAATAACACAGGACAGAAACTGCCTATGGTATTTATATTCACTTCCATTTCTAGGCAAACTTCAGTGCACTGTGTTGACTAATACCACCTGAGGATCTTTTCCATTAAAAAAAGAAAGTAGACTAGACAAGACATCCTAGACTGGTATTCAGCATCCAGTGCTCATTGAGGTGTTCAATTCTATGAGAAATTCTGGGATTACAGAATCTGATAATGCACAAGACATTAACAGGGCCAAGCCTCATTATAAGATACAATAATGGACTGAAAAACTGCACAGGCTGATATTGCTAGTGCCATCCAAAAATAAGCCAAGCTTTAATGGGGTGGAAATTGCTTTCCCTTGCACAGATATTAAGAGTCTGAGAAGCTTGACACCTGAGACAGAATGACAATTCTTGTGATTCACTTCTGTTTGTGCACAAGGAAGCCAAAATTTAACTGCAGTATAAAGAGAATACATTCTAACCTGTTCTAGAAGCACAAAGTTCATCACTAAAAACCACCTGTGACTGGTATCTTTCATTTATGTCATTTGCTTTTCTATTGAACAGCTTGTGCATAGCAAAGTATTTAAACAGTTTTCACTACAAACTGTGGAAAAAATATTCAGTAATAGACTTTTCTAAATAATCTTCTCTGTCTTCCCATTTTGGCACTTACTCTTTTGATTTGGTGGCTACCAGAAGCCTAAGCGGCCTTCGTGAACAGAAGGACTGGTTTAAGATGGTTTCTACTTCTGAAAACGGGCGCAGGAATATTAAGTCCTCGTTGACGGAATAGATTTTTCTTCCTGTCTGCAGACCAGCCATCTGCAAATGAAGAACATCACAAAAAACTCTGGATCATTGGCAGCATCTCTGAAAGTTCAGGCTCCAAGGTTCAACTGTCCTCTACTTACTGTTCCTACAATTATTGTCATGTGGAATACTGCATATACAGTGTTGGTTCACCAGATCATTTATCAGTAACCCATAAAGTCATCTGCATTTACAGAAAACAAAGATTTCACCACTCTCTGTCTAAATTTGCCACTCCACAGATATATCTAATTTTGCAACAGATATATCTTCGTACTTTCCTGCTACAATTTTTTTAATAGGGGACTATCAAAAAACAGACAATAAAAAAGGGGGGGGGGGACACACACGGGGGGGGACTGAAAAATAGGGGACTACAATAGACTGGCTGTGATACCGAGGGATATATACAAGTGTGACGTCCCACAACTTGCAGCTCAGGCACATAATTTTCAACTACAGCCATGCAAAACTGACCTATACGTAGTCATATAAGTAAACGTAACCTGGTTTCAAGTGGTGGTAAAAACCTGTCTCTGCTTTAAGTGAAATACTGGCTCTTCATCAGCCTAAAAAGCCACAAGATTTCCATTGTAATCCCTAGCTTTTGCGCCTAACTTTAGTTACTTGGCAATGGTCACACAGGAAGCCAGAGACAGATCTGAAGACAGAACTGAGATTCCCTATTCTGCCCACTGGACAATAACCCTAAACATACTTCTTGATGATCTATACCAGTTAAAATGTGACATAGTAGCGTGTTACAATAGCAAGGAAATAAAAAACTCCCTTTAATGGCATTAAAAAAACCCAACAAACCACAAAAAACGCTTCCCAGGTTAGAATTGCTTCCTCTCATTTCTAAGTCCAGCAGTCGGACTTTCTTCTAAATGTGACAAACCCTTTTCCTACTCTGCCTGGAATCCACTGACAAATTTCTTGACTTGGAAAAGGAGGTCTAAACAGTATTACTGCTGTTGCAAAATTGAATCTGGAAATGTAGGACTGGAACACCCTGCTGACTACGTCTACACATGGCTTGGCTTTTCTTAAATATATTTTGTGGTCTGAAAGTCAGAGATCAGTTTACCTACAAAAACCTATACTTTTTTTTCCTCAAATCAAAGCTATTAAAAGGAAAAACTACAAAGTGCTCTCCTTGATTTAATCCTCAAGCTCTCTACAGTTAACAACTTGTGCTTGTGTACCTGGAAATAACATCTTGCATTTTTCTTTTTTCGTAAATAATCTTTAAAATGGATAATAGGGATAAACAGCAGTAGAGATTTTAACAAAAGAATTTCACAAACTTTGGGTTACAATTCAATGGATATGGTTCTGCTATTTCCATTTACTTATACTGATGAGTTTATTATAAAGTAACAGTCATAAATTTCATAAGTCATATTTTTTAGGCCTGATTTTCCCAAAGTAGCTCATGCACTTAATGTATGTGCAATTAGCTAAACTCTTTGAATATCTGCAATCATTCTGCCTATGGATGACCTCTTTATATTGCTAACTTGCTGTTTGTGCATACAGGACACCTACCTGCACACGTATAGCAAATCCATGAACGTATGAGGTACAAAGTCGCATATTAAGGCCTAAAAACTAGCAACTTTCAAATAAAAATCTGCTGCTTTACTGGGATATAACTAACCAGGCTAAGGAAGATGAGACAGTGTGTGTCTTTAAGAGTAAAGACCCTACAGTGTCACAGAGCTTCTGAATAACGGATGCTCCTTATGACAACTCAATGCAGTTGTCTGGATCCAGGCCACTGTTTTTTCCCAGACGCCAACAGCTTGCTATTTGCTATTCATCTGCATGGCCATTGGCCAACTGGCTGCTTGTTGAACGCGTGTTGCTCAAACACCAGACATCTGCTTGTCAGTTGGCTCTTCTGACTTACATTAGACAGCAACCACACTTCCCAAAAGGACAATTTTTTTCACTGTTGCTTCCTTCTGATAGAATTAAAACCTGTAGGAATAAGCCCAGCTACAATTAACATCCAATTGAGCGGGCTTAGAAAGGAAGATAAGGTACAAACTGAGGAGACATTGACTTTCTGAATGTCTTTCTGCAGATACATGAACTTGGGATAGGCGTGGGATGAGCCACAGTCCACATCAACCAACCACTGCTATATGATTTTTTGTGACCCTCCGCCCAGGTGAGCTGTGCATGTGTTAATAGTCACAGGCAGCTGCTGCCAGGAGCACGGGGGGGACAGCTCCCACAGGCAAAAGTCCCGGGCTGAGAGCTGCTCCTCATTCAGGATCAGGAGAGAAAGTGCAGGAGTAGTGCTCACTAGTAGAAGTAGGCACTACTCTACCTAAGGGCCAAAACTGAGAAGCTGAACACACGTCAGGCGAAGAGTTCCCAAACTGCAGTTCAAGTACCCTATCAGTACAGGAATTTGACGTTCCAGCATTCTTAACTTTTTAACAGTTTAGGAACTGCTTCCAGCACAGGCAAATCTAACAGCTCACCAAACAGTTTCTAAAAAATCTAGAGAAGAATAAGACATTAATAATAGAAAGAACAATGCTTGGCAACTCTGATTTTGAATAAAACCCCCGAAGACCCTTGTTGCACATGCATGAAGTTCAATGCTGTTTGCCGCCACAACCTGTGTATGACAGTTTTCTTCCAGGTATTCTAGGAAAAAGAGATCACAATCCCAAACTCAAATCAAATGTGCTAATCTTGAATAAATCCATGCAATAGATTTGCTCCCACTTAATTGGTGAGCTTGGAATCTTATTCTGGCCTAAAGTCTGACAGTCCTAATGAATGCAATGCATTATGACAGGCACTGTGAAGCAAAGCTGCATGTCTTGGTTTTGTCCCTAGAGAGTGTGACAGCAGGCATAGGGTCTCTAAATGGCCTACAGCTGCTAAGCCACACAGAACTACATGTTGGATATCTTTCTAGTATCACAAAGTAAGTGAAAAAGCCCAAGAATGTAATGAAATGCATTACTGTTGGACCTCAGGTCTTTCCAGAATAAGCTGACAGCCCTCTGGTTCAGAGAGATGCAAGATGTAGTTCTTTTCTGGAGCAATATTTTGAGATCAAGTTGAAAAGGCGGGCTCATGGTCACAGACAGTTTGTCTTGGAAGATCAAGAAAAAGATTCCTTAGAAAATTATGTGCTTCTGTTGTCTTAAAACACAACAGATTTGCAGGATATTCCACAGGCGTCCAGCCAAAGAAAGTGCAGAAGGATTATCTGTCAGGCAATGGTTTACAGCAGAGGTTTAGATTAATAAAATTTTTGGCCAACCTATGTTGATTTTGAACACAAGGTAGAGCATAGGATTGGTTTCTTTGGTGACCATAAAACAAATTAGAATCAGGAATACTGAAATCATTTAATTCTAATATTAAATTACAGTTCAAAATTCCTTCCCACTTGATATTCTCAACTTGCTAAAACCAGTCTGTCCAGCCGTTTTCATCGGGCGAGTCATCCAGGAGTTATCTGTAGCCTAAAGCAGCAACCAACAAATGAATGTGGATATTAAAAAAATTCTGTAATGGTTGTTCTCGACTTTTAATCAGAAGTACTGTTTGTGTGCTGCCACAACTTACTGTGAAACCCTGGATAAGTCATTTAGTCTTCCCTTATCTTCATAGGCGCCAAAAGGCACCTAAATAGCTTTTAAAAAATCAATTTGCAGTCTGTCTGTGCCTTATTTCGGTAAATGAAAGATCACATTGTGTTAACCACTCCAAGGTTTTGTACGGATAAACAAATGATTGAGAAATACTCAGATCCTACAACATCTGGGCCACCTATGTGCCCCAAAGAAACAAAGCAAACGTATTCTGTAGAGCTCTTAATACCAGGGCTCACAAGAGAAATGAGTGCATACTTTTTAAAGAAAAAATACAAATCTAAAAATACAGCTTTCACTGAAATAAACCTGTTTCTCATTGAACATATTTGCTATCCCGAAATAATGTTACTTTCCTTCCCTCCTCAAATTTAAGTTGCCTCAAATGAACCTGAGGTACGCTATCATCACGCAGAGATACTGCTGTTGTCCTATCACGGATCAAAAATATTCAGCAAGTCACCCAAACATGCCAAAACATTTAGCAATTTACAGAAACAGTTTATTAGCATTGGCACTACAGAATATACCCAGGTTTCTATTAGCTGCCTTTGAAATGAAACAGACTTTAAAAGGAAGGTTCTGTACTTTTTCAAAGCATTGAAATATTCTTAGGTACCAAAACCAAAGTATTTATGAATGTCAGGTGTTACCTCTGCAGAAGACCCTCGTCGCACTGACTTCACCACAATTGCTTTGTTCTTTTCTTCTATGTCAAATCCATAGTCATCCTCTTCCGGTAAAATCTTAAAAAGAGCACAAGGTAATGCTTCATAAATATGGAGTTAGCTGAAAAGCTGAAGGACAGAGACAAGAAGTTGGGACTTTACATTGCAAGCCACGATTGATACAGACTTGTAGATCTTACAGCTGAAAGGAACTATTAGGCCATTTGGTCTGATCTCCTACATAATATAAGCCATTAGATTAATCTAGTTATTTCTGCACTGAGCCCTCACTATACTAAAGCAGAATTTCCAGAGAATGATCCAGTTATGATCTGCAGTCTTTAAGAAGTGACGAATCTATTCCCACTCTTGAGTGTTTGTTCCAATGGTAAACTCTTCTATGAGAAACTGCATTTGGTTTTAACTTCTAGGCCTTCATTCTTCATTAGACCTTTCACTTTCAGATTACAGAATTCATCAATATTCAATATTTCCCATTGGTGAATGTACTTACAGATAAAAGTGTAGTCATTTATTTATTTTTCTAAAATACATCCCACATACCCAATAATGAAAAATCTGTGAGTCTTTCTTAGCTATCCATTTCAGATAAATTTGAGATCTCAGACCTATCGCTTATAGATAACACTACGCGCTACATAAATCTACATCGTAATAGTTGGCCTGCTGGCTAAAATTCTGGAGAACGAGCAAGAGAACAATTTCTGACATCTACAGGTCCTTCCTCTAGAGAACAGGCACATAAGCTTTGTGCTGGGCGAAAAATACGAGACTCGCGTCGTGTGCTCAGTCTGCACCTTTTATGGCTGACACAAGACTTGATAGTTCTTGGTCCTGAGAATCTGTTTCCTCTTATTTGCACTGAGGTCACACAGACTTGCCTTATAAATGTTTTTTAAAATCATATCAATCATGGCAAATAATTTTAAATAAATAAAGCAAGCCTGGTCACTGGTAAATGGACAAGTGGAAATTATACTAGATAAGCATCTTGCATTTGAGCAAACATGGCACATTTAAGAGCCATCTGATAAATTAGAATTGAGTTAAAAAGAAAACTCAATGCCACTGGGAAATAAAAATCACTGAGAATTATTTCCTTGAAACTGACGGTTCCTGCGCTATTTTAAAATAGTGTCCTTTTCCTATTGAAGTCAACGCCATCAGCTTGTAAGCTTTGGCATTTACAGGAATTCACCTTAGAACAAATTAAACAAATAGAATCCTTTCCTGCAGGAGCCATACAGCCGTGTTAAAATAATGCATGACATAATATTATCTGCAGGGAAAAAAAACCTCATCAGATGATGTTCAGATTAAATGATGGACAGGAAAGTAAAACAACTGAAAGGTAAATTTGCCATTCTTGGATATTTCTAACAAAACATTTTCAAAAGCAATGCTATTTATGCATGTTTAATAAATGGACAGCTTAGAAGATTGGGTACATCACTGGTTACATTTTTAGTGTTGCAAGTGTAATGCGTTTCAGCCCAACACAATACGTACTTTTACAACTTCACATTTGGGATTAAATAGAAAATTTCTAGGATAGCTCTCCCATCCATTTCTCATTTTACATTTCAAGGGCTGTTCAGTTTCTTTTGTTGGATTTTGAAAGCATATGTGAAAAGATATTTAAAAATGTGGAGGCTTTGATTTGCCAAACTTAAGAAGCCAGCAGCTACACAAACGTACATGATCTCTTGGGTGCAGCTACCATTACTATGCATGAACATCTTTTATATGCTATCATTTTTAATAACCTACCTTTCTCTGTTCATTAGTACTGTAAAACATATTGCTTGAAAGCAAAGAACCAAAATACTTCTAAGAAGCCCCAAGTGTATGAACATTAGGAACTTTATCACTTTATGCGATAAAGAAAGAAATCTCACATTCTGTACACTGACGCTCCTGAACTAGGGGCACTCTCTTATGAAAAGGTAGATTATGGGTAATATTCAATAGGCAATACTTGAAGAAGGCTATGATTCATTCTTTATTATAAAGTAGTAATACCTTGCAATTCCACAGCTGAACACCATTTGTCCCTAAGGAGTCCAAAGCAATTAACTAATTTGCCATCTACAAGAATTATTTCTGTGCCCCTGAAATCCAATCAGTTTTATGAACATAAGGAAGCAGCTGTTTAATCTTGAAAGACAACCACATTAAAAAATGAGACCATATGAGAAATAAGCATGTTTAATCAAAACATAATGAGAACATATTCAAAGACAATTTTGGCAGGGACAGGGGGGAGTGGGGAGAAGAAAATATGCAAAGAACAGTCTGTTACACCTGTGTCCTGCAGAAGCAGGAACTCTCAGCCTAAACTCCTGGGGACATCAGCAGAAGAGGCAGCATGGGCAGCTCAACCACCATTTCTTAAACCAGAGTCCAGGATGCACATCCTTCTTTCACAGCCTTCCCTACTGCTCTCCAGCATAAACTCTTCTCTGTGGACACACTGCACAGTCTGACTTGGTTAAGAATTTCTCAAGGAGCAGTTACTTATCAGACAATGTGAAGTCTGAATGCTTCACAAAACTGATGAGGTTTCTGTGGCCCTCAGCAGCATTCATTTGGAGAGAGCTATTTTCCTGCCACTCCACCTCCCAGGTTGTTCCAGTCTCCCCAGCCTTTCAAAAGCCCACGGCTGAAAAGAAATTTGAAAAGACAGAATTTCTTTCCAATGAGAAGCTCCAGCATTTAAGCCAACCCTACTGCTATTATCTTTGCCGCTTTAGCAAAATAGGCTTAATATATACACAAAATGACTCAAACTTTCTTCTGATTGGTGAGCTTCGAAATTGAGCACTGAAATGGAACTGTTAATTCTGAAAAGTGAACAATGTACAGCCCAAAAGATGCTTTTCACTTCAGTGTTCACTGCAATTTTTAGTATCCAAATGCACTCCAAGCCCTTATCTGGCCACACGCACCTGGATGAGGGATGCCTCTTGTTACTGATTGCCAGCCTGTCTCCTTGGGAGATCAGAAATCCTTAGAGGATGGGCCCTTAGTAGTGGCTCTCTTCCCAGGAGTGTTTTAAATCAATGACTTGAGTTCTCAAGCTACAACAGACTGTGGTAACCCAATACAATGAATAACAAAGAGGAATCTTTTTGCTCTCTCTGTGCTGAAATTTTGCAGAATTAGGTCATTTTATATTAGCAAAACACAGAAAAACAACTATCCTGGAATGATTAGAGATAGAAGAGACTTTTATTAAGGACCAAGTATGGCTTTATTTAAGTAATACAAATTGCTATTATTTATTCATGATTAGAATAGGAGAAATATGTTCTATAGTTTTATAAGAATTTTAAGGTGAATGCTATGTTTATTGGATCACCTGCTTTAAAACCAAAAAGACATGAAGTCAAATGATAATATTACCTATTTAAAAACTTTGTATCTGAAGTGCTGAATTATAAGGACACTTTCATTTTCAAAGCTGATTCAAGATGTAACAGCCCTGTGGACAGATGAGATTTAGCATCCTAATTTTCAGATGGTAAACTGAGGCATGGAGTGACTTAAGGTTTTGCTCAGGCCGCACAGTGAGTTCATGTGAGAAGTTAAATTAAAACCCAGGTAGCCCTGACTTCTGTGCTCAAACCATTGGCTTTCATCAAATATGCTACAGTTCTCAGGCCCCTCCATGAGTTGCACTCCAGGACAGGTCACAGTCCTGGCTGTGAACTGCAGTGGGACATGGCAACTACTCTCTCCTGCAACTACTGCAACACACTACAGAAAACAAGAAATACCGGATACCCTGGAGGAATGCAGGAGGTATCACAGGTCTGGAAAGTTGATGACGTTTAGACTTACAGTCCAGATCTCCAATCCAGCACGACAGTTTTGAGAATGCTACATAAAACGTACACAGGCATCATCTTTAGAAATCACTGGAAATGCTTTACTTTTGAGATCAGATAAGTGATACACTAGAGTGTTCTGGGGACTCTAGCATTGTGTGTGCATTAAACCTCTTAGGCAAGTTCGATAAAGGCCCGTCTCTACAGGCAGCTATCCTTGTCTGAGATTCAGCTCCCAGCTACCGGCTTTAATTTGTGTTGTTGGCTTGGGCTAGTAAGTAGAGGTGCTGATCACAAGTGAACAGCACACTGCAGTAACCAAGTCACAATGCTTGGAGACAATCCAAATTCTCCTCAATTCTCCTCAACTATGCAAAGAATGTTGTATATTTTTTCAGTTTGGCAAGATTTATGTCCTTCAGTGAGAAACAATTGCACAAATAAATGAGTATTAGATTTTGTTTGAAGTGCATTTTTTCAGATTGAAAGCATTTTCTTCCTTGGCATTTCTAATTACATATTTACCAAAACTTTTGTTGTTTTCTGTTTTCAAGGGCAAGCTCTTCAGTGACAGAGTAAACTTAGAGGAAGGGCATGGGGGAAGCTGTCCATTAAACAGCTAGGATTTCACAGCAGAAGAAAAGCATGTTTCAAAAGCCAGTGCTGAGGAAATTCCATTAAACTTCCTATGGTGGGATCAGGGGATAAAGGATCAATGCCCTGTCATGAGTGTGAAGAGGCAAGTAGTGATGTTCCACAGACAGCAAAGCCTCAGGATTCCAGCTGCTCATAATTGCTAAACACAGAATAACACAGAAGTCAGTCACAAATTTTTTTGTGGATAAGTGTAATGCATTAACTGTACTGCTGTTTGGGGGATCTTCTTTACAAACATTCAGGGGATTGCTAATTTATTTGTGAAAATGAGGGCAATTTCTAACTTTAGCATGACTGCTACTCAGTTGACAAAAATCTGTGCCCTCTAAGTAGAAGATTATCATTTACTTTCTGAAATGGGGTTGCATTTGGCAGAGGCTGACTGATGCACTTCAGAACTACAATAATAGTAATATTAAAATTATTCCTGTTGCAAATGTTTCAGTTACCAAATTATGGTGTGACTGGAAGGATCAATTAGGGATTACAATTAATCACTAGTAAATAGTCTATGTGTAAAGTTTGCTTGTTTGCCTCTTTAGTGAAGACTAATAAATGATTATTACGTTAACAGAAAACAGAATCAAAGAACTTTAAGTCCCTCATTTCACAGCCAACCTATTACCATCGTGAGTTTTGGCATTTTGACAGAAGTGCCATGAGCTGACAGAAAAAAGAGGAAGAGCCAATCTGTCTCCTCAAACTGTCTTGTCTTGATAAGGTGGAAAATTAAAAATACCTGAACAATGGCAGTTCCCACCACCTTACATGAAACTGATCTTTAAGTGCCTTGCAGATCATAGTTAAGAAAACCCCACAACGTGTACCACTTTTCAGCTGATCCAACAACTCTCCATGAGTATAATCACATTAACCTCACACTCCAGTCTCTGGCACTGGATGCATAGAGGAATAATTTTGACGGACCATGGGGCTTTAAATATTACCTCTGGCCATTGAGACCAACACAGATTAGTTTCCTCGGAGACAAGACAACAGTGAGACAGTGAAGTTTGTGTAAACCACAGGAAAAAATTTCCTATATAATGCACCTCTGGATCTTTTCCAGCAATTCTGCTTTTTTAGTTTCTGACCCAAGTTTTTATCCTGCTCCTGCATTCTCCCAGTGTTCAAAGGGAGAAAAAAAATGGGACTGGAGCCACTGGCAGTAAAAAAAAGTCTCAGAATTGTGCACCAATCCAACTACCAAGTCCAAATAGTGTTAGAACAATCCCAGTGCAGTAAGGACTGTGATGGCATTGAGTGAGGTGGGAATCTGGAGATAACAGTAATGTTGCAAAAGCATGAACATAAATAGTATTTTTTAAAAAGCTATTTCCATGAACAAAGTAAAGCTGATACTTGATCCAGTAATGCAGGACATATTCATATCACTTAGACACTGATGTCCTGAAATATCTGTGTTCTTACCAGTCTTTTAACTTGCATCTGAATCTACCTCACGTATAACAGTGTTTAAACTGTGTTTAAGCCTGATGGCAGACCTCCCCCAAAGATAGTAGTGCCTACTACTTTCTCCTCCACCACACCAACACCATGGCGCCTGCTCAGCGAACTCGTGAAACATATGGGGCCTGCTAAGACAACATCTCCAGCTCCCAGCTCACTTCCAGACCCTCTCAAGGGCTTCATGGGAATAGAAAGGGGTTGGACTGTGAGTTGGATGAAGCGGTTGTAGTCTTCTCTTCTCTTGAGACCTATCAAAAACAGCCAGGGACTTACCTGCATTTGCACATGTGTGAGATGTGAATCCAAAGCTCCCAGGTAGTGCAGGATGGTCACATGCTAGAGAAGGGACCCTGCAACTTACAATTTCCCTTGCTACTAGAACAAGCTATGTGGTCTGCCCAGCAAGAAAAGTCAGAGCTACAGAAGCTCCACAGCAAAGAAGCTCAAGAATTAGGATTTATGCAGTGAAGAAAAGTCTAGCTGTAGGTGCGATTCCCCATTTCAATTCTACTCTTAATTTTCCTTCTCATTCTCCTGTAGTGTAAAACGGTACCAGTTTCACAGAAACATCAAGGTTTACAGTAACTTATGTCTTACCAGAAGACTCTTTCCTAGGATGTTTTCCACAAGCTTGAAGTCGTTACGTAATTGTTTGCTCTTGGAACTGGTGCCTTCCATCTCCTCATCAGCATAAAAACGGAAATATAAGGATTCATCCTTAAATTCACTTTTCTCCAGGACTGGAAACAATATGTGTGAAATACATACATGCATTTACACCAAGAAAGACAGAGAGAAACAAAAAACAAAGTTAAAGGAAATCCTAAACATTTTGCCAGTCTTTACAGAACAAAGACCAGTTGCATCCCTCTCAGACAGCTACTCAGCTCTATATTTTTCAGTTACTACTGTATGTTAGGGAAACACTTTTCTCCACAGTGCATAGTAGCTCATGATATGATGTTTGACCTCCATCATATGTAGAACAAATATAAACTGCAGAAGATCCTCTTGGAAGAAAGATGTTACTCAATATTTTATGCTCCTTTCCCATGTCAAAATTCATATGGTAAAAGTATAAAAGGAGCAAAGAGGGGTAAAAAGGCTGTTTAAAGGTAAGTGAGGTGGCTAAACAGACTAAGGCTTTTCAACCTAAAAAGGAGTTGAGAGGGAAATAAAATTCTGGAAGGTGTGACAAAGTTCTGTGCCATGTTTTCAAATATGAGACCTGGGGGCTTCAAATAAAACCAGCTAATGACAATTTTAAAACCTGAGGAACAACTTCTTCATTCAATACGTACTTATGCAAAGGAACTCCTGGCCAAAGGATGCTATGAATGTCAAAAGTTGACATGGGCTCAAAACAGATCAAATTCTTTGAAGGAAAACAATTCTTACATTCTTATCAAGTACTATGCAGATTGTCTATTAGTTATTGACAATAAACTGCTCTCAAAAACACTACTGAAAATATGGAGAGGAAATGTTATTTTTGATTAAACTGGATGTTTCATTGGACAAACTATGTTTTATTCTTAGGACTTTGTATGTGCTATTTGATGCTGATACAGATGTGGTTTGTTTACTTTCCCAGTTTAGCAGCAGCATCACTGAGGATGAATGATGTCTAACTTGGTAATTTGGCACTTCAGATTTGGAAGGTTCAGAGATTCAGCTCTGAGGATTGTGCTTGTTTGTCCAAGTGGCAAGAACTAGGCAATTTTACTTTGTACCTGACACTTCTTGGTGATATTTCAGGACAGTACTTGGCTTGTTAATTGGTCTGATGGCTCTGAAAGAGATGCAGTGAAAAAACACTCCCCTTCTAGCTTTGTCTCATCACTTCAGGGCTCATCATAACTATTAGCAAGGGGATTCACTCGCAAAGGTACCAGGCTTAGACGTTTTGTGTAAGCTTGAAGACTGCTTTTTAGAAGGACCTGCTGGGATGCTTGCAATGGTATACATGTCAGCACGTATGGCACAGCCTAGAGGAAAACGATTTTCAGACAGTCAGCTAATCTGACTGAAGTAAGAGCTACTTTAACTGGCTGTGGGAAGTAATACTGATGCATTACCATGATGCATGAAGCCGTTATTGCAGAGTCCAACACCCAGTGCGACAGCTTCCTCCCGAGTCTGACAGTCTCCCTAGAAACAAGAGGATAAACATTACATCTCATACAACTTCCTAAGCTAAATTATTCCCTTTCCCCAGCACATAGCTGTGGCTCTGACATTAACAGGATACTCTTTGTATGGAACAATAGCAAGAAATTAAAATAGCTACCCTATTGCTCAAATTCCATTCACTCCTATACGTAGCATCTCTTGTCTCCTACAGGAACTAGGAAGACAAAGACCAGGATTCTGGAAAGTAGCTGTTTAACCCACCAAGGGACATAATATTATCTCAAGGTAAAGACTTGTTATTTGCAGTCATAGTGTCGGACTTCAGGACCCATTAGCCACAGACAATAAAACTCATTCTTAGAGAAGCTGAGAGACCTTATCTATATTCAACCAAAGGGAGAAAAACCTGAGTAAACCCAGTGTATGCGAATTCCAAAGGTCAGACTGGTTAAAACCACAGTGGCATTCTCTTCTTATACAGCAGACCTACGAACAAAGGCTTGAGTTTCTCACTATCCTTGAGTGTAGTATTTCAAAACAGGTACCAAAGGTGACTTGCAAATTTACCTGAAATGGCAGCATTAAGTTTTGCATCTACAATTCAGTTAAATATAAGGAATGCCTAGTTTACCTATCCTCTAACTTGCAGCCACAAATGAAGACTTTACAAACATGCTGGTTGTACTTTTTAGGCAGACATATAAGTTCTACATAGTCCTGGTAAAAATCAGCAGACACTATCGGTCTTACACACATGAAAAACACTGTTAACACTGGTACTTCATGCAAGACAGAGACAAGAGAACCTGGGATGTGCTATCTCACTAAGAGCAGTTGGTCAGCTCACTCCAGCAGGCAGGGAATCTGTTACTTTGGTGGAGGAGCAATTTCAGCATATTACTTTCAGTCCTACTGAATTAGAAGCTGTATCCTACACAAATATTACACCTTCTTTTATCCCCTCCATCTGGAGAGCTAGATATCCTGAAGTTTGAGCAGCAACTGCAGAGTAGCATACTGACTTTGTTTTAAGCAAACCAGCTTGCAGACCAAGAGCCCTCTGATCTTGTCAGTAGAATATCAGTCCTACTTCAAGTCCTATTAAGGAGAGCAGTAGCTCTTTGCCAGGCAAATACTGGCAAAGAACATCACTATGGTGTAAAGATACTATTTAAATATGGGATAAAATAGGATCAGATCTTGCCAATCAGCAGTACTACTGGCTTTTGTTGAAGAGACTTTCTGAGAGAGAAAAAAAAAGGCATGACATTTACAAATTAAGAACTAAATACTGTTGTCTGGGTAGGAAAAAGACCAAGGCAGTTCTGGAGGAACTGCATGATTTGTAATCGCACAAGGAAAGCCAAGAAAAGGGCTTTAATAAACCTGAAGTTTAATTTTTGCTATAAACTAATTTCAAGTCTTTGTAAGTCTTTCATCCTTTTCAACATCCTGTCATGCGACAATTCTCAACACTCACTTTGCGTTACTTTACGGGATAAATGGGTAGTTTATTTTACAGAGACTAGGACTTAAAATCTAATTTATTCTTTAAACTGTAAATAAACTGGAGTAGAAATGCCTTCTAATGTTACTCTCTTCATCTTTAGTAATCTACTTTTGTTTTAGGCAACAAAATCTTTGTGTAGGAAGGCTCTAAACCAGACTTGGCTACTGATGATGTTAACTTGCCCTCAAAACATTCCCCTAGGAAAACAGCATTCTCTAATTGTAAGATACAACTTAAAATAGATCATTTCAGTTCACCTGTAAGTACTTCTAAATGTTATGTAGCGATTTGTCCAAATACAATGAAAGTAGTAACAAAAATCTTAAGAAAAAAGAACCGCTTACAATCAACAACCTTGAGAGAACATATCTCAACTTCTTCATACAGAAATTGGATGTGAAACTAGATACACTAGTTTTGACAACATAATTTAGGTTTATTCATATACAAGCACTGAATTTGAGTCAGCGGAATTACAGAAACAGTTTGCAGTCAGTACCATAGTGAAGAATCATGTCCAGAGCACACTACTATTATTACTACTGCCACCATTACTATTATTATTATTGTTGTCTAGTTCTGGTAATCATATGATGTCTAAAGCCCTAATCATGGTCCATGGCTGGTTGTTTTGAGATGCGTAATTCCAGCAATTAAGATGGTCTCTGACCTAGATTGTTTACAACCCACATGTAGAAGGAAAAAAATTAGATGAACACAGATAAGTTAAGACCAGCAACCAAACCACTTTTAAATATTTTGTGGATATCATGGAAAAGGAGAGTTTAATATTATGAAGTGCTCCTTCCAAGTGGGAAAGAAGCCTCAGGTAATGCAATGCACAGAGGTGCAATATATGCTGCAATAGCAAGACGGAATGGATGGACAGATGGAAGGATGGATGAATGGAAAGAGATAAGAGACCCACTGGAGCAAAAGACCTAAAGAATCTTACCAGCATGTTTCTACTTTGCATTTGTCCCTTTACTTCCCTTCTACCTTTCATAAAATTGCCATTTTTAATTTTTTAGAGTTAGGACTGGGGATTCAACTGGTAGTGTTTTATCACAGCCAATTTCTAGAGGTCTGGATATAAACCTTCAGCCAGATGACAAAAGTACTGTTTCTGTGGCAGTGCAGTCTTTTAGTGCACCCTCAGTAGCACCTAAGATTCTGTGAAATACAAAAGCTCTGACATTTCTAAGTGAGGTCTGTGTTCCTCTGTTCTCAGCCTACTGCCAGTGAGAGAAAGATTAGGTTGTAAAACAAGGTTCAGAGGGTCCAGAATCAATGAAAGAACGAGCCCCTTCCCTTCAAGACCTCTAAATATACATAGGGACCATCATGTAATTCACAGACACCTTCAGTTTAAATCCATGGGTATGGATCAGATATTTCTCCTTTCAGGCTCTGACTGCTGAAACCATTTGTCCGTTACATTCAAAGGGTTACTAAAGTAATGCCTATGGAGAAGTCTAATACAGCATTATGTTTTCCAGGATTTGACTTTGTGCCTGTAGAAGAGGCATAAACACTGCATCTCCAATCAGCACTTATGCTTATATGGGCTTCTCTCCATCATCATACTTCATGCTTTATTTTAGTGTCTCATGCACCATTTGCCTAAGACATACTGCAACAGGATCCAGCTATTGTGAAGAGCTATAAGCAATAAAAAGATGTCAAGCAAATTCAGCATTGAATCTCCAAGTCATTAGGAAATCCCTTGACCATCCTCTCTCACATGCAAAAACTCGAAGCAAATAATCTGTGCTAGCATATCACAGGGCACTTCTTAATAAACCTGATAGTCAGAGATGCTCAGCTTCTGCAGGCCCTTGATTTCTACAGAGCCAAAAATGCACTGCACATCTACTAACAGAGCTCTTAAACCTAACCAGTCACAGACTCTGTGTGCATACACTACATAGGGGATAATAACGTATATCACATCTGAATACAACTATGAAAATGTACACAAAATTAAGCCTTGTTGAGGACCCCACTTCTCTTGTCAGATGTATAATAGCCAACACTTTCCAGGTAGGACGATCAGGGTACAAAATACAGTTGGACACTGTTTCTTTGATTATAAAAGAAGTCTTACTTTTCTGGTCTGTTCAGTCTTACGAATATTTGTAAAGGTCAAAGAAATGAAAAACAGCTTTCTCATTAGCGAGGGCTCCCACTGGCATTTATAGTCTAAACTGCACACAGAAATGAGAGAGACTATTCTTCAAGACAGTCATCCCTGTGCCACTAAATCTTACAGAACCAATAGTCCTCACTTTTTTGTGCACCATTTCTAAACTAAAATCACGATGCAAATTTATTGCCAGAAACAGAAATAATATATCCAAGCATTTTTGTGTAACATGTAGTTACCAGATCAGATACCATCACCAAGATTTTCAAGAACAGATGCCTAAAGTTAAACTGAAAGGTAGATATCTGAGCAGTTAAATAAATGTACTACGCTGCAAAAAGCTGAGTATTCATTAGCTCCCACTAAAACCTGTTGTTAGCTAATACGGCCAAAGTATGAATGATTGCAAGGTAAAGTAGTTCAATCTAGTATGAAAACGCCAAGTGAACCCTCATAAAAATTACTATTTGTAAGGTTCTATGAGCAAGTATTGATTTAGCCACATAGACAGAAATTTATTTAAGTCATAGACAGTGATTTAAATGTTTAACAGTGTTCCTCTTTAGGGGAACAGAAGAAATTTCCCTTATCTTTACACCTGTGTACATGCACACATATACACAATATAAATTACAGAGTCTTCTGTATCTCCATATCTGGCTTTAGTACATTCTGGTTCAATCTCAATGTAAAGGTCAGCAAACAGGACAACTAACAGCCAGATTAACCTACCAGAATGAAGAAAAATGGGGAAAGAAATGATCTACCTTTTCCAGACCAAGAGCTGATGTTTTACCTTGCTATCTGAGTCTTTCTAGTGCCTACAGCTCTATGCTTAACTGTGATAATGGCCAGATTAGCCTGATTACATCTCTCTTCTTTGGCCAAAGCAGACTTCCCCCCCCCCCCC
>Ga0065711_1032472_pt1 | contig 27275 bp, 27 predicted proteins | sample Hoacrofraction12_FD_59098 | JGI IMG/M metagenome (GOLD analysis project Ga0065711, IMG submission 59098) | Hoatzin crop microbial communities from Cojedes, Venezuela - Epithelial fraction 12 v2 (version 2) | ecosystem: Host-associated > Birds > Digestive system > Esophagus > Crop | place...
AGCGGGGCGACGAGCGGGGACGCGGACAGGCCCGGAGCCGCGCCCGGGGGAGGCTGCGCGGCCGTGGGCAGGGCCGTGCCGGGGAGGGCGCCACGCTCCGGGTTTCGCCTGGGTGGGCTCCCGAGGGTTTTGTCCCTGACGTGGCGAAGTGAAAACATCCCGCGAAGCCGCGGTTAAAACTCCTCGATGTGACTGAAGGAAAGAGCCACAAGCGATGCTTGTTTTCATCCTCGTGGGGAACGTGCGCAGTTCAGGAGTCAGCTCCTGTTTTCCCGTTACTTCAGCAACACGCCGCTCGGGCAGGTTCCTGCCTGGAGATCAGCTACGATCTACAGTTCATTGAATCAACGTCGCGTTATCGGAATGCTGCAAGCGTTACTTCAGCGCGAGCTTTACAACGTGGACTTGGTTGCACGCTAGTGTTGTTCAGCTCTCTTCCAGCGTGAAACACACAGCTCAAAGGTCACTCGGAAAAACGGGAGCGATGCCACAGTCTCTAGGATGTGATATTCCTGAAACAGACTTAGGTCAGAGAATGAAAAAGTGGCGTTTCTCTGGCTTGTAGTTACTTTGTGGAACGCTGTCAGAGGTTACTGGTGATGTCCGCTGAGTTATCCACCTGACTACTGCCAGGAGAAAAGGCAGCTCCAACAGGACAAAGCTTTGGTGCCTTTATGTTCTTACTTCCTATGCAAGCAACAAAAAAAAGCTTTGGACAAATTATTCCAAGGAGAGCACATCTCACCTGAAGTGGTTCTTACTGTGTATCCTCATGGAGCTCGCTTCTTGTCACCCGCTTGGGTTTCCTACTCCCAGCCAGGAGCACAGCCGGAGACAGGCAAAGCCAGCGCAGCCTTCCCTGCGTGCTCTGCTGAACGCACCGCAGGGTAGAGCTGCAAACCTTCCTGCTCTCCCCCTCCTCATCCCACAGCTTTGCCAGTGAACCTCCAGCCTCACCTGGGATGCTCGTTGCGATGGTACAACATAACCATAATGTAGCCCTTTTACATAACAAACAAGAAAGGTAAATTCATAAGCAAGAGCCAGAAAAAAGGTTTTCAGTCCCATTAGTTATAAGGTTAGGCACCCAAAGTTACCTCAAAGTCTCTATTGAGACAACAGAAAGAACAGAGGAATTTGTTCTAGTAAATCTGTAATTTAAATGTATCAGGAACGCAAGGAGTGATACCGGTGCAGGGTGCAGAGTGCAGAGGTGTAATGGCGCAGGAAAAGGACTGTCATGATCCAACAGCTGCTTGGTCTGAGAACTCCAAGGATATAACAGCAAAATCGTACAGAAAATTAACTTTGAGATTCATCAGATTTGAAAAGGTTTTTATAAAATTCTCCACAATATTACAGAGAAATCAAAGTTACCCAGAGGTAATCAGTATAGTCAGTTAAAGAGCAGTCGAAAAGCAAAGATGAACAAAATAAATAAACAGGCAATTTTTTAGCATGGCAAACTGGGTTTGCTCAGAGGAGCATCATTTATTAATAATCCTGAAAGCAGAGCAAGAAGCAAAATTTGCAGATGGTAAGACATGATTTAAGTTACTCAAGACTAACTTACGTCACGTACATGCTGTGTTTATGTCTGTACGACTTTAGGACTGTAGCTTTAGCTATCTGTAACTTCAGGTGTTATCACAGTCCATGGCATCTTTAATTTGTAAACTCAGATAAATGCAGGATAATAGAGTTAGGTGCTGTATGGCAGTCTGACGTAGTCAAAGGTCTCTGGGCAGCACAGACGAAGATATCAGTGACTAACAGGGTTTGAATGGGGTTTTCAGGCTTAGGTCACAGAAAAAGAAAAAGTGGAAAGAGTATAAAGAAAAAAAAAAGCAGCTGAGGAGACCCTGTCATACATTAGGAAAACACTGAGAACAGTTCAATTTCTTTACACGACTCAAAAAAAGAGCACATGTAAAGAAAAATCTTTAGGTATATGGGAGAGGAATAAGAAACACACATTGCGTCCTTTGCGTCCCACCAGCCCTACTCCAAACTGGAGTCAGAAACAACCTGTCATCTTGAATTGTGTTTTACCCCCACCTCCAGCTCCTAAATTTCTCTCAAAAATCCTCAGTTTTACCCATCACCAACTAAAAGCCCGTACCAAGCCAGAGCCTGCCTAGCAAGGACTCATTTGCTCGCACTAAACCAATGTCTTAGTCCAATCAGAAAAGTCAAACCAACAGAGACTAAAACACAGACCCTGCTGAAAATAACAGCTGAAAGCAGATGGGCGAAAGTAGCGCCCAGCCTCTGGTGGCTGCAGCCTGACAAGTGAATATGAACCAGGCAGGGAAGAAACCCTGGCTCCCCCAAACCTGATTTAGTCAAGCGTTTTTCTTACCTGTAAGCCCACACTTCCCAGAACACCTCTGCTCTGATTTCAGGGCTGTTTTGTTTTGATTCTGGTTCTGTGAACTGCTCAATCACCCCTTTATATAATTTGCCAGTTTCTGGACCAAAATAAAACCCCTGTGCTTTGCATTTCTTCCTCTCTCCATCGCCGCATCTGTTTCTACTCAGAAGAGCCTCTCACCCTTCTTGAAGCAACACAGCAGCTGCTTTTGGATTTCCCTCATCAGAGCATCTTTATATAAAAATTTCTTAGCCACGAAAAAGTATTTGTATTTCAGGACAACCCCTTGAAGTGGATTTTAAAGCTAGAGGGAAATCTCTTTTACATGGAGATTGACACGAGTGCTAAAAAGGTTACAGGATCTTGTAGACGCAAGTATCGGTGAAGGTCAGAAGGCACTAAGCCAGAGGCAGAAGCAGGGCCCAGATTAAACGTCAATGGTACAGGCCATCAGATAGAGCCTAACATCTCTGGCTTCCCTACTGATCTCAAGAAACCCAACTTCAGTCACTCTTCAAATATACTCTGCCTTTATGACCAATGAGTGCGTGTAGTTCCTTTAGGTTCTATGAGAACATGCCTTGGAACAAGCTCGGTTTCCTCAAAGCCCACCCAATAAACATAAACACTAGAGATGATGCTGGCAACGATAATCCATCTTTCTGATTTCTGGTGGATGGAGACAGGCCTCAACGACAAGCAAGGCCATAATGAAAGGGTGGTGGAAATTGGCTTGGAAGGTGTGCAGAAGGCACACAAGAAAAGTATTGTGAAAACAGCAATTCCTTGATGCCTTTTCTCTCCCACAGTGGATCAGAAGTCCAATGATTAGGTGGACAAAAGGTGAAGGTTGCCAGGGAAAAGCGGGTACTCAGGGATCTACTGGATCTTCCAGCCATGCAGTTCCTGCAGAGACTTCCGAGGTTGCTTAGGCTCCCTTTAAATGGGAAGTCTTTAAGCTCACAGGATTGCAGGATGTCACTTGCTCTCAAAATCACAGCATTGTGATTTGTGCGTCTAAATCTCGTCATTGCACTTCGAAGGCCTAACTAGTGCAGCTCTTAGGTAGCTCTATCACATGTTGACTGATAGGATTCAGGTCTAGAAGAGATGTCAGGAGATCTCCCAGTCTATCCCACACAACCTTTGACAACAGACATTGCAGGGAAGATTACAAGGTCCTTGTTGGTGGAGGGAGAATGTCTTACATTGGATTCAACACCCAAACTTCTTCAGTGGAGGTCTTCAGAAGTCAGGTAGTTGTATCGCTAAACTAAATGGCAAGACCTGAACAGCTGGCAGAACCCCTCACTTCTTCCGGGCCACACCTGGACGCAGCGCACATCTGGAGACACGCCATGCCGTGCAGAGCTGGCTGGCGGGGGCTGCCGCCTTGGCCAAAGGCAGCGTTGTGCCCCTGCAGAGCAGGGACGGCTCCAAGCCCTCTGCTGGCACCTGTAGCTGCCTACATCCCAGGAGCCACCAGAAAGCGGGACTCAGCGCACAGCTTGTGAGTGCGGTGGATGAGTTTATTACTGTAGGTTAGATGCACAGTTGTTTTGACACCCTAAACCCTTATGAATCTTTCTTGTTACACTTCCTGTGCAAGGATCTGGGGACATGTACAGTGATGGACGACTGCGTTTCTAACAGTGCAGCGCACAGCCTCTGCAGCATTCAGAATTTTGCAAAAATTACCTTCCTCTACACAAAACATGATGGCTCAGTTGCGCAATCTAAAATGTCATCTAGAGAAGACTGCAGACCTCAGAAACACCAAAGCTGTGCAGGGGATAACTTTGAGCTTCAAACCTACCCTCTTCAATGTTTAAGGCCTTTGAAAAGCGTAACTCAAGGAAGGGAAATTATGTTTTGCTCCCCTTTAGCATATCTTATGTGTAGCTCTTGGAGACCTTCACTGGAGATGCATCACCTACATCTATATTACAGGGGAAACAGGGGCACGAAGAGTTACGGTGATTTGCCTGTGGCCCTGCCAAGGGCAGGGCTGTTGTTCCCAACCGCCACTCTGAGGCCTTCCAACCTTGGCTCCAAGGGCTTGCCCAACAGCAGCTTGAACTACCACCTCTTTACAGGTCTAATCTCCCTGTTCAAAGTCCGCCTTTAACACAGCAATGGCTTTAATTTAATCCTGTCCAGTTCAGCTGTGATGTTTGTGTGAATGGACCGTATAGGTCCGAACAGCGAAGACTACGCAGGAGGGCATGGCTGAAGCGCTAATAGTTACAGCTGCCTTCCTGCAGCAAGAAAATGGCGTCAAAAGGAGTGCGCAGCATGGAACAGCGCTTGCACTTGTGGTGCCTCACATGTGCCGGCTGTTGGTTAGTGCACATCCCTTGAGACACAGGACGGTTGCGCTACCTCTGCATGGCCTTCTGCAAGCAGATACCAGTTTGCTCTGACCCTGCCGGATGAGAACCAGCTCTAATCCAAAAGCTGCGTAACTGTGGTTAACCTGCTGCGCTGCTTGAGCACCTAAGCCCAGCTCTCAACCTTTGCTTGCAAAAAACTGTGGAGATATAGATAGTTGTGAGGAGAGCCGTGCGTAGGCTCTGTCTACTCTGTCGTTGGAGCAAACCAGCCTCACTCCTCTGCTGCGCACAAGGCATGCACGTGAGACATGAAGATCCCTTCGCTCAGCTCAGAATAAAAGAAGTGAAAAAAGAGCCAGCTAGACTCAAAACTCAGCCACAGTCTAGATTTACATCCCCAGTCCAGATCAGGGTCACAGATTAACCCCAAATACCAAAAGCTCAAAGTATGTAAGCCCTTCTTACTCAGCATCCTCCAGCCTCCATCTCAGTGAGTCATACCAGTTCATGCCAATGACACAAAAAAGATTTTCATCTCCTAATGCTTGCAGCTGGCATTAATTAATAATTAAAGAGTGCTGGAAATGTGCACAGCTCACTGCTGAACTCCGGCCGTGTTCCTCTGCTTCCTTCCACTCACACTGCAGTGAAAAAGACAAACCCAGGACAAGTCCTGGGGACTGGGGCACAGTACCGACACTGCCTGGGCAAGAAATCAGTATACATTCCCTACTGTTTAGTTGGGTAGATTTTTGATTAACCTAAAAAACTTTATGTACACACATGTTGCTGCCTCACTGCTGATATCCCTTCCGGACCATTAATCAATAAGTTGGCAGCAACATGGTAGAAGAAGAATCCGGACAAACTGAGCACAGTGCTGTTTACTGGAAGAAAGTCTCGCCATTTTATGCTGTGCTTTGCTTTTTCTCTTCTCGACAGCTTTTGATTCATAAAAATATCTTGTCTCTTAGCAGCAATTCATGATCTACTTTGATCTCTGTGTGCTGAAACACTAGCATCCAGACAGCATTCTTGTATGACAGGCGCTGCTTTGGACACCGATCATTGTAAGAGGCAGAGAGAGTGTCTCTTTTGTGGGCTGCTGCTTTGGTTCAGTATGCAGGAGATTATCCTCTTGCTGATGCAGGCTGGCAGCACTAACAGAAGTGCCTTCTGAGATGGGATTTGCAGAATAAGTACATAAATACTTTGGAGCCACAGTGGAGTGGGCAACAGAGCTACTTAGTCTGTCCTTCGCCAAACTGAAGACGTGCCTCTACTTCTGTTCTGACTCCGTGCATACCGGGTATTACGCCTACTTCTGTCCCTCCGGAGAGAAATTCACACCCAAATCAGTTTAAAGGGAGGGCAGCACAGTGATGACAGCTGGGATCATAAAAGCCCCGTACAGCTGGATGAATGCACCTTCCCCTGGACTGGCTAGCTCTGTGTCTCCCCACCTTGGCACCTGGCACACTGGGAGCCTGCAGCCGAGCTGAGGAGGATGAAGCAGGGAGGGAATACCAGGCACAAAAGATTGCCCTGGGCTTCCCATCTGGGGAGATACGTTAAGCTTAAGTCAGCACTGAATGTCACATCTTTATTTATCTCACCAAAGAAGCAGCCCTTAAATGCTGATACAGAGTACTTGTAAAGTGCTGAGCCCATGCTTTTAGGGGGATGGAAAGGGAGAAAGTTACTGCACCCTCCACGTTTTGTGACTTGCTGTCCTTCTGCACAGGGTTGCTGGGATGTCTCGATCCACAGTGGGTATTGAGATTTGGTGAAGGCCGTAAAAGAAAATGTAACTCTCATGTCCTCCGGTTCCCATCTCCACCTCCTGACTATGTCAATAGATGTTTGCCACACATCTCTGTTTTTTCTGCAGAGAAGACACCAGCCAGCAAGTACATGTTGAGGCAGCGGTCACTAAGGCTTGAAAAGCACCAACAGCATCTGCCTCCCAGTGCCACGTTCCACATGCTCTCGCTGCTCTCCCAGCCCCAAACCATTGGGCTGTTGGCTGGCTTTGCCCAATGTGCGTCTACAGTAGAGCCCCTGAGACAAGGCTGCTGGGCAGAAATCCAGCCCAAGTGCTTCTACAAAAGCTTTCCTAGATATCAAAACACTGAAATCCAGCGGTCTCACCTCAGGTCTCGGTGAAGGCAATTCTAGTTCATCAGGACTGCAGCCAGGTCTGTGTCTATTTAAGCAAGTAGCTGTTACCCCTCCACCTGCGATGCTTCCCAGTTCTCAGTCCCCACTCCCAGACCAGCACTGCTTGCACCCAGCTCTGCAAGCACCATGGGAGCTGGGGAAAGTGGGGGACACCAAGACAAGCTCCCCATACCCTCACACAGCAGTGGAAATGCGCTGGGACCACAAAGCAGAAGTGACCCCTGGCCCATGTTACAGGATCCTTGGCCAAGGGAGACCACAGAGTCAAGTTTCTGCTGCGACCCGGGCATCCCCCTTCAGGGAGCCTTACCCAGCCCTCCCTGTCACACACCTTAACCTCCAGGCTCCCAGTTCTTTCCCTAGCCTCTGGCATTAAGGGGAGGTGGCGGAGAGGTACGGCTGCAGGCTGGGAGCGCTCAGCCTTCGCCCAGCAGAGGCCAGCACAAACGCAGTGTTTGGGCAGGCTCTGCTTGCGGAGAAGAGTCATCTCTCCACTTGGCCTTCCCCGGCTCGAAAAGAGTCTCCTGTAAGCCCTCATCTCTTTGCTGCTTGGAGAGAGCTTTTCAGCGAGGGGATACGTAGCACAACAGCAAGGCACTGGCACCCTGCCTGGGTTGGGACAAGCTGCCACAGGCCCAGCCATTGCCCAGTTTCTTCACTGGTGCGCCCAGAAGCATCCCCTTCCCTTGGAACAGCGAGCAGCCCAGTGTTCCTGGAGGCTGGTCATGGCCAGATGATCCTCACACAACACCTTAGAAATGCCAGATGCCATGGAAATGAAGTTCAATTGCATTGCAGGTAGGAGCAGACAAAGTAATCAGGGATGATTTCCCTGGCCACCACCCTGCCCTTTGCTCCTCCTTTGAGCTCATTAACAGTTAGTTGGCTGACAACAGTAAGGGCCACACCAGAGGACAGGCACTTGGCTACTTGGAAATCAAAACTAGTTGCATGAGGAGTCTTGAGTAGAGGCTGGGAGCCTGCGGAGGAGAAGCAAGAGGCAGTACCTGTACAGAAGTGAAGGAATCTGCTCACAGAGCCTGAATAAGCAGCTTGTGCTGCTCTGCAGATAGCCTCAGGAAAAGATGTTATTCTCAGCGACTGGTTGAAAGGGCCGGTGTCCCAGAAAGGATATTGTTGTCCTTTGTTGCTTGGGTGATAAGGACTGTCTCCCAGGTGAACCATTCTTCATAACAAAGAGAGACTGCATCCCAAGAAACCGAGAGGTCAAAACCGGCTTGAACCATGCAGATCATCTTCTGTGATCAGGTTTTTGAGGGCAAGACTGGGGCAAAGACAAGTCAGATTGGAAGATGTGTCCCTTAGTACCAACATACACCCAGCGTTTGGCCAAAATGGCTGAGCACAATGTGCTTGGAGGCCTTCCAGCTCACAGCCAGCCATGCAGAGGAAGGGCACCTTAACTGATGATGCCAAGACTATTGTTTAGGTTCTGGAGAGGATGTTGTTGCAAACTCGTCTCCTAGTCTCACCACTTACCACTTATTTTCGTTCTGAGTCGCAGTAATAAGTCTGAGACGTTACCAGTGAGTAGTCTAGCAATTCTGCGGGCATTGCGCAGAACCCCACCCAGCCTGCAGGATCTCAGACTTCGACAGCTCTGCAACAAAAATATTGGCTTCGTGTCTGTGTGGGCATAGGTGATACATATACACCAACGGAGGACCTTCTCCACCTGCAGCAAAAACCCAGTTTAGCATTTTATAGCCATGAGAAAACAAAAAGGTCACAGCAAGGATGGAGATTTCTTGTTATTGTAGGCAATACTGTGTTTTAAGCCCATGCAAGCTTTGTTGGGGCTCTGTTGCATCGTTCAGTGAGGGGCATGAGCCTGCGGTGCTCTGCACAGCAAACCCCAAGTGAGCTAGCAGTAGCTTTTTTTCTCTCATTCTGTGTAACCCAGGAAGCATCAGAGCCCTTAGGAACATTAAGTGAAAAATCCAGGAGCAAACCCACCAGAATCTGAAGGAGCAGAAGTGGATCCTGTAAAAACAAGCTCCTTTAGAGCTGCAGCCAGTTGTCTCTCCCACGCTTAAAGGGCCGAATCCCAGAGAAAAGCAGTTTGGAAAGGGCCTTTGTGGCCTGGGTGACTCAAAGCTTGGCCTAGGCGGGGGATCAGCAGTTCTGGTCGTTGTACCCATAGATGGAGAGAAGCCTACTGGTGTGAGATGTAGCAGAGGAGGGTGACGTAAGACACACTGGAATTTCTCCTGCTGCTTTTTCGTGGACATGGTCAGAATCTTTTTGCTGCCTTTAGATGTATGCTACAAGACCTGTATGCAGAAACCCAGCTGCCTGGCTAGAATAACCACTCTCCTCCCCTGTATGTGAGCATCCCCATCGGAGCAGGGGCAGAGCTGTGCAGACGAGGGCCGGTGCAATCACCCATTGCCTCAGCACTGCTTTTGCCGGGTGGTGATGCCCAAGGCAACGTGCTGACACCAGGCATCCCTGGCCTCAGCACTTCCCATGCTGGCACAGAAGCTGGAGGCAGGAGCTTCACAAGCCTCTTAACAGGCCATGGCAGGACAAATCACGGTGCTGCCTGCACCTTTCCTGAGGACAGCTTGCTGAGGCATGGCAGTGTTTGGTTATCATCCTGGTAGTGCAAACCAGAGGGAGAAAATGGGCACAGCACAGCACATTACAGACTTTTCCCAGCCGCTCTTGAGGGCTATGATGATGAGCCAAAACCTGTCTGGGAATATGCTGCTTCTCTGTGCCTGAAGGGAGGGTAGCTACAAACTGAGTCCATTTAGCTCGGTTAAAAGCCTGTGTCAGCAGCACTGCTTGTGGTATCCTATGCCGAAAAAACTGCAGCTGATGCTCCTTGGGAGGTGGCAGCAGTCCTGAGCCAGCATTAGCAACAGGACCTGCACTGGCAGGTGGGCTTCAGCCTTGTGTGTGGAGCGGGGCTGACAGGCAGACTGCTGGCTGGTGGAGTGTTAGGAGCAGAGACCGTTTGTATGGAGCAGCTTGTGTTTCCACTAGATCAGACCCAGCAGAGCTAATCTACTCTTCACTGACCTTTCTGGTTTCATCTGCTTCAATGCATGAGGTAGTACAGCTGCCTTTTGTGGAGCTGTGACTGGTGGGGAAGGGGAAACAGCGTGAGCTGCAGCTACGTGCCTTGTAGCAGGGTGTCTTGGAGCAAGGGTCCTGCGGGGTCCTGCTTCCCCTGTGTACTCCAGCACAGCATCACCACCCCCCTCCATGCTCCGATGCTCCTTCCCAGCTGGACCGCTGGTCAAGCTCAAGGCTCCACCAGCCCACCCAGACCCGCACATGAGGTGACACGATATGGTGGTGCACTTCCGCGTGTGCAAGCGGTGCACATGGACGTCTAGCCCTCGGCAGCTGGGAGCTGAGGGTGTCACCGGGGAAGAGACCCGTGATGCTACTTGGTGTGTCAGACTCATTAGCCAGGTCCAGCCCTGCAGCAAGGAGGGACCCATCTCCCCCAGGGACCCCATCACCTCACAGACCATTGCTCCCCAGCCTGCCCACATGGGCCCCATTTCTAAATGTGGGGCTCCAGCTGCTGGCACTTGTAGGGCTGCTCCCTGGACTCCAATATCTCCCCTCCCACTGCCTGCATCCTCACTGTGTCATGCCAGGCCTTAGGAGTGGCTCAGGTCCTATTTTGGAAACAAAGGGTTAAGCATTTTCAGCCTTTATTTTACAAAAATAAACCAGTTTTGCCCTGGTACTCTGTGGCCCCCAACCTTCCCCTCTGCCCCAGCTCCTGTTCCTCTCCCTGGAGCTCTGGCTGTTGCGTGCCGCAGCCAGCCACTTGCACCGAGGCTGACGGTGCCACATGCCCCGGCGAGTCTCTCCAGGCAAGCACCGGGGAAGGGGTTGGTGCCCTTTTGCGAACGCCTCCACTTCCCAGGATCCAAGCTGGAAACCGCCCGAAGATGCCTCCTGGTGGCTCTGCCTTTTCTGCACAGGGAGCAAGTCTTGGGCAAGTCACTCAGAGTACACACTTGGAGAAGTGGTGTCCGTCCTTCCGTCCGTCCCTCTCCCTTGGACGGAAAAGCGAGCGCCACGAAGTTGCTTCTTGCTGTCAGTGGAGCTGCCAGGCTGCCGTCCCGCTGGCTGGCTCAGTGCTGGAAGCGTGGGGAGCTGATGTGGGGCTGGTGGAAGGAATGCGTGGCGTAAAGCACTTCTGGGGGCGGTGGAGCGGACGTCAGGATGGAGCAGAGCGGTTCGTGGGAGCTCAGCATCGAGGCGAAGTGCTTCATCTCCTCCGTCAGCTGCTTGATCTCCCGGCGCAGGGCAGCGTTCTGCCTCTCCAAGTCTTCGCTCTCCTGAGGAGACACAACCACAGGGGCTTCCTCAGAGCGGGAGCCGCGGGGATGAGCTGGGGACACTGGGGGACCCCACGGGGGTCGCGGTCCCATGCCGCTCTGCCCAGCGCAGTTTCCAGACCGATATGTTTCTGGTAAATTCAGCAGGGAGCCAGGCCTGGGCAAACTCCCCTCCCCCAGCCGTCCAGGCCGGGCGCGATGCTGGCGGCCTCGCCACGCTCCCCGGCCCCGGCTTACGAGAAGTGACTGTGGCGTCCTCCCGCCCCGGCTTTCTCGCTCCCTCTCACGCACACGCACGCCCGGCCACTTCCCGGGGCCGCCCGGCCGGGGGGAGGGCGCGCAGAATAACCGCCGTCTTTAACCAGAAAACCACCTGCCACAGGAAACCTGTCATTGCCCTGGAAAGAAAAGACTCACTGCTTCCTGCTAGCAGCCGGGGAAACCAGCAGCCCGGTGGGGAGGAGGGGGAGACGCTTGAGTCAGAAGAAAAGAGAAACCGAGGCCTCAGAAGAACTGAGTTAATACTGTTATTAATGAGAATAACAACAAAGGGATTAATAACGATGCTCAGCCTTGTCTCAACGATCCTGCGAGCGTTGCAGCCTTTGCTACCTCTGCTGCTGCTGAAGTGCAGCCGGCTCCAGGCTGGAGCATCCCAGGCACCGGCCGACCATGGAGCCAGCAGCCTGGGCAGAACCAGAGGAGAGAGGCAGGATGCGGCGACAGGCTCTGCAAACTCAGCCAAGACAGCTAAAGCGGGACCCAGTGCTCTGAGGCCCTGGAAAGCTGCACCACCACCTTGGCAAAGCCAACCTATCCCCACTCCACTGCCACACTGACTTCTGACAGTGCCGCTCCCTGTGCACAGGTTGAAACACGCCCAGCAGTTACGGCCGCTGTCACAGGAGGAGCTCACACAGCAAACGAGCATCTCTCAGGCGTGACTAAATGCTCTGGAAATCATGACTGACGTCAAACTCAGGAGCTGATGGGAATCACCCCGGGTCCAGGAGCCCCAGCCTCCCCGTGACTCATTCCCCTCAAAACACAAGCTACAAAGTCCTGGGGCAGATGGAGCTGCTGGCTTCTTTCACGCTACCATAGCTCAAGCTGAGCCATGCTCTTCTGGGCAGAACCACATCAGAGAAGCAAAGTCTCTGATGCAGAGCCGACCAAAGGCAAGGAGCACTCAGGGAACAAGCTCAGGAACAGCAGGGGGTCACCGTCCTCCAGGAATTGGAAAAAGATTAGCAAAAGTTCACCAACCATCCTTTACTTGCCTCCCTGCATTTCTCCAGCTGCCTGCCAGGATCCTCTCTGTACCAAAGCGGGCTTAGCCCCCCTACTCCCATCCCAATGGGAAGGCAAGGAGCGTGTGCTGTCAATGCTAGCTGAGTTGTAGTAATCTCATAAGCAAGTGGTTTGTCATTTGCTCTAAGAAGAGCAGCCCAGTTCTTCTTGCTGTACAGCTGGGCAGGATTTTCCTGGGGAAGAATCAGAGCCCACGTCCCCCTCTGTGATTACCTTGGAGAGAGCACCAGCCCCAAGGATAGCATGTCTCTTCACCCCTCTCAGGCACAGTCGCCCAGAGCCATCGCTGCTGACAGTGGTAATGCAATCAGCCTAGAGCCATGTCAGCTCTAGAAGGATCATCAGCCACTGGGAAAAGAGTGGCATCTCTGCCTTAAACCCAGCGCCAACTATGGACTGAGTGCACTGTGTAAGCAGGAAGGTTCAGGACCAGCTTCTCAAGAATTCTTTCCAAAAATGGGCATCTGGGGGAATATGGAGACCACTAAGTCAAAGGATGGTTTTTCGAACATGAGCCCAACTACCAGTTTTCAAAGGGCAGCCAAGCTCAGCGCAAGGGTAAAGACGGTCTCTGCCCACTGCAGGCTGTGTGCTCTCCATCCTGCCCGCCAGTGGCCCAAAATATGTGGGACTGCACTTATCAAGGTGCAAAATGAAAAGGAGCCCAGCCCCTGTGCTCCGACACTGACCACACACTCCTGCTCAAACACACACAGCCAGAAGTGACCACCCCTCCTGAAAAACAGACGCCTGGTTCTTCACACCGGGAAGAGCCACAGGGCTGCCCTCAGTGCCACAGGAGGAGAGTGGGACAGCAGGGTGAAACCAAAGGAGGGAAAATCCGTGCTGAACAACAGAAAAAGCCTCCAGGTACTGTACAGTGTTCAGATGTAGAAAGGGATATAAGTTCTACCATGAAGACTTTTAAAAATAATAGAAAATTATGAATATTTATCTACACTGCCTAGCATCTCAGGGAACAGACCAGAGGAGATGGCCCACTCAGCTCCACATTGCACCATCGACAATACCAATGAATACAAAGCACTACCGTCTCAGAAAACCATCCTTGTGCGCTGTCACACCGCTGCGTAAGTGACGGCATGAAGCACAAACCCAGGGAGAGCCAGGCCGGGTTAGCCTGCGCTTTCAAAGAGCTGCTGACTGAGCCAGTCAGAAGAGGTTAGCAAAGGAAATCAGTAATGTCAGACTGAAAGATAAAGATGGATTCAAAACTAGCCGCAAAACTGAATGCTTCAGTGGCAGTAGCCATGGGCTGCGTGCTCTCACTGCGAGCGCTGACTCCTGCATCCTGCGCTGGCCTCACTTTTCCTGTCCTGCCTCAGCTGAGCATCTCCGTTCCGAGTCCCCAGGGGAAAAGCACGTTGTGCCCTGCGCGGGCCCCCAGCCCCGGGGATGGGGAAGGGTGGGAGTGCTCACCAAGTGCAGCGTGTCTGCTTTCTGGGTCTGCCTCAGGCGGCTCTTCTGGGCAGCGATGCGATTCTTCTCCCTCCTCTGGACTTTCCTCATGTCATCAGAAGAGTCCTAGGGAAACAAGGTATGGAAATGACTGGGGCATCCCCTCCCTTGCCCTGCTCCTGCAGGGCAGTAGGTGGGAAGGGGACACAGCAGATATCATCACCAAAGCACAGGATGCAGGATACACACCCTCAGCACCAGGATAAAGCTATACCCCAGGGATGTGTGACGCTTTTGGCACCCCCATTGCCAGGAGGGACAAGTCTGATACCCTTGGGCATCCTGGGACAGGCTGGGAAATGACAACTCGCCCTTCACCAAGACACATGCCTGGGATATGGCTTGAGGGACCAGAGTAAGGACCTCTCCAGAACAAAGACAATTTGAAATCCTAGTCCAGCAAACCTTCCCCATCTCTATGCAGGGATACGGCACTGCAGACATTCCAGCTCCTTGGCTAAAACATCTTTCCAGAGATTCAGCCTGTGTTTTCCTCCTTTCATCCCTCTAGGTCCCACCCCTTCTCCATCACTATTCTCCCTCCAGCTTTGTTTGTTGCAGACCCTCACAGTGCAATGTGGCCCCTACTATGTTTAACTAGACAGACTCAGAGCTTTCGGGTTTTCCCCAGATCTTATTTGCTCCAGCTCTGTGATCTCCGTTCTTGCTCTTTCCTGGAATCCCTTGGTAGCAATGCCTGCAATGCTGACTGCAGCACTCCCGAGCCCCTTGGGCAGCGGAGAGCACAGGTCTCCAGGCTCCAGGTCACGAGCTTCATGCAGCAGCTGTTCTCTGCTGAGATCTGGTCTTGCTGCTGCCTTCTGACAGTTGAAACCGTCACACAGACTCTTTCATCTTCTATTTTCATATTGCACTGCCTCTTTTGTGGACTCTCTAACATTCACACCACGGCTTCTCCGCAGGACTACAAAACTCAGCCACAAAAGTTATCTTCCCAGCCCATCAGTCTGTCCACATCCTCTCCCCCCTCCACCCCGCCCAAGATTTTGTCTTTTCTTTGAACTTAACCGTTTTATCCTTGCCTTCAATACCCTACAAATGTCTCGGCAGGTCCCACGTCCTGCACCCGTCCAGTCTCTATCCCTTGGCAACCCCTCTGCTTTATCCTCTTCTCTCCCAGGATGCCTCCCCATCCCCGGTTGCAAGCCCAAAATCAGCTGCCCGGATTATCCCCAAGATTTCTGAGCAAAGTCTCAGGTTCTTGCTGTTGTTGCCAGCCCTAGAGAAATGGCAAATGACAGATATAATAAAGTTTAGCTAGAAAAGGCAGTGGAAATACCTCAGACTTGTGTCAGTATCTGCCAGCAAAAGACCTAGTATTAAGGTACTGCGTGCAACAAAGCAAAATCGCTCTGTCAAGCGTTACTGAGACGAAAAACCTCTGAGGCTGAACAGAAAAGCAAGCGGACCCAAAGTGGCAGGGCTTTTCTGGGTTCGGAGTGCCATCCATGGCAGCAGGAAGCCGGCAGGCTGCCCGGAGCCATCCTGGTCCATGGCGAGGAGGTGCACACTCAGGCTCCTCACCAAGCACCAACTCTCACGCCTGCCCGGCGTGTATTGCAGGGCCGACCGTGCCTGGGGGTCCTGGCCCCCTGTTGCCCCCGGCACAGCCCCAGGTAACGGAGCCTCCTCTCTGCCTCAGTACCCAACTCGGTGGCTGGGGCTCCGGTCAGAGCTCTTGGATCAGCCCCTCATCCCTCTCCCCACAGCCGTTCCTAGAAAGCCCCGCCATACTGCGCTGTGAAAGCACCAGCGGTGGGTGCCACCCTTCCTCCTGCCCGCCCGTGGCCCACCCCGAAGGACCTTCTGGCCAAGGAGAGCAGGGGAAGGGTCCCCGCTTTACCTGCTTGCTGGGAGGGGGAGACTGGCTGAAGCTGCTGGAGTCGCTGCTGTCGGAACTGTGGGGCATGGCTCCTGTCTCTGGCTCCCAGGGCCTCTTCAGCTTCCTCCGTGCTCTTGGTGCGCCTGCCTTCTGTCTCACGTCCCGTCCCTCTCCCCGGCCCTCCTCTGTGACCCCCGAGATGGCCCTCAGCTTCACGGCCCTCGCCCGTTCCAGAGGCACGCTGTCCTCCTGCCCCGCGCTCTGCCACTTTCTCTGCCTCTGCTCTCGGAGCCTCTGCACCTTCCCTTTAGGTCTCGGCCTCCTGTGGTTTCTCAGAACCTTGGGGATGTAAGCTGAAAGTCACGTGGCCGGAAACTTTAAGGCGAAGAAGAAAAGTTACAGAAGAACTAAAAAGAAAAAAAGAAAAAAAGAAGAAAAAAAAAAGCACATCTGGGAAAAATGAGCTTCAAAATAGCCTGAAAAACCCCCGAAAAACACCTTCAGGCGGTTGAAAAACAGCGAGATGGGTTTTCTCTGAGACAAACAGCAGAGATGAAAGAAGAAAAGCCCCGGCTCCGCTGTGAAACCTGGACCCTCAAAGGAGGGCAGTGCGGAGGAGGTGCTGCCGGCAGCCCCAGAAATTCCAGGGGCACGCACGCCATGCCAGCCCTGCGCGGGCAGGAGGTCGGTCCAGCCCCGGGCCGGCTCCACACCCCAGCCCAGCCGGGGAAACTCCCAGGCAGCCACCCACCTCCTCACAGCCCAGCCATCCCCTCCCGCCGCCCCCGGCGCCGCTGACGCGGGTCCCGGGGAGGGGACGGGTACCCTCAGCAGGTGCCACGCGAACGCTGTTCGTGCAGATGGCTCGCGTGGGTACGATGAAGCACCAATCCCACCTAAGAAGGAAGGCTTGGGATCATAGAATATTTGGACTGGTTTTGGTAGGACTGGTGTTTTCCGTGAGGCAAAGCTCTTTAGCACTTTAAAACATTCCTCAGCACCTCAGCACTGGCCCGCAAGGGGAGTATCAACCCTGGCACACAAACTAAAGTGCTGTAAACATAATGGTCTGTGGACCCAGAAGCTCAACCTGAGACCTAATTCTCACTCCACGCCATGGTATGAGCTTGGCTGCACCCGAGGGGACATGCGGCTGTCATGCAGGGGTCCTGACTCCCTGCCTGCTCCCCTCTAGCCCCCTCTCACCACAGCCAGCAGTAGAAGATGTGGGACAGGACTATGGGGAGACAGGAGCACTGTGGCATGTCGCAGGTTGTTTCCTTTCTAAGCTCCTTCTACCAGTCCCCAACTTGGGCATGGCCCATGCAGGCGGCAGCAAAGAGAAGCTGCTTTGCATCTCCTTGCTTCTCCCCTGGTCTGTGCTGGGTGGGACTACTTCCGTCCTTCGTGCAAGCCTTGGTGGGCTGAAGACGTGCAAGCAGCCCCTGGGGCAGCTGTGTTTCTGCTGGGGTACCCCATGCTAGCGGCTCTGGAGGCGACAGTGCAGGAGCAGCAAGCGCCAAAGCAGGAGCCATTCACTTTATGATCTGCTCATGTCACCAGAGCCAGCGGGATGAGCTGGGACCGCGTGCCCACAGGCTCTCCATCCACAGACAGGAACACACGTCCTCGGAGTGGCAAATTTCTCGCATGTGCCCTGAGGAGCAGATACAGAAACTGGCATGAACCCATCCACACTAACCCACTCCTGTGGAAAGCAGCGACTCCCAGTTCCCACTTACTGATTTTTGTTGCATATTGGTGTTTTCGTTGAGTTTCTCCTGCCTCAGGCAGGAGCAGCGACCAAGTCTCAGCGGTGGGGCGTCATTAGGGCAAAAGTATTGGCAGCTTTGGGTTTGCAGCCTTGCTGCAGCTCAGAAAGCGCACGCGCAGAGAAGCACGGCCTTGGAGCACGGTGCAGACATCCATGGGCACTGCTGGCATTTCTTTCCAGCCCTGCCGCTCACGGAGCCAACACAGGGGCAAACACGGCCACAAGCAAGAACCGCGTGGGGCTGGTTACGGGCTGGGTGGCTCAGGGAACTCGCCTGGCCTAGCTCCAGTAGCAAAATTGCTCCATTTTGGCCCATTTCTTCAGAAACATCATGTGGCACTGGTGCACTACCCTTGGCCCTATTATCTGAACATTTCACAGCCTTGAGTGTATTTTTTCTCCTGGTGCCCTGCAGGGAAATGCTAGGATCCTCCACAGTTTGGAAGGTGGCTGTGACGGTTTTCTCGGCAGAGCCACCCTGAGACAGCCCATCTCCCGGCGGCACAGCCCCCCTGCAGCAGCCAGAGCTCCTCTGGCACAGCCAGCTCCGGGAATGGAATGGCTGAAGGCACCGGCAAGATGAGGGGCTCGTGGGGCGTTAAGTTCAGGCCTCCCAAGGCACCAGCTAGCGGCACAACTATCGAAGCGTCCATTCGCTGGCTGCACCGCTACGCTTCCTCTGAACCCTGCAACCCCGTGTGGCACTTCCTTTCCAGGAAGCACGCCGCTGGATTCCCGCTCTCCTGAGGAAACCCACACTCCTCTGCCGGCGAGCGGGTCTTGGAGCGCGCCTGGCCCGCCCTGCTCTGCAGGCTGCTGTTGCTCAGGGCAGGAGGCGGGGAGCTCCTTCCTCGGGGAAAAACATCCTTGTTTCATTACTGGGCGAATAGGCTGAATTCCCTCCTTTTGTATCTAGGGAGGCTGACGGGAGGTGGTCGGGAAGGCCATGGGTGCACTGGCAGGACACAGTACGGGGAAGCTGTGTGTCCTGGCAGGAGCTGGACGGTCAGCGCAAAACTGGCCAGGATGAGGCTATGGGGAAAGGCTCTTCTTTGATCTGCAAGAGAAAAGTTTTGAGCTGCCCTCAGGTTTGTCCAGAGCTGGGCTTTTACTGACAGCCGATGGAGAAATCTCAGGAGAGAGCAACGTCATGGGAGAGGGTTTGGACACTTGGTCCTGCTGAACAGCAGTTAGAAAGCATCCCTTTTCCTCCCTTGCCCAAACACCCTCAAGTTGGCTGCGATGCTGATGAAATCCTGTCACATGTGAGCAACGAAGAAGTGTGCTGTGAATGAGACAGTGTCTCCTGTCGGGAAGGTGAGCAGAGGCTTCACACCGCTCACTTGGGCTGGGCAGGACCCACGTTGCCTCCTCACAGGCAGTGCTCCATGCTGTTTACTCTGGGAAGAGCTGCGATCCCCCGACCCAGAGCAGCAGAAACCACCAGTGTGGCTCCACCAGCGCCTGCTCACAGCCCTCTGGGTACTGCCCAGGGCAGCTGCTGCAGGCACAACACGTGGAGTCAATACCCTGCTGTCCCTCCCCAGGCTCTCCCACTCCTCTGCTATCAGGGGCAGCCTCAGGAGCCATCCTCCTCATCTCTGTGCTTGATTTAGGTGACTAAATTTACACCACGAATAACATCCCCTGACTTTCTCTCTGGGATCATTTAGGTTTCTTGATCTTAATCACAGTAGCTGTGAAATCACTGTCAGCGGCACTGGATGAACTCGCAAGCGTTAGGTTACTGCCACACTGGCAGCTTGATGGAGCAGGGATATTTCCAGACGTTTTTAGGAAAAGGATGGGGCCATCCAGTTCTGCACTGGTCCCTTCTGAATACCAGCGGGCACTGCTGAAGGGAGTCCTGTTCTCTCTGGGACAAAGCGGCTGCAGGGACTCTGGAGGCTGAGCTTACTGCGATCTCAACTACCGGAGCAAGGGTTTGAAAGCAGCAAGATGCACTTCAGCAAGAACAAATGCAAATATAAAGCAAAGTGAGATGTAGGTAGAAGAACTGGGGAATAACCGACTGGGCAGCAGAATGGCAGGGAAAAATCTGGGGGTTGCAGAGCAGCATAAACCGAAGCTTCGCCAGCAATGCGGAGGTGTCGCAAAGGGGCTGGGTATCGGCCGGGGGTGCTGGGTGCAAGGCAGAGGAGACAACTGCCCTGCGCTGCCTGCCCAAGGCCAGGACCCATCCAGGGTCCCAGGTCCAGAAGTGGAAAAGTCCAAAAGAAAACAATACAAAGGATAAATACACATAAGTCTTGTGCTAAGAGAAAGGAGTGAAGAAGCTGGGTCCATTTAGCCCAGAAGAGAGAAGTCTTGGGGGCGGGAAGTGGGTGGGGAGGAAGGAGCCGTCTTTGGTGTGTTGTAATGGAAAGAGTGGTCAGCTGTTTTCTGTGCAGCCAATGCATGGGGCAAGAAGCACCGGGCTCCAACTGCAGCAGGTGAGGTTCAGGTCTGAGGGTCGAAGCAAGAGGAGGTTCAGAAGACCTTGGGCTGCGCAGTTCAGGAAAGCTGTTCAAGCCCCTTCATATGAAGTGACTGGGAACAAACCTCCATTGGAAAGGGTTCAGGTTGAATCCTGCTTCTGTAGGATGGGTTTGAGTTATGTTCCCAGGATTTAAATAAGGAAAAACAAAACAAAACAAAAAAATGGCTACTAAGATGGGCTCCTCGGAGCCCAGAGAGCATGTGGGGCATTTCTCAGCCTTAACTGCAGCCAGTCCTGTTGCCTCCAAAGCCCAGGAAGGTCCCTACGTCCCACTTGTGCAAATGGCTTCCTCAGCACCAGCGGTTGCTAGAGTTTCTTTGTAAACCTGCTGCTCCAGCCCTCTCACCTGCTGCAGGCTTATGGCAGCAAAGTTCAAAACTGCATCTGACCCCATCCATCTCATCGTCTTGTCTGCATGACCATTCACTGCGTAGTGCTATTTAAAAATCCAGCCTAGAGCAACTACCAACTTCAGCCTCCTGTAAACCACCAAGGTCGTCTCTGCTTCACATGTTGCATTTTATGCAAAGAATTTCTTACAACGTTTTGACAATTGCAACAATTTGCTTTTTATTCCCCACATGAGTTTGAAGACTTTTGTGTGGGATTCAGTGCTGATAGTAAGAGATGTTGTGAGTGGGGCTGTTGAACAAAGTCCTTGCTCTCTACCAGACAAGCCTCTGCCGTGTCCTGCTCTGTCAGCACGTGTTGGTCCCATCTGTGACATGGGCAGCTTCCCCAGCTGGCATTGTGTCTTGTCCCCATCACCAGGGCTATTTCATCTCGGCTGAGCCAAGTGAGCATGAGAGCAAGGTTGTGGCAAGAGAGCTCAAGCATAGTCCCACCAAATTCATCCCATCTACCAGACAGCAAACGCCCATCACAGGAACACTTTCAGTCCTTATTGGGCGCAACCTGCCAATGGCCAGGAAACAGGTACTTTACACCCTGAATGTCTGAGACGTGGCAAGGGCTGTAAGTCAAGCATACAAAAGTATGGAAATACCAGAATTAGCTCCCTTAAGCATGCTGCATTTACACCCTCGTGCCACATAACATGCTGCATGCTCTGTAACTGCACGATCCACAAAGGTTTCTTCCCTGGGAGGGCTGCGTTACCTTCATCGCTGGCCTGTGGTGAGAGCCTACTCCAATATCCCGCTTTTCCGCTTCTTCACAGACTCTTTCTATTGCTCATCACTTCAGCACTGAGGGCGTGCTTCAGGGCTATTAATGAAGCTGTTTTCTCAGCCACCTTTTCAGGTGTGGGAGTGGAGTTATCCCTATTTAACAGCTGCAAAACAAGACACAAAGAGAGATTTAGGTCGTAAGTACTCCTTCACTTTGGACACACAGGTTGAACCAACTAGCATCTAATTTGTCAGTGTTTTGGCTCTGTATAGCACTTTATTTGACCAAACCCCAGCTTCATATGTCTGTGACTGCAGCTGCAAACTTTTAGCACTTCTGTAAATCAGCCCCGGCAAATGAGGAAGACACGGCTGCTCCTGTGAAATCTGTTGCTGATGTGGCTCACCGACTCACAGAGTAACTTCGAGGCAGGGGCAGATGCAGACCCAGCTCTCTGGGGAGGCACCAAGTGTCAACCCAGGAGACCCTCTTTCCTTTCTGCAGTCCCTTGCTTCACCAACTGAATAGGCATTTCCCAGCCCTGCTAAGAAAGGACGCAACCTTGCTGACCAGCTTATTGTTCCCTCCAGCCAAGGCCCAGCCTGGGTGCCAAAGAGGTGGCAATCCAGGGCAAAATGCAGGAGGTGATCATATGCACAAGAAGCTGAAGCTAGGTTTCTCAGGAAACCCCATTTCTGGCAATTTCTAGCTCTTCAGTACTTGGCTTTGCCACTTTTATGGGTTTTTTTGAGTGTCACTAGTAATGCTTTTTATGCCTATGTTTTAAAAGTAGAAAGGAAACGCCAAATGTGCTAGATTTCCAGATACGGACACAGAGCTCCAGGTAGCTGGGGTCCATCTGACCCCACTGGAGGGGGAGAGCAAGCCTGGCCAGAGCCAGGCCCAGAGCCTGAAGGGTTGGCAGGAGGCTGGCGGGGTCTGGCCTCCAACACATACAGGAGTTTCAGTCTCAGGACACAGATGATTAGAGTTTGCCCCAGGTTGCTGAAGGGATGAACCACAGGCTCCTTCTCCTGTCCAGTACATATCAACTGGTTGGGTAATTAGTCAAGCAACCTCTAATCTGTTCCTGGCAAGGATGTAGCAGCTCATGAGCAAGTACTCAGATGTGCACTTCCATGACTCTCCAGGTCAGCAGATCTCGAATCCTGGTAGAGTACATCCGTTTAAGGCCAAGCTTTCCCTCGCTGCTCTCTTCACAGGCCCCATCTAGCTTCTGGGATCTGGTCAGAAACGTCTCAGGCCACCCAGCCAGGCTGGATACATACCTGCTTGGGGCACCAAAAAGGCCCGGCTGCCAGACGCACCCCCCAGTCAGCCAGGGCTTCTTTGCTTCCGCTGCCCGGGCTGAGCCCACCGGCTGAACTATCCAAGCGCATGGACGGGGCGTGTGGAGGGTGCAGATGTTGTCTGATGGTTTGACTCATCTCGGTGGCAGTCTCGTTCAGTGATGGTGGGGAAGGCCCAAAGAGGAAGGGCAGTGACCCGTTTAACCAGAAGGGCTGATCCACCCAGGGGTAGACTTACTGGTGCTGGTAAGGGGCCATAGCCCCAGCTTCCTTCACGCTGCCCAGCGTGTGTGTTTCCAGGCTACACAAGGGCAGGAGAGACACGTGGCAGTCCAGTCCTGCCACTGTGGCAGCAGGACCCAGCCTTGGGCTTCTGCTGGTGCCGCAGCGAATCCAACCACAGCAACCAAGCAGCAAAAATTGTGCTCTCAGGGGATGACCACAGCCTGATGGGGCATTTGATGTTCACTGGGCACTGGTTGCAGCTATGCCCTATGGCATGGGGGCGGACGGTGAACGCATTACTTGTCTCTTCAATTAATACGTGACCGTTGAGCGTATTGCATAGCAGCTCCATGATGCCATTCAGAGGAAAATGTTCTTCAGCACCACCCAAAGACTTTCAAGCCTCCCAAGGATACAGTATGGCTTATTTAGGGCATGTTCTTGCAGCTAGATTCCGAGACACCCATCTCAACAGGTGATGACTGTGAACAGCACTCATGCTACTACTGTAACCCAGCCCCAATGGGATCTGCTTCACTTTTGGCTTAGGGGGGTGTATACGCTGGTACTCCCTCACCCACACCCTATTTGGTGTGCACAAGTGCTTCCCAAGCCCCTCGGCTCACACAGCTGGTTGGAGGTGTCCCGCACAAGTAGCTGTGCTGCTGGCTGCACAAGCAGTGCACTTGCGCCTGGGGCATGCATGGTGCTCGCACCACCGGTGCTGGAGCACAGGGCACCGGAGGTGGCACAGGGGAGGACAGGCGGCGTGGGGCAGAGCGGCTGTGCAGCAGGGGGCCGGGGAGCTGCACAGAAGGTACGCTTGGCACCCACGTGAGTAGCACTGATCGGCAGTACCGCGCCGGCAGAGTTATCAAAACACACGCAAACGCGTACAAGCCCCATCTGCCCGGGCGCTGCATGGGCACAGGCTGGCTCACACACCAGCTGGCACGCTCAGCTCTCGCCTGCTGGCAGCTCTCCCGTCCCACAGCGGGCTGCTGGGGGACGCAGCGGCCGAGCTGAGCCCCTGCCCTACACCTGGTCCGTCGCCCAGAGACCCCCACCAGCGCAGGGCTCCTCAATGCCTTTCTGAGAGAAACACGAGGAGGGAGGGTCATGGTCCACCACCCGGACACGAGGAAGGACCTGCTTAGTGCTGGCCGTTCCAGAAGGCTTGCAACCCCCACAAGCTTCCCAGCAGGTTCTGAGCAGCAGACGGAGGGAGGGAGAGGGGACACTTTCAGATGACCACTGCTCCTGTGCTTCCCACCCTCACATTTCGGTGCCCTGGCGTGACAGAGGTGCTCCTTAACCAGCCTCCTGGGGCATGGCTGCTTTTCCTTTGGCTTTGGCAGTGGCTGCCAGTGTCAGGTGCCCAGACACAGCTGACTTGCAGGGTCTCGGCAGCACCTCAGCCCCAGCAGTGCTTTGGAGGTGGGACGAGGGAGATGTGCTGCACCCCAAGCTGTGCCAGCAGTGCTGCTGCAAGGCCCTGGCTTGAAGAGCCAGTCCTCCTGCCATTGCTAACATCTGCCAACACTGATTTCAAAGAGGGGACAGAAAAAAGACAGAAACTCCTTCCCATCCTTCTTTACCTGAATCCCAAAATAGGTGTCTGAGAACTGCACATATTCTATCTTTTTTAAGCAAAACTTCTTGATTTGACTTTTGGATATCCATGTTTTTTGGCTCAATACCTGAGCCCCTGTGAGCCCTCTGAAGCTGTTGGCCAACAGGGCATCTTGTCCACCTGCACAAACCAGTTTGTTGGCTCTGTGAGAAGTGTGTCAATTTACCAGTTTGAAATGAGTTGTCTTTCCATTTCTTTGAACATCTTGTGAGGGGGTGAGCAGAGGAACAGACTTATCTCTAAGCCAGGCATTTCTCTGCACATCTCTATCACGCGGCTTTTCACTAGTTTCCGCTCTAAACTAGTGGGACTTTTAGTCTCCACATAGGGAAATTTTCCTGCAGCCCTAATTTAGGTCAGCACCCATCTTTGGATGTCTCCTGTTTTCACAGCGGGGCAAACAGAAACAAGCATAGCACCCCAGGAAAGCTGCCCTTCAGCTATCTGCGATGGCATTACAGTTACAAAGGATGGATGTACTCTTCTTCATCCTGTTCCTCATGCAGCCTTCCTCCTCTCCGCACTGCTTCACAGCGAGCAGGACCCATCGGGTAGCTCTGCCCTCAATTTGGAGCACAGCCTTGAACTCATTTGCACTCTTGTTTAAGCCACATAGGTTCCAGCTGGCACTTAGTCGTGCTCCTGAGCGTGGCTGGGAGAAATGCTGAGGAGCTGCTACCCCAGCACAGGAACCCAGCTGCCTAGCAGCCCCGGCCCATGCAGCCACAGCGGATGGTTGCTACCAGGTGAAGAAATATGCTCCAAAGCCCTGCATGAATGAGGCTCCATGTCACACACAGGGCAGCCCAGCAGGGCACATTGGCAGCTTGCAGTGCTCCTAAAACTCGTGCACGTGAGCCACTGACCTGCAAGTGTCCTACAGGCAGCGGAGCAGGTGCCTGCAGCCACATTTAAGTCAGCTCTGCACCTCTCCCTCGCAGACTCAATGAACACCTCGCGCCTGCACCCGGGTGAGTTTGTTTGAACCAGTGAGTTGGGCCTTGCCATCCTGTTCCGCTGGCAGCATGGGGTGCCATCGTCCTGCCCCGTCACACAGCGGTGCCGGCACGCAGCAGAACCTTGGCTGGCTTAACCACTCATCCGTCACCCGCTGGCTGGAGCTGGTGAGTGAATCGGGTCGCTTGGCCTACAGGGAAGGTCTGCACAGCAGCAAAGGGATGCCTCACTCAACAAACGTCTACATAATGCAGTAGTGACTCTGCCTGGCACCCACGGATTTTTGTCTGTCGCAGAAGCCAGTAGCCCACGTACTGAGCGGCACTTGCCGGTACCCACACTTCAGCTCTAGCGCAAACCCCCTCTTGCTAACCGGTCACCAGGTGTCCAGCATCACCTTGCAATGAGCTGTCAGTAGCCATTTTATCCTCAAACAGAAACTGTGCATTAGCCCGCTCGAAAGCTCTGCTGGATTCAGGACCCCACGGGCCTGCGGCAAAGCCTTGCTGCCCACCTCCTCCTGACGGCCCCTGGCCACTTCAGCACAAGCAGGTATCCAGCAGATTCAACCCGCCCAGACAACGCTGCTGGAATTGGGGCCACACAAAGCAGCGGCAGGAACTGCAGTGTCAGGAGTCAGGACTTCCCCTGACAGCGCCGCAGATGACAACTCAGCAAGTTCGTTCTGCAGAAACTAGATAACATCAGCACAAGGTGGTGGTTACTGGCAAAGGATCCTGTTCCTGAAGCTTCATCTGAGACGTGACAGGCTGCAGTGAAACCTCGCTGTCACACAAAGCCAAACTGCTTTTGCTGAGACTCACGCGTGCTTCTGGAAGTAGCTTCTTGCTGGTATTTCCTAGGAGCTCCAGCTCGCAGCACTGGGAGACAGGGCTGGAAAAGCCCATCAGCTTCCTAACTCAGGGATTTTTTGTCTAGCAGAGTCCTTTGAGCTGGACAGGGATGTGGAGCTGTCAGTCCTATCCACGGTGACCCACCTCCTGCCTCGAGTGACAGGAGTTTTTCCTCCTCCCCAGGGGTTAACCTTTCCCCAGTCCCCACGGCCCCTCGCTCGTGCTCTGTGCACGGACAGCTGGACGCAGGGCTGGAGCGAGGAGAGCTATTCCTTCACCAGTGGGGATCTGAGAGCCTGTTTCTGCAGAAACATTCGGAATGGCTCAGCTATTGGAAGCTGTGGCTAACTTGGAAGCCACTGAAGTGCAATAACCCCCTTGGCAGATGCTCTCACTCAGAATTAAAGCGGTCTTGGTACCACCGGGCTCAGTCCCTCCCCCCAGGCAGGCTTTGCTCACAAAGAGCTGATCACCACAGGCAGCCGTACCCGCTGCCCGCTCTGCCAAACACGTCACCCGGGCTGCAGTTCGCTTCAGTCGGTCACTCCGCTTAGAAGAGCCAAGCCAAAGTGCACCCACTCTAACTCAGCAGCAGGGCATCTGCTGGAGGGTTTTACACCACTGTGCTAGCCCACTGCTTTACCTAATTTGGATTAACTTCTCTTGCGCCCCGGCAGACAAACCCAAAGGCTCAGTGACATTAAGCTCTCTCATCCCACAACCACACACTGCATCTGCAGCCAAGCTCCGACCCAAATGCGGCCCCGCAGAGCCCGGTTTTGGCCTGTGCGAGCTGCTCTGTGCCTCCCTGCCAGCCCCAGCTCCTCCTTCGCCCTCTCCCCACGTGTGTGGTCGGTGAAGTGGATAGAGAACTGGCTGAATGGCAGAACTCAGAGGGTTGTCATCAGCGGCGCTGAGTCTAGCTGGAGGCTGGTGACAAGTGGTGTCCCTCAGGGGTCAGTACTGGGCCCAGTCTTGTTTAACTTCTTCATCAACGACCTGGATGAAGAGTTAGAATGTACCCTCAGCAAGTTTGCTG
>Ga0065711_1032473_pt1 | contig 27272 bp, 10 predicted proteins | sample Hoacrofraction12_FD_59098 | JGI IMG/M metagenome (GOLD analysis project Ga0065711, IMG submission 59098) | Hoatzin crop microbial communities from Cojedes, Venezuela - Epithelial fraction 12 v2 (version 2) | ecosystem: Host-associated > Birds > Digestive system > Esophagus > Crop | place...
GGCAATGGGCACAAACTGAGGCACAGGAAGTTCCATCTGAACATGAGGAAGAACTTCTTCCCTCTGAGGGTGACGGAGCCCTGGAACAGGCTGCCCAGGGAGGTTGTGGAGTCTCCTTCTCTGGAGATATGCAAGACCCATCTGGACAAGGTCCTGTGCAGCCTACTGTAGGCGACTCGGCAGGGGGGGTTGGACTAGATGACCCACAGAGGTCCCTTCAAACCCCAGACATTCTGTGATTCTGTGATTTTAGTGCTTAATTTTCTTGGGGAATGTTTTTGTCTTTTAATCAATACTCATTTCTGAATATCAGCATTCTTTACATAATTCTGGTATTGTATACATTATGTAAAAGGTATAATTTATAAATAGTAATGGTATCATTTATAAATAGTAAAGTCTATGATTAGCCATCTCTCTTTAATGTGAATTCCAATATATTTCATGACCCAAAATCTCCAATGTAGGGGTTTACTATTCAATAAAAGTATTCACAGCAAAGACTTAAAGCTCAAAGGTAAATTATATCCCTTTTGAACTGTCATTACAGTAGTCTATCATAATTTTTTTTCTGCCACTGTAGCCTTAATTAGGCATGTATTTGTAATTTTTAAAAATTATTATTACTATTCAATTTTAAGGTACTTGAATGTAATAGACCTAGTGGTACTAGAAAATGAATCTTAGTTGTTTTTCTGTAGATATTGTGCGGTTTTGTGCTATTTTCCACAGTTTGGATATTTTGTAAGAAAGCTGTAGTGGAATACATTCTCCCAAAGATCACCAGTCTTAGATGATCATGACAGATACACGACAGGCAGAGTCTCACAGTTATTCATGTGGAGCAGTAGTTGTCCAGTAGAGTATTTCTGTTAAAGTTAGTGGAATATTACAGGAAGTAAGGGGCTGTGCAACACACTTTAACAGATAATTTGCTTTAACTACCATTTCTCATGACAAATCTGTGTTTTGTAGAGCAATATTAAGAATCATTTGAGAAAAATGTTTTTCATCGGAAAATATCATCTCATTAAAAACAAAAAGATTCATACAATCCTCTTAGTTTCCTTAAAACTAAAGCTTTTCTGAAGAAAAAGTAATTGTATCCAGGTTACAGTGAGTGGTCTAAGTAAGAGAGCTACCTCTGCACTAGAATACAAAATGTTAGGATTATCTCCTCCTATGTGAAAACACGTTTTGAATCTCTGTTCCAGTAAATATTTTCACAATACTGGAGAAATATTTCTACAACTTTTCTACATTATCCCTACATAATTGTAGAAATTTCAAATTTAAAACATAATAGGAGAAGTTGAGAGAATTGATAACAAAAGTTATCTGGACAGCTAGAATATTCCCCCGGGATCTTCAAGTGGGGACAGTGCTGCCACATCCACGTGTCTGATTAGCCCAGACTGGATGCCTACTTCTTCGTTAAAACCGTAAACTTTTCCATTTTCTTCTTGTGCAGGTAGAAGGGCAGAACAGGTTGTAACAGGTCGGGGAATAAGAAGTAGGTGGCGCTCAATTCTGCTTTTTAAAGGGTATCCTAATTGTGAATATCTTGAAGAGTTGTTTCTTTCTTGTAATTTCAATAGATCAAGTAGCCTTATCTTGCTATGCAGTATCACTACTATGCACTTGTAAGACAAGAGGTATTGCTTCTTCTTAGGGGTGAACACTCTCAATCTCATCCAGATAGCTTAACAGAACACTTTCATTATTGGGAATGGTATTAGTCATAAGCAAAGTCAAGTTTGTACATGTTGTCATCATTGTAGCTCCTAAAATGCTTCAGGATTATTCAGGATCAGTGCTTTCCTAATGATATTGGAAGTAGCATGGTTTCAAAAACATGTTTTAGCATTTCTCTTCTGAGTAACTATGAAACACTGAAATATTTCCTGTTGAGTTGTTTTAGATTATGTATCTCATAGATCCTGATCCCTCAAGTGAAAAGTTTAATAGGCAAATGTCTGGGAGTGGTGATGGTATAAACAAACTATTGATGAAATATATATAATCTAGAATGAAGTGTGCTATTGCCAGATTCAGTAGGAATCCCAGTCTGACCTGAGGCACTTTAAAAAAATTTGCAATGTAAAGCACCCTGTGAGCAAGGCCAAGCTTAAAGAGGATTAATGTAGGCCTCTCCCCTAAGGTAAAATTTTTTCATAACTGATTTTATTTCCCTTGATGCAAAGAGAAATTCAGCATACTCTCTGTTGCCGTCTGATAGTGAACCATCTTCTGGAACACAAAGCCTGTTTGATTGTGGGACACTCAGTCCAGGTGGAATTTCTCCAACTTGCTGGAGTTAAATTGTTGCCAGGATTGTGTCCTGTACTTAAGTAGAGGAAAGAGATAGTGCTGCTGGAGTCTTGGTTCTCAAAAAGGTTTTTTTTAAACAAATGGCGTTTCTGGGAAATTGAGCAAAATGTTTCAAGATAAAAGAATGTTAAATATAGCTAGGAATAAGAGAGCCATATGTTCAAAGCATATCAGCTTTGAAACCATGCACTTAACCCTGGGACTCTACGAGATTTCACATTTTAATAAAAATTTTAACTTCCTGAAGAGATAAAAGTTCATTCATCTTGAGGGTAGCCTAGAAAGAAAAGAAGGAAAATATAATCCATGGAGAAGCCTTTCACTGAGATAAGCATCTTTGACATTAGGAAAAAAAAGAATATAACGTGTAAAAATAAGATGGGTCATATCCCTTCCTAAAAAACTGTAGTTACATTTGTACATCAAAGTAGGAGTAAAGTTATTTTCTGAATGGGTTTTTTGGCTAACAAGTACTTGATCTTCCAAAACCATTGCCAGAAACATAAAATCTTAGGTCAATGGGAAAGAAATGCACCATTTTAGCACTCCTATTTGAAACATTATGCAGAGCTCAGGCTGTTCTAAGTTCAACACAAATGTTACCTTAATATACCCTTTAGAAATTTGGTTCACTAGAAGGAGTTTATTTGGTTGCTTCTAAATGGTACTGATAAATGTCACCATTTGTGTGTAACACCATGTACATGTGTTTGTGCAAGTCATCTATGTTCAATTGAATTGATTTGATTTCTTACACAAACTGAGCTTTCATCCTGGAAGAAGTTTTCCAGTAACACAAGGGCAGATCAGGAAATGTGTAAAATGGATCAGTGCCCAAAAGACTAAGTTATACATCTATTCTTGGAAAAACATGAGGACATATTGTCTGAAAAAGAAAGGCATAAATTACAGAAGAAAGCAAGTTCATTTGAACTTGCGTGTTGAGCTACACTGTCTACACAAATCCTCGTTCAACTGTAGCGTATAGGTTCTTTTTTGAAGGTAGCTACATAAATATACATACACAAATACAATTAGATTTCACTTAATTATCTAAGCATATGGGCATATTTATTTTAATATTAAGTCAGCTTTGGCTCTTTGTAATACCATATTTGTATATTAATTTATAGGTGTAATACCCCACAAGTTAAAAATGGTTAAGTGAAATAAACTAAAATGATTTTTATTTTATTTCAGATAAATTGAAATGAGGCTTTTGAAAGTATGAAAGACTACACAACCTGATAGTTTTCTAGATAGAACTTACTCAAAATTACATTGGATGAAAGTCATCCATGAAAAAAGTTTCAACTTACTGAATGACTGTTGTCTTGAGTCTTGAATATAAAATAGACTGCCTTGACTGCATGAATGTGTATTACAGAATATATGAGGATCTATTTGAATAGTAAACTTTACTGTTGTTCCTTCTACACTTCTCCATCATTGCACTGTATCAAACAGACATTTAAATTTTTCCTATGGGTCAAAAATATAAAAAAAATTAAAATAGAAAAAAATAGAACGTGAGAGAATATGTAACGCTATATTCAATTAAGTGACAAAAGAACAATTGATAAACTAATGACAAATCTCCAGAACCGTTGAGACATTAACACTGTATGTCAGAAGAAAACCACCCAAACCAAATCCAGGGCATCAAGAACCTGGTCACACTCTTTCTGCAGGAGCATTCCCCTCTGTGTGTAGACATAGCAGAGACAGTTTGCCGGAGACACCTAGAATGAGATAGTAAGTAAATATAAACTATCAGTAATTTTTCAAAGTGTTAGTGCTTATTCAGACTCAGGAATTGCTTCTTCATATGAGCAAAATAGACAAAAGTTTTCAGATTAAGCTTTTACATTGTAAACTGGATTATATATTGCTTCCAGTAGCAATGGACTGGGCTTTGTGCAGAGCAAGTACCTTGTGGTGCTGTGTCTCAGGTCCTGTGTTCCTGTGAATCCTGTTGGGTCCATCTGGGTTCCAGCAGAGCCTGTTTCGAGCATCTGCCCTTGCAGACTCTCAGCTTCTTTGCATCTCTGAAGACCTTTCAGGGCTAGTGAGGGCCATTGGAATACAGTAGATGTGATCAGCTTCCCTAGGAATTTTACTAATTTTCATGGAGGCCTCAATAAATAGTGTCATAGGTCTCAGTGGGCTGGCAGAATAGGATGTTCCTTCTTCAGTGGAGCTTTCTTGCATTCAGGAGGCATAATTTCTTGTCATTTTGAACTGTTCACATACATAAATTCTTTCCAGGTTGAAGTCTAACAGGTCTCATTGGCTGTGTCAAAACTTCAAAGCAGATGCCCCCATGGTGTACCTTGAAGTCCTGACCTGTTGACCATCTGAGCTGTGAGAGCACGACATCTCTCCCTGCTCAGATGCCCAGATCACCTTCAAGTGGGAACACCAGAAGTATGTGTAGCCAGATTCAGACCCTGTGAAATGTTTCCAGTTTCAAACCCTTTAGATGTACCCAGGTAAAACCTCATGAATTTACATTCTTTGTTTCAAAGAACTTAACAGCCAAACTACTACCATGTTAACTGTGCGTGCATACAAGCTAGTCTGATGTCCTTTTAGAAACCACATTTACCTTAGCCCTTTTGTACTGAACATTTCATAAACTCTAGTAAAACTGCAGTCATAGTGGAGAAACCACACACTGTGCTGTTGACAACAGTCTCTGAGAAACAAGGAAATTCTAAGGAATTAAGGGTACAACAATCTCCAATAAAACCTGCCCAGCTACTTAGTATCATAAATGCATTTTGGAAAAGTGTCATGTTCGTTATATACATTAAAAGAAGTGAACACACATTTGATTGTCTTATTAAGAGCAAAAGTATTATTTTTCAATAATATACTAAGACATTGGTTTCAGACTTTTGGAGAATCACTGTTCGAGTAAACGCAATGTGTTTACATGATGAATGCTTTCTCTAGAGGTTACGCTACCTTCTGATGATTGAGTCTAACCCTATTTAACTACTTTGACAAGATTCTTGCCTGAAGTAACATTTTTAATTAGCATTCTTATTTGTTTACATCTAGAGATCGAGGGGAAAAATAACTAAAAGCTTTGGAACAACTGTTGAGTCTGCACTTGCTCGAAGCTGGAAGAAAATAATTTTTAGTGTATGTTTAAAATTATATAACACGTTTCAGATGTTGGTTCAGATTACTGTTAAAATGGCATTCCAATCTGGGAGTGTTTCTTGCTGGTTTTATCCTTTAAAAAATTTCCACTGTGCTTTTTTTCATCTTTAATTAAATTTCAATTCATTTTATAATACTAATTAAAGTATTTACAGCAAGAAATTCTATCCATTTGCAAAACTGCAATAAATTTTAACATTTGCACAAACAAACTTTTTAGAAGTTTTGCAAAATCTTTATCCTGTATTTGTAAGACACTGAAGGGCAGATCATCAGCTGGTATAAGTCACTGTCATTCACTGCAGTCAGAAGAGCAATTTTGATTTACAACAGTTTAGAATTTGGCCAATAATCTAATTAATATAATCAAAACCATGTACAGACAACAGAATAAACAATACCAAACAGTAAGGCAAGTAACCTATCTTACAATGAAAATAAAATGAATGTCCCAGGCTTCTTAAATCACAGTTTCATTACATAGCTTTGCTTTCTATCAGCTTTGATCTTCTTCATTTCATTAGGCATGAATTTCTTCCTATGAAATTGATCTCACATTCAGCACTGATATCTAGTGGCTTTTGCCAGTTTCAGCTTTAGTTTTTTATATAGCATTTAAAAACAAACAAACAAAATTATTACATCATAAGTAGAAGAACATATGGCACGTCCAGAAGTAAGTACACAATAAATATGTTTTTAATAAATACTTTGGTACTGAGTAAATTAGAGAAGAGAGAAGACAATAAACTACCATTCTGCTATGAATTCCTTTTGTTAGCATGGTAGCAGTTATTTAAATTAGTCTAATCCTAGCCAAGCAGTTGAGGTGCAGTAGCACTGCCTGTTACTCTAGCCATTATCATCTCACTGTTATCTTGGGCTTTCCTCATCTGTTTTGTATTCATGTTATCTCTTAGGTGCATAGCTTATAAACTCTCCTATTTCATATGAAAAAATGGGTGTATTTTACATGTCACAACTGGGCCTTGATATATGATTCTAGCCTTGAAGTTTTGTCAAAAATAAATACTGAGTATAATAATTTCAGGGCAATGGAAAAAACTGATTTAGCCTCAGGACAGAACATTGTGCAAAAATTTTACCTGAGCTTCCATTGATTCACAGATGCACAGAGAAACAGAGAAGATAAAAGTTAGAAGAGCATGCCCACTACATACCAAGTTTAGCAATTGTTTTACCCAAAGTTAATTCTGCAGTGTTAGTGCATTTTTCCCATGAAGTTATACCAGTTCATTTCTGGTATTCATGGGTTCTGGTGTTTGGATAAATCAGGACATTTTCGGTAGGCTTCCATATCTGTAGTAAACATAACGGAAGGCCTGCATTTTGGTGTCTGACGAATGCGGTATCTAGGAGGGATGCTTATATCTGTAGTCTGGACAAGTGGGGCTTCTGTAAATACGCTGTCCCATTACAGCTTTCTAATTAAAGATCAGCTTCGGGAAACAGTAAATTTAAAATAGTGATGACAATATTGAAACTTCCTGAGGAAGGACGCTATTGAAGATAAGGAGGCAAATATCCTATTAGAAGAAATAGAACTAAATACTCTATGGTGACTCTAAAGCATTGTGCAAGTATTCACAGTGGGCTATAGATGAGAATATGAAAAAGATGAGTGTTATAACATCAAGGGGTATGAATGACAAACAGATGCTAAACAGACAAATGAGCTATGGCTGAAGGAGGCCAGTGCTGTTGTATGCTGAGGGAAGAGAGAGGAGAGGAAGAGGTGGATAAAAAAAAAATATAGCCCCAGAGAAAACTGAAAACCATGCTGAGAAGTAGTCTGGAGAAGATCACAGGAAACAGCTTATGGAATTAAAAACATTTGGGAAATTACAGCACTTAGGAGGAATTAAATATATAGGAAAGTAACGGTCATCTATGAAAATAGAAACTTCAGAAAGGAAGGGACTGTAGCACAGAACCTGGAGGAGAAGAGCTAGAAAATTAGTAAATATGATCTCAGCATTAATAAAGAGAGACATGCTAAGGACCCCATGTAACACATCAGTCTCTAGGAAGACGTTTTATGAACAGTTAACAATAGACTTTGGCAACAAAGAATGAGGAAGTGTCTGAGAGAGGAATATCTGACTGAAGTGATGGTCTTACATCAGTCCCATCATGACTGGGAAGAATGTGTATCAGATATATATAGCATCTTAATTTGTTTCAAGTGAATGTAAGTTGATTTTCGCTGACACTCCTTACATTTAATTTGTTAAAAATGCTGAGATTATGTAGATAAATATTAGCATAATTTACAGAGTAATGTAAGATTACATTGGAAGCAGAAGCACTAAAATAGTGCAAATGTATTTTTTATTTTCCTAATGAAATAACTGTATTAAAAGTATTATTTTCAGAGTTTGATTATCCATGTAAGCCAGTAGAAATACTTGTCAAATATTCGGATTTAAGAAATGGACCCAAGCGTAGATAAGAAAATCAGCTCATAATGAGAACAGATGCTACAACAACAAAAGATATCTTCAAAAATCTTATATGGCTTAATCCTGTAGCCATTTTCTGTATGTATTTAGAGTCTAACTCTTAGAAGTATTAAACAGTTGTTCTGCTCAGCAGTGCAACATGCGGCTGGTTTAGGAGCAGAATACTTCATGTTTACTTCTCTGCTTATGCCAGTCAGCTGCCTTTTTCTGTGTGCTTGCCAAGTCATTTCTGTACCTAAGATGACATGAAGTTGCATGGGAGACCAAGTTTTGGCTCATTTCCTTTGTGCAAATATTTCTGAGGTGCAGACCGTAGGGATTATATACTAAAATCTCATTGATTTGGATAGGAATTAGGCACCTCAGTATCTTTGCAGATCTTGGCCTAGCCCAGAGTTCCATGAGCAGGGCCTAGGTCAGTCACTGTTGCATGCAGTGCCTTCTACCACCATTGGGATGGTACCCAATTTGAAGTGCTCAGTTCTCTGAATATAACTTGCTTGTTAATTTGTTAAAAGATCTGTGAGACATAATCCCAAAGCTGATTAGGCTGATGTAGAGTAGCCTCAATAGAAGACAATTTTTCCTTTCAAAATTATCCAGAAGGTAGGAGTAATAGGTTAAAAAGATTTCAGGAATGGGTTCCAGCTCCTTCATATGCTGGACAAAAGAGGTGAATCCCATGGCGGAAAAGGAGTGACCAGCTGTGCTTGGGGAATTCAGGTTTGTTTGTTGTTTGTTTGTTTCACGTTTCTTATGATCCCTTCTATCAAAACCATAGGGGTGTAGGGGAAAGAATGCTTGAATTGTGGGTTCTGTGAATGATGGTCCAAGTGTGCCCAAGAGCAGAACCTCAAATTTCTAGTGAAATTTTTTGTTGCACATGTGTGTGTTTGATCTTCTACATGTCTCTGAGGTTGGTTGCAGAGAGAGAGCTTTTGAACTTTCAGTTTTGTACTTTTTTGCCTAAGATTATGTCTAGGTCTTACCACAACTACTTGTCTTACAGTTGCAAAAATCATTCAGTGCTTCTGTAATCAATGTCATGGTTATATTTTTAGGTGGTATTGCGAAATGGCTTTGTAAACTGAGCTTCAGTGTGAAATACATGAATGAAATCAAGAAATGTAACAAATGTCACAGTAATGAGAAAATTTGGGGAAAAAATAGAAAATCACGTGAGCTACTTGATTGTCATCAGCCTCCAATTTAGAAACAGGAGGTGTAGCAAGTTCATCAGGGGGATTGTTACAGTAACTGATTTGAAGCTGACCCTAGACTTACTGTTGCTACAGTAAGCAGAGTTTGGAAATGTATATTAAATGCAATTGACAAATGGAAATAGTAGGATCAGAATATGAAAGAGAGAAGAAATCAGAGTCAAAGGCTACTCTAAATTCTAGATGATAGCAACAAGTGTAAGGCAAACTAAGCTTACCTCACACAACAGAAGTCTCAAGTGTAGAATGCCAAGTTAGAGCCAAAAAATATTTCTGCTCTATATGTTCCAGTTTTGGGAGACCTAAAAGTCATCTTGACCTAGAGCTGTAGGGCTGTGAACATTCTTATCTCTAGTTAGTCTGCAAAACCATCAGATATTTCGAGGCAGAGAATACGAGGCTTCATGGGCCTGCAACATGACGAATGGTATAATATGTTAATTGCGTCAGCATAATACAATACCATTTTGTTCCTGGGTAGGCTTTTCATTCTGAGTGCCTCAAGATGTGCTCCAAGTTTTTATGCAGCCTGCAGCTCTTTTCTGTATTGATACTATTGAAAGTATTTATTTTACAAATTTTACAGAAAGGTTCACATTCTGTATGCTTAAGTGCTGTTAAGTAGAAATGATGTAAAGAGGGAGGATTTCTAAGCTTTTTGAATGAAGCTTGTTTTGATAACTGCATCTAGTTATGATATCGTTCTGTATGGATTTGATATTATTTAAATACTCCATGGTGATGGATTCTGTGCATGATACAGTAGTGCTTCTAAAAGTAGTTGTCACTGTGATCCATTGAAGTACAGGTAGTGCATGAAGTCTGGGATTCATGATACTACAAAATAATTAGGGTAACAGTGTAAAAAGTGGGCAAAACCACATTATGTAACATTAGCTTTGATAAGTTTTATTTCATAAAATCAGGTTTTGAAGTAGAAATTTACTAGGTTGGTCATATAAGTATCTGTCCTGCTAAAGCAGATTTTCTCAAATTAAAAAATGTCTTTCTTACAGAATTGGCTACAAGTGCCTTTTCCTATCTCTTATGGTTTCTAGTACTACGTAAATTCATAGCTCGGAGGAATGGTGTAATCTCACATAAGGAGTTGCATGAGATATTGAGCTGGTTTTAAAGTATCTTAATTTCAGAGAAGATTTTATTACTTTTCCCAAATATTATTTTGCTTCTTCACCATTATCATAAAACCTCATTCAGAGAACATTAAATATCTTCTTTAAACCTTACACAGGCACCAGGACTGAGGGGATGTGGATACAATGCAATCCTTAGCTCACCCCTATTGTGCAGGAACAGAACGGGAGCTTCAAAGCTGCTGGGGGTCTTACAGATCTCATATGTGCCGCAACAATGAAACAAATCATGAACAGGGCTTAAGGCTCAACTCTGAATTCTTGCCTTTGTGCATTTGTGGCCCATGCGTGGAAAGCATTGATTTTGCGAGGTACTCGGAGATGTGGCCTGCCTGTCTGTGAATAGGACCAGATGGGTGATTTTCTGAAGTTTGACATCAAGACAGGGGTATCTCCTTTTTTGATCTGGCACTTCTACTAAGTCTGCACAAGGAGGTTGAGTAATATTAGGGGTTTTATACATTAATTAATTAATTTTAATAATAATGTATTTAAACTGATAAAAAAATAGTTGTTAAATCTCACACAATGCAATGCTGTTCTGTTCTGCTTTAAATACACTAGTGTAGAAAATGCAATTATCTCAATGCGCAGATTCTAAACCCACCACAGGTTGAGGCTGTCCTGAAGAAATGATTGTAAGGTCAAAGATGCATATTCAAAGTAATTTCACAGAGAAAGTCTGAAGTGGTAGCCAGTTTTGAAAAATGTTTCAAATGTACTGAATTGGCTGGCAAAAGGATTTATATCATATGACAAAAGATGTCTGAGTTTTCACAGCTCCAGCACTGCAGTCCCAGTAGTAATACAGAGCCAGGCTACATTAGCTGCCGTTGGGTTGAATCTGCTTTTGGATAACCTCCATGGGTTTAGGCCAAGAGGAAAATACTATTCAGAGTAATAAGCTAAGCCTTTAGCTGTTCAGAAAATAAACAGTGTATCGAGTTTAATTATTTTAGCTACCTACTGATGATCTGAAAAAGGTATTCTTAGCTAGGCTGTTGCCTTAGCTATCTGATCTTTCACTGTATAGCCATATGGAAGCGCTGCAGTAGATCCTCCTTTCTTTAGGCAGTTAATGAGACATAGAAGCAATTTCTCTTTACCCTCCCACCTTAAATTTTGATTTGGTGACATTATCAGATTTATAAAGATGAGCTGAATCTGTCTCTGCCAATACAGAGAAAGAAACAGAGGGAGAAGATGTCATTACAAATAAAAGAGGTCAATAATTATGGACCAAATCCTGCTTTGACTGAAGTGGCACAAATGACATAACTTTCAACAAAATGAATAGCTGCAAATCAGTGGTAGTAAAGCTGAATAAAATGTCCTTTTTATTCATAAAGTTGTTCACAGTTCATATTTGTATTCTGTAAAACAAACTTGAAAAATCCTTAGAGTATAAACATATTTTGCAAGAAAGGCACACTTTTCAGACTACTGTGAAGGAAAATAAGGTGTATGTTCACGGTATATGTAAAAGAAGAATTGCTGGCATTTGATTAGGCATATATGTCATACAGGAACATGCATTTTAGCAGAAGCATCAACTACTGGATATTGTTCCTATAAAAGTCGGTGGAAGCCTTATCCATGATTCACAGTTCTGAGACTTAGAAATGCAAGTTTCTTAGATGGTAGAAAATAAGTGCAGATACCCTAACCCCTCCTCTTTCTGAAACAGAAAGATGAAGTATTGTGGGTTTTGTTGTGAAGTTGATCCTTGAAAGGTAGTGAGTGTGAATTTTAAAGGTACCGTAGCAGTTCGCCCAAGAGGTAGGTGCAGGATACCTGCTAGTAATTTACTCAGGTATGCTTTGCCACCACTGTGGCCATTCTTTCCTTGTGCTGCGTGGCACATGTGTGGAACCTACTTAAAACCTTTCAGAATACAAGGTTTGTACAGTGGGATGTGGTTAACTGAGTAATTGAATTATTTTCAATTTTTAGTGTAACTACTGCATTTTGGAAAAGCAGAGGGAGGCTCTTTTAGATTTGTTGTAATTACAGCTACATGGCAACGCTTTCTCAACTTCTTAACAGAGCTCTGCTTTTTTTTTTTTTTCTTACAAGTGAAACAAAATCACTGGCCTGTTCACAGAAAAAAAAATTCTTTGGTCTCAAGGCTTTTGTGTTCAAAAGGGAGGTTGGACTGTGCTCCAGCAAACAGAATTATTCAGCAAGTCATTGCCTTCAAGAAGTAATGTGTAACACCTTGTTTTGTTCCTTGGTTCAAAAGGCACTGTCACTGTTGTACACCAGTGTTTTAAAAAAAAAGACTATAATTCATATGCAAACTAAGGGGGGATTCATGATTTCATAATAAAATGTTGAAACGCTTTGATCATGAGCTGGAAGGAGGTGTGAAACAGTGCTTCAGAAACAGACAGATATTTGTGTAATCAGCCTTTATGTATTGCCAGTTCAGAATAATAACATATAAAAAGCCCCAACTTACCTCATCTGCCTGGTACAGCCAAGGCATAAATAAAAGAGAACAATGGAATTACTATTACTCACTCACTGAGCCCCAGCTACATCACTGTATTCTTTATAATTGCTGGCAAGAAGATTAATGTTTTGTTAAATATCAGAGTAAGGTCACAAGGGGGCTTGCAGGGCTGTCTAAACATCTAGGCTTTAAAATCCTTCGTTCGTTCCTTCCTTCCTTCCTTTTTCTTGTGTTTTTTTGCTGTTATGTTTTGTTTTTTTAATTTTAATTTCACGGAAATGAACTTGTAGTATTTCCTTTAATTATGGTGACTTCTACATTTTTGCATTTGAAACGCAGCTTCCATTTTTGGCAACGCAAAAAATAAACAAGGGCAACAGTTGTTGTATGGCTGGTAAAGCTTAATCACCATGTTGATAGGAAGATGGTAGGATTTTTGTGTGCTAGTAATAGACCCGTGTTCCATTTTGTCTGTTATATCTCTGTTCCTTCATATCTGTTGGTTCTGTATTCAAATTAGGAATTTTTACTTGTCATATTAATGTCAATTATCCTAAGAAATTATATATTCAGTTTAAAAACAGTCTTTGTCAATGTTTATTAACTTATAGCTCATGAACACTAGGATAATAACTGTTGAGGAGAAAACCTCATAGTTTTGCAGAATGAGGAGATATCTACCTTACCTACCTTCAGAGTGTAGGTACCACCAGACTGAGTTTGCTAGCTCCAATTTCAGATCTTTTGCAGCGAACATACTGACAATGCTTCTTTGTATAGATAAAACCTTATAGTTGTTAATCTTCCCCATCATTCTTGGCCTAAGTGGACTGTAGAAGTAGTCAAAGAAATATTCCATCATAAATTACCTGATTTTTAATTTTTTTTTTAGGGAAACTAGAATATCTTATATGGTAGAACATCTTCACTTGGGAATGAATGCTAATGTAGGAGATTTCTGGCAAATACAATCACAATTGTTTCTGGTAAAGGAGCAAAGAAATTACATAGTCATCTTAATCTCTTCTTTAGACTATTGCCAATAATTTGCAAAATGCAAAGATCTTCCTAATTTGGCTAAGATTATCCCAGATGATACAGGAGCGGTCTGGGCAGCAGCAACCAGTCTCTTCCACGGAAACGGTATACGTGTTTAACAGGTCTGTGTATGTTCTAAATTTTTAGATGTGACTAGCCCCAAGTCCATCTAGTGTATCTTTACTTTGTGGAAGGATTCTCTGAAACAGGTGCTTTTAGCCCTGGAAGTTCTCAGTGTGGGGGCCAGCAGGATGGCTGCCACCTGAGTGCCGCAGGAGCATGGCGTGCCCCTCCGCGCTCTCGCAGTGCTCAGTAAGCTCCCCGAGCAGTTGCTGCTGCCAACACCGAGTGGGGCAGCAATGGGACCAGTAAAGCAGAGAAAAGTTTGTATTAAAGAATACTGATTTCTTGGTGTCATTTGCGCATTGAAACACCCTTAAATCAAGAATTGAGAAGGTTCCTTAGCAAAATGCCATCATTAGGAATCCATTAGTGTCTTTTAGTGGAATAGGCCTTTTCTTGAAGAGGGGTAATTTTATGTTCAATTACTGAGTTTTATGGACATTATCTTCAGTTATCTAATATTAAACAAAATGAAGGACTTCCAAGAGCAGTGTACAGACAGTAGTGGTAAATTTCGTACATTTATATTCTACCACTTTGCACAGAAACAGCAGTGCTGCAGAAGAGCAACAACTTTATAAGCAGTCCACAATACCTGGACAGCTGTGAGTCATTTCAGAAAAAAAGCTTTAGTGATCTGAGTTAAAGACGACAAGATTCAAGAACCCCTGTTCTTGATCCAGTTTAATCTATGACTCTTGGGAAAAGTATTTTATTCTGTTCTACTCAGTTTGCCTGTTAGAAATGAAAAATAATGAAAAATGTGTTCCTATTTTCCTAGAGGTCTGTTGCAAAAATACCATGTCAGTAATTATATACCAACAGGCATTAAATGTTGTTATAAGAATCCTATTCTCTGCATTCTTGGATGTGGAACTGTGGAAACTAGCTATAGAAAAAATGATTTGAGACCTGGATTGACTAATCCTGAACATATCCTCCAGTTTTTATCACCATTGTGTACTAAGTGGTATTACTACACCACAATCGTTGAACAATCATTTTTCCCTTATGGTTACAATCCACTGAAGTCCTAAGGAGCCAGAAAGGAGTCTGCAAGGAATGGAATGAATGGGATTTGTTAAAATTAAAATTAAAAGTAAGACCACTTGCGGTTCATTTAGTTTATAAGAATTCTTTATGAACTGTCACAATATTGTGAACTAAGTACTCCGTCATTTCAGTTTGTACCTCTCCCCTCGAGACATGAATGCTGTTCCCATTTATATCAGCCAAGGATCTGGCACAGTTTTCTCTTCTTAGCAACAAGTGTAGTGAAAGGTATGGACTGGAGGACTTGGCAGTCTTGCACCCATTTTTGCAATAGAAAGATTACTAAATATCAGTCAATAAATGTTAAACATAAATCTGTCCCCTCTGATGTTGCAGCTTCAGCGGGGCTTGTGAAGAGCCAGAATGTCCAGACAGAAGATGTTTCAAGTTTGAACACCAAGCTTGGCTGGTTACTTGGTTCTCTTTACAGAACGGAGTTGCACAGTCTGATGTTACGATTACATATTACCCCATCTGTTCTTGATATGGTTTATCTAGAGAGTGGAGCTGAAGCCCAAACCTCTGCAGGGGAAATAAATGAAGTAGGAAAACAGCAGGGGAAAGAAATGAAGTCGGAAAACAGTTTTAGGGAGCAGGTCCAGTTCTTTAGTTCTTTCTTAGCACTGGAAATTAAGACTTTGCCAAGATTTTCAGTCTACTTTCAGAATGTTCTCAGTAACATAAATCTTCTCAAGTATGGGGTTTCTTACAGCTTCCTCTCCAGAGATACCAGTGAGGTTTACTTACCAACTTCTGTCAGTCCGGGTCACATAAGTCTTAAAACTGCCCGTTATTACTTGCATATGCTTGATCATGAAGCTCATCTGTCAAAAGCCCTTTACCTTTCCTCACGTTTTCTTCCTTATGCATGCTTCTTTGGCGATGTTTCTGTAAGAATAATGTTTCCGGAATAGTTAATGAGATTTAAATGAAGAGACAGAACCTAGGTTTTGCCAAAAATCAGAGTGGTTTTGGACTAAGCCAAACCTGTGGACAATCAGCTGAGACCTACAATGCAGAGTTGCTGCAGTTCTTTTAATCCTGGCTCTCATCTACCTAACTCCTTAACCCACTCCCTAGAAAACATGCTTCTTAACCGTCCTCAATGGCTGTTTTCCATTGTGTGGATAAATTTCTTTTCCAGTTCCCCTGAGGTGGCAAGCGGGCAAGACAAGCTGCTGTTGTAACATCACTGCATCAAGGGTCCTTGAAGGGCAGCTTCTGTCCCTCATGCAGCATATCAGAATCAAATGTTAAGAAATCTTGAAGACAAAGTTTAAGCTCGAGTTTTCTTTGATGTGGTCAAGATCAGAAAGGAAGCTGGTGGCAAAGTCAAGAATGGGAGTTACTTTTCCAGACTCTTCTTTCTCAGCTCTAAACTTCATGCATACCAGCAAAAACCGTATCTTCATTGTACGTGTTAAAATGAAAGGAAAGGTCATTGTTCTTTAGTTGTACATGTTTTTCCATTGGCTGAAATCAAAAGAGTTGGTGAAAACTACTGATGCATGGTCAATGAATGAAAGTATTAATCAGTGAAATCAAAAAAAACCTAGCAGAAAATCTTTAATATAGACAATCTTTTATAATTCATAGACACAGTAGGCACAGCATTTGCAATAAATGTAAATATGTAGAAGTATGTATGGTGTGAATAGAAGAAAAATAAGGTGAAAGAAACAACCCTAGCGGTTATTTATTAAAGAAATATGACACGTTAAAACTTAAAAAGTGAAAGGACTCTTCAGGTTAAGGACCTATAAAAGGTATTAACATGTACAAAAAACCAAGAACGTGAAATTAACTGGTCTTGCTTTAAAGGAGCATTTTCCAAAGACTGGAGTTCTCCTGATTTGTGTTAGGCAGCTATGGGAAAGCATAGTTCTACTTATTTGCAGATCCATTCAGCTGAAGTTACTGTACTTATTTGTCACCTTGTTAATTCAGGCAGATGTGATGTCATCTCTCACTGCTCTCATCCAGCCTCTCTCTGCTGCAGTTAAGTTAAATCACTGGGAAAGAGCAGTCGGGAGCACAAAAGAGTACCATAATTGAAAATAGGTGTATTTTCCAGTTGAACATTCCTGCGATTTGGAACTGAAAACAGCAGTGAATATACAGCTTTGCTCCTGGGAAGACAAGAATGGGAATTATTTTCTCTTATGTCTGTTCTATACAGTTCAAGTCAGTGATCATAATTTAGTAAATACCATCTCTCCATTATTTCTATGACTATGAAGTACAAAAATGTTATTATGTCCACATTTTTTCTCAAGTGACTCATGAACAAATAAATCATTAAATGCCTAGAAGAGGGAGAGATACTATAAATATCAAATGTAAGAATGGGTAAACTCAGAAGAGTAAACTCAGAAGTATAGTGTGCCAGTGATAGACATCAGAATAGAATCTACTGGTGATATCATGGCCCTGTAGAAAACACTTCTTTAATCAGAAGACAGTACTGGCTTCTGGGATTCTATTTTGTCCATCACTTTGTGATAGATGCTGTTGTTTATTAAGAAGTATCAAGGAAAATAAGAAAGGCATTAACAAACCTGGAGTGAGTTCAGTGGAGGGCCACCACAATGGCTCAGTTGTTGGGACTTGTCCAGCCCAGAGAAGAGAAGGCCTGGGGGGACCTCACAGCAGCCCCCAGTGCCTGCAAGGATGTTAGTAAGGACGTGGAACCAGGCTCTTCACAGTGATGCCTGGTGGGAGGGTGAGAGGCAGCAGTTACAAGTAGAAACAAGAGAGGTTCAGTCAGGTGATGAGGACAAACCTTTTTCCCCCCAGGGCAAGCCAGGCAGGGGCACAGGTTACCCAGAGAGTTTGTGCAGTCTTCATCCTTCCAGATTTTCAAGATCGGGCTGGATAAAGCCCTGACTGCTCTTCACAGACTGTAGCTGAGCCTGCTTTGAGACGGAGGTAGGACTAGAAACTCCCAAGACCTCTTTCAACCCAAATTATCCCATGATCTTAAAAAGGGAATAAAATGATATCGACCTTATTGATGAGAAAAGAAGACTGAGGTTTTAACATTCTGGAAACAGATCACATTTCTAGAGTTAAAAATAAGTTGAGTTTTCTATTTGAAAGTACCTTAAAATATGATCATTCAAACAGTTTTCATTATATAGTGAAATAGTCAGGGAATCCAGCTCCCTCTTGTGAAATGACATGTCAGGACATGAAGTAGCAGGTAGGGTACTTTGATTAGAGACAATATTAATGAAAATTGTGTAATTAAAAAATATAGTCTTGAAGCTTATGTGCCTGATAATAGACACTGATGGTTCTTAATTTATTGATAAATCTAAATATAAAAGACAGGTTGGAAGACCTATTAATAAGCTCCCTGGGAGTGTTTTCTTATATTTTTGCATGATTTTATTGATTCATAGATAGCTGATTTGCCTTCAGAGACACACATGTATCTCTCAGATTCACTTCCAGAGCCAGATTTGGCTCTAAAGTGTGATCAACATGTTGCATCGTCATTCTTGATCAAGTACATGGCGTACCAAAGATACAGATTTGAAAAGCAGCTCTATTACTTAAGACTCTGTATATCAAAACCAATCTATCAGTAAAAATCATATGAGATTTCAGTCTACATCCTGAAGAATGTTAGGTGGCTACTTTGCAGTAAATCTTTACAATTTGGGCACGTAAATACCTTTGAAGATCTGCGGTACTTACTTGAGGATATGACTGGTTTTAGCATGTTGGAAAATGCTACTGGCAAAATCCGTAGTGATACAAATCAGACATCTCATGAGAAGTATATTTTCTTAATTGTAAACAAATTTACAATAAGATCTTTGATTTATTGTTAAACTTTAGATTGAAAGAGAAATTCTGAAATGGAAAAGAGGTACTTGGATCTCTTCCACGAAGATGAATGTGGCCTGGATTTTGTTAAGTCACAGCTGCCCTTAGAGTCTGATGCTGTTGGGTAGATTAGTAGGAATAAACTTTAGTTTTGGTTGCAAGACAGGTTAGACAGCTTTTATATCTCTGAGGAGCATTCAGAGGGACACTGTGGCAGGCTCTGAAATACTATAGACCTCCAAAGGTCTAGTTTCCAACGGTCATCATGTTACTCGTTTCATAAGGTCAAACTTTACAACCCAGTTACTACCATAGATAATTCTTTTAGAGCTGTTTTATGTATTTCATCTTTCCTGTACATGAATATGAGAACTACATTTGCAGAATTATGGTTTCGAAAGATAGACCATATGAAATTTAATTTCTTAAAATACCACAAAAATATAGTATTCCATGTAGGCAGAAATCAGTGATAACTGCAAATATATATAAAAAACCCCCACATAGTAAAAATAAATAAAAACAAAGCTAACTGTTGGGAGAAAAAATAATTATGGCTAAGGATAAAAGAAAAAGAATCAGAAACCCCTGGACTATTAACTGCTCAAGGAGAAATAGTCTCTTAGCATTCTGAAGATTAAAAGCTTTCCTGTCATTCCACATACTCAAAATCCAAAATAACAAGAAGTTCCAAAACTATATTGCAATAAGAAGCACAGAAATGAATGTAAATCTGTTATGTGGGACATAACCTTTTGAGTCTTACCGTACTCCAAATTCACCTACTGTAATAGTGTAATACGTTCTTTTGTATCTGGGGGAAAAACAAAAACAAACTTCTGGCCTTTTTTCCTCACCATTAACAATAACTAATTCAGGGGATATATCTGCTTACAGATGATGAAAATCTTCAGGCTCTGTGACTCACCATGATCAAAAAGTATGACAAAATCAAAAGGAAAAAAATGAAGAAGGTTGCATTAAGTAAAGGTGGTCTGAGACCTTCACTCATGTAAAGGTAGTTGAATATGTGTAAGAGAAATAGCAGGTGGAAGAAATTAGAGTGAAGATAAGAAACCTGGTGGGGCTAGAAAAGGCGAATCTGAAGGTAAGTCTCCAAATTTTCACAGTAAATGCTCATCTGAATTATTCTGACTATCAGAATTGCCAGATCTTTGTATAGTTCCATCATTCCTTGAACACAATCTGGAATCACGCAAAATCGTGTATGAAAACCTCTGCTATTTCACATCTAATCCCCATTTGTGCTCAGAGAGCTCCAGCCCTTGCAGTAGGAAGCTCACGGAACAGTGAGGGATGGGTGTATGTTACTGGGTGTGCACACTGGAGGGGGCTAGCATTTAGAAAAGAGTGTACTGATTGTGTTGGGGTCTTCCCACACGGAGAAACTGAAATGGAAGAGCTGAGATTTTGTCTACTAGCTGTAGGAGAGCAAGCTGTGACTGTGTGTCAGTACTCTGACTTTGCTTATCATCCAAGCTAGACAAACATCAAGTATTTTTCTATACCTATTCAAAAATTTGTAGTCAGATTATGATTTCTATTGCTTGTATTACAGGTGCTTAATGTACCTATATGCAACTCTGTATCTGATATCATTTTCCTGTTAGTGTATTTGTCCTTGTTTATATGTGTATTTATTTGTGTTTTCCTCAGGCTATTTTGAATGTCATTGAAGAGTTAAATGAGATGTAGGACGCGTTCTAAAGAGATGTAATAAAAGATAATATAACATATTTCTTTCATGCCTGAATGTATAAATTCTTGTTTACATAAGAAAATACACCAAAAAAATTGCAAACAAGGAATCATTCGGGATCAGATTATACATGAATAATGATATGCGGTCTAATCTCATATATAAACAAAAAAAAAATCTAGTTTTACTACTAATGGTTCTAGGATACCTTTTTCTTTGTCAAAGGAAATTAATGTAATGAAAATACGCTTTTTAAAATAAATAGATTTATTTACCTTTTGTTTCAAGATAAATAAATAATCATAAGTACTGTACTTGGCCCTAAAAGAGATATAACTCTTTTGCACATACTTGTCTTGGTGATGGAGTTTGACCTTGGCTTGATGACACTCATGTCTGTTTTCTTTAAAAACATTTTCTGGCTTTTATGGCTTTATGCTTCTTTACCTGCAGTTCTGCAGTTCTACATTTCTGTCGGTCAATCTGCATCAGATTCAAAGCTTATCAGTGGGGAAATTCTCACTAGCTTTGCTGGGCTTTTGTGTCAGGCTCTGTAGGTTTGATCCTTTTGCCCATAAAGTTTATTGCAAAACTTCTACAGACTGCAGTGTCTTTTCTGACCAGGACTTTTGTATATCATTACATGCATGCAATCATAGTTCATGTCTTCATTGACTTTTCCAAGTCTGTTTCATCACAAATTTTTTTCAAATAATGATAAATTTTAAAAAGATGCAATTTGAGAAAAGCTGGGGAGTTGTGTGCTTTTTTTGTGCAGTTGTAACATATAATTTCTTCTTTGACTGTATGTTTTAACTTTAATACCAGGGGATTAAAAAAAAATAGCATTGCATTTACATTACAGATTCAGTTTAAGTGTGCGAGTGTAGAAAGAGAATTTTTTTTTTCTCACATGAATATAAAGCTCCTTAAGTGTTTGCAGGATTGAGGTTTTAATTTGTAACCCTAATCTGGCTGCATATACAATTCTAATAAAGTTTAATGAACATTATTAAAAGTTTATATGCAGGCAAATAGGGTTGCACATTTGGAGTAGTCATTACTACCCTCCAAAAGAGCAGTAGCTTGAGGTTGCTCCAATTTTCCATTCACAGAAATAGGGGTATCAGAGCAGTAAGAGGGAGAATAGAATCCCCCCATCTTCCGAACAACAACCGACAGTATATGGGTTTTTAGTGGGAAGAAGAATTGCTTGTTTTGCAAAGTAAAATAAGAAAGAACATTTCCGTACGATATTACTTCAAGTTTATACCTAAAGTATAAGACGTGCTGAAATAATGTTAAAATTCAGTAGTTTTAAACTGCAGATAGAGAGATCTGGCCAGTCGTCCCTGAAGAAACAGCTCGCCAACACTAGTGTACAGTGAGAAGGAGCACAAACAAAATTCAGCTTTCCTCTTTTGCACTAAACCATGTCACGTAGCTGTTTCTCAGTCACTAATTTTGCTCCTTCAGTTGAGAAAATATTCCAGATACTAGTAAAAGGCTTTCACTGAAGCCAGCTTGACAGTACAAAACCAGTTTAGCTTCACCCCTTTGTTGCTTTGGCTTATCTTTATCATACATAACCTGGAACAAAATACCACTGTAAGATTTGCTCAACAGGAGTTATCGAAACTCAGGTAGTTATTCTTGTGAACTGGGTTCTGCGCCTGTGACTTAAGACTGAAGGTCTGAGACTAGAGGGTATGATCTAGAAAAAATAATCTTGTCTATAAGTTCATTTTTTTAAAAAATCTTATTGGTTCCAAGGGAGGTTCGTCCTGCAAATGAAGTTACTCATGTACTTAACTCTTTGCCGGATCAGGTATTGTAAACTCTCTGGGGGAGGACTCATGTTTTTTTTTTTATTTGTCTGTAAAGTGCCATGTATACCTATGGCACTGTATAAATAAATAATAATAATAGAAACAATAAAAACCATCTAGGGATTAAGCAGGCCTTTTAAAGAGGCCAAATGTTCTTCACGTAAATCTTGGATCTAATTTGAGCTCTAATAAGCTCCATTTCCTGCTTTTCCAATATTTTTAAGCCGCATTGCAATAGCTATCTTTTTTTTTTTTTTAACAGTTGTTTTAAGAGAGCCTTAAGGCAAGTATCTAATCAACCTAATGGAATTTTCCATGCAGTTAAGTGTTCTATTCAGCTCAAAACATTGTCTTTGATTAAACTTACCACCTTCCCTTTTGCCCTTTTATGTTCTTTTGGCAGGCTCTGCAGGTGCAAAAGCTCCATCCCCACTGCAGCTCCATGACGTGTGAAATAGCCTCGCGGTGTGTGCCTGCTTGGTTGCGTCTGAGCTGTGGGAGAAAACTTCGGAGCCAGCTTTACAGTTCCAATCCCAGCTTTGGATCTGCCTGTGCTATGTTCTAGATGTATGCCAGCCCTTTGTACAAGGTACTCAGGTCAGCTTTTAATCAGCTAACTTGTGTCCTGCTAGTGACTGAGCAGTACTGAATGCAGTCCAGGCTAACTATCCCACAGCGTTCACCTGGAGTCTGGAGTAGACTTTGTCATCTTGTTGAACCAGAGCTGCCGTGCTTGTTCTGAGTCTGTACTAGATTAGTTAAAGCTGGCTGATGTATTCCTGTGAGAATTACAGTCCTCTTAGGTGGCAGATAGGGTTTTTTCTGTAGAAAGTGGCCAGCTCAGGTGCTTTAAACAAGCTCTTTTAGCCTTCCAGTCTTTGTTTTTCTTGGTTTTCTAGAATGAAAATTGGTTTAAATCATATGAGGGTATAACTTATTACATTATGCTTAATATTTACCCACCTCATGAGGTGTTGTGAGGATTTTTGAAGTAATATTTATACAGCATTTTGAAGATGAAAAGCACTGCATAAGTGATAATTATTATCTACATTTATTTTCATGCCTCAGTTGAAACATCGTTTTCCCTTTGTCTAAGGTACTTAATTTTTCTTTTGCTCCTTTTTTTTATTTTAAATTACTGTGTTATTTAATTTTATATGAGATTCTGGGATACAATTTTGGAGAAGAAAGCTGCCGTACAGGTTATATTATACTGAATCAGATGATTCTTCTCTTTTTTGTTTTTCATCCCATGATGAACTGATGCTTTCACCAATCCAGTTTGCAACCAGGGTTTTATTCATGCCAGAACAGAAGAACAGTTTGATTGTTCAGGAAATCAGCCAAGACTCAGAAGGCCGAGATTTTCTCCATTCTGATACAGGTTTCTAGTTTGACATTGGAAAAATCACTTAATTTCTTCATGTCTTAGCTGGCCATCTGTAAAGCAGAAATGGTGTTTCCCTACTGTGTACTTGGGTTGCAATATTACTTTTCTATATTAGGCAGTGTTTGTAAGTGTGATAGGAGAACCAATATACTTCAAAAAGCATTGTTAACCTCCTGTGTACTGATCACCCATAGGATCCAGTGACCTTCAAAATGGATATAGGGCCTGTATTTCAGAAATACGTGCTAGTTTAACTCTCAATTAACTAAAGAAGGCAGTTTCTATCTTCTTTAGATAGAATCAGTAAACAATCTTTTCAAGATAATTAGCAGGCGTATCTCTAAGGTCTCTGTCAACGTCTGCTTACAAAAAAGAAGACATATACAGTACTTATGGTCTGGCCCCCAGAAAAACTATGATGAAGCTGTTTCTGTGATTTTTTCTTTGGATATACATTGCTGTGATTTTGTGTCAGATACAGGCAGTCAGTTCATTCTGTTATCTGGAGTCCGCTTGTTCCTGCAGTGATATGCAAAGGCATCTTCTGCGGAATTTCGTGTAGTATTGATTGCTACTGATGAACTGTATATTGGTAATTAGATACGGGGACATACGTGTCCATCCACTTTTCTAGGAGAAGGCTGTTATATTGAAGTTATTCCCTGCTATAAGTAGTAGGGGAAAAATATGAAGGCATTGTACAACATATGATCAGAAAAAGGCTTCTAAACATAAACAGTCGTGCTTTAATTAGTTTCTTGATCAGAATGCAATGATGAAAATGTGGCTAAGATGGAGATCAGAATTTATCATATTTTAATTGAATTCAGTTATGCTTTACAAATTGTTCCTTTATCCCAGTGGGAATGATCCATGGCAAGATAATGTTACTTAATAGTTTTATTTCTAAAACGCACTTTCCTTTCTCTGTGCATGCAAGTGCTTTACAGCTCAATAAAAACCATTGTGAAACAGACACTAAAACATTATCCTAAAAATCATTTCACTTTTTGCCTTAAATGTAGCCATTAAAGTAACAAAAGGAGGTCTACTACACAAGGAAAAAATTAAAAACAGAAAAGTTTATATCTGGGAGTAACAGATCATTCTAATCATGTTGAAGTTTCTATCAGCTGCAGTTTCACTTTCTTGAAATTGTAATAAGTAGACTCAGATTCATCGTTCCTCACTGAAATAAGGTTGGTTGCTTGAAGAGGCAGATGTTTTCTGAATGTAGTACTTTGGAAGAATGAAAATGAAGTTATAACCTATGAAAAGCTATGAACTCTTTATACTTTGGTAGCTGTTAATGTTGAAAAAGTTAAATTGATTGTTACTGGCAGCTGATCCAGTAGGATCATTGTATTGCTGTCCAGTTCTGATGGTCTTCCCCCGTACATCCAATACTGAAGGTGAAATGTGTGCTTCAATATAGTCGAGGGAATTTCTTTATGTAAATTCAGGAATTCATCATCACTTTTTCAATTTACCTTGCTTTTGTAGTTAGTATAAGAGATGTAAAGGAGTAATAGAATGTTTTTCTTCTCATGACTTGTTTGTATTCAGGATCTAAACTGCTCTTTTCTGAAACCAGGTTAGCTCTAGGTTATTTGTTTAACTTATTCTAGAATAATATCTCAAGAGATACTATGCAGTTGTATCTTACTGCCCTGACGTGAGATAGTTCTCCTCTTAATGTTTGCTTAGAGGTGTCCCATCCCATGTACAGAGTTAATGAGACAGGTTTTGAAGGTTTTATTAAGATTCCTTTTATTAAGATTCCTTTAAAAGCTGATACTTGTTTCCTATATATCCGGAGACTTTTCAGAGACTGGCTGGTATTTGATTAGTCTGTCTCACCATTCTTGTTTTTTAACGCGGCTGTGTGTATCCTCATAGGCACCCCACTCTGATCTGAAACTCACCTCTAAAACGTTGTTTTCAAAGTGTGATACGAAACCTGTATTTCCTATAAGTTTGAGATGAAGAAAGTGGAGTTTTCAGAATCCTTCTATGAACCAAAGAGTTATTTCCTGTGATCATAGTACGTGATGTCCTCTCATACAAATATTCTCCTCAGATATGACTACAAATTATTTTGACAAATATTTTTAACCTTTAAATGTTACTTTCTTTGAGTCCTGCTTCCTCCTTTTTTAATTCATTTTCTAACAGTATTTTAACAGGTGTTTTTACCACAGTAGCTGTTAAGGTAATGTTTTGGAATGTATTTGCAGCTCTAAAAGTCTTCAGTTGCAATTTATCTCCTCAGAAACATAATTCTGTACATATATATGTGTATATATCTAGATGCACACATGCATGCACACACACATACATATGTCTATATAAACAGAGACAATCGATGGCCGTAACTCCACTATATGGTCTTCTGCATTTGGTCGAACTAGCTAGCGAACCTGCTTCTAACCAAGAACTATCTGTTTAGAAGAAACGCACCTCAAGAATTAACAATTCATTTGTGACTGGTTTGAAATATAGTTTTAGACGACATCTAGAAAGTTTGTATGTTCAGCTTTCTCTTACAAAAACAGGTATTGGAAGACAAATTTTGTCACACTATGAAAAAGGCACTCAAAAAGAAAGCTTGGAAATTGTGTCCTGCAATGACTATTTTTACAGCTAGAAATAATGGGTTATGTTAAAATGACTAGCACTATGACAGTAGATCTGCACATCAAATGGTGTTCTCTTAGCTGATGGTAGTACTGACTTCTCACAGAAACCTGTTTTCTATAAATTATGTACCAATTTGCAATACAAAATTATTATATTTTGATATTTACTGGGCTGTGACGTGTTTTTTTTAAACATGCACTTTGCTATCATTAAGCTGCCTAAAGACTTGCTTTTCAAATGAAGCTTCTACAGAGGTGCACAAGATGAAAATGCCTCAAAAATTAATTTGTTTACCATTCACAGTGTGTGGTGATGCAGGAATCAGGACAGTACTGTGAAATTTTGAGTAAGAAATAGTAACTCCCTTCTAAAATTCTTTTGCCTAAAAATTGAAGCTATAATTTCTTGTGCAAGAACTCATTAAAAATAGTAGTGAAAACTCATTGAGAAATGAATAATCAAAAACTGAGGTGCTGAACAGAGCCATGATTAGCTTAATTTTAGTTGTAGGTTTGGCATTTATTAAACTTTCAGAAAAGACACCTAGAAGTAAAAAAGCAGGTTAGTAACAGAAACAAACATGTCTCAGGAAGTGTGGGCTGGATGAGGGGTTGGTGAGGTGGATAGAGAACTGGCTGAATGGCAGAACTCAGAGGGTTGTCATCAGCGGTGCTGAGTCTAGTTGGAGGCCGGTAGCTAGTGGTGTCCCCCAGGGGTCAGTACTGGGCCCAGTCTTGTTTAACTTCTTCATCAATGACCTGGATGCAGAGTTAGAATGTACCCTCAGCAAGTTTGCTGACGACACCAAACTGGGAGGTGTGGTAGATA
>Ga0065711_1032474_pt1 | contig 27271 bp, 14 predicted proteins | sample Hoacrofraction12_FD_59098 | JGI IMG/M metagenome (GOLD analysis project Ga0065711, IMG submission 59098) | Hoatzin crop microbial communities from Cojedes, Venezuela - Epithelial fraction 12 v2 (version 2) | ecosystem: Host-associated > Birds > Digestive system > Esophagus > Crop | place...
CTCCTCTCCTCTCCTCTCCTCTCCTCTCCTCTCCTCTTCTCTTTCTTGACTTGGTGTTTAGTGGTTTCATTATTCATGTATTTTCTTGAGTGGTATGTGCCCATCTCTGCTTTGTGTCCAGCAGAAGGCTGTGCTGAGTTCACCTTAGAGAGTGAACTCCCACAGAGTACCCATGCAATGAGGAAATGCCTGTGTGGTAAGCCCTTGACCTCAGCCAAGAACTCGAGCAGCAAGATAACAACTTGCTCTGCAACAAAGAAAATGAAATCGCTGCTGATGGCCTCTGGATGTTGCTGAAAAATCAAGGAGAATGGCAGTGCTGGTAACGATGAAGAGGACCATCTGGTGTGCTCGGAAAAGTATGCCAGAGAATAATTTCCATGAGAGGGTGAGAAAGGATGTGAGGAAGCAGAGGCAGCTTGAGGGCTCTTGGACAGTGAGGTGCATCTGTTGGCTGGAATGTGCATATAAAATTGGTTTTCTGATTCAGCAGAAGCTCTGATCCTGATTTCGTGTCATCTCGCATTTGTTCTTCCGTAGACTTATATGGGGCCTCTGATTTGGCTGTTTTCCCAGGTGAGCAGTCTCAATACCTGTACCTTTCTTCCTGAACCTGCTTCTCTGTTGCACACATTCTTTTGCTTTTTCTGAGGCAGCAGTCCTAGTCTGTCCTCAGTTTTTCCAGGCTCCTCATCATTATCTTCACCCTGAAATGAACCACTTCTAACTCAGTGAGAGCCTCTAGCAGCAAGGTGATTGATATTGTGCGTTGTACATGACTAGATCTTCTACAAATCCTTATAGTGCTGCTGTCCTAACCATATTACTGTATTGTTGCATTTATATTGGAGTAGCTTTGCATTTTGACAAGTGTGTTGGATGTGGGAGCTGTCCCTGGTGAGGCCAGTGAATGGAAAATGATCTTTGTGTGCATCTGTGCTGACTCAGCAATATTTCTCCCCAGATCCATTTCTTGAATTTGCAACCCAGTGAGATGTTTGGGTAGCCTATCTCTCTTCTCCATCCCAGCTATCTTGTGTTTATTACTGTTGACTTTTTCTTGTTATCTTATCCATTTTCCCACTGAGAGTTCTGTAATCTTCCTCAAAGTCCTTCCAGATCCTTATGAAACATTTTGCCTTCTGCAGCTTTTACTATCCCTTTCCCTTTCCCTTCTGTGTCGTTAGTACATCAGTTAACAGAACATCTTGTGTACTGAATCCTGAGGTATTAGCTGGCATGTTGTTGCTATGCTGAATGCAGCATTGTTTTGATAGAAAGCCAGCTCGCTTAGTGTGAATTTCCAAGTAGAAGTAGGGCTGCACTGTAATATGTGACCTAGTTATTGGGCTGTTTACTGTATGAATATGTCTGTTTAGCCCAGTGGAAGGTTGTGAGGAAAAAAAACAAGTAAAAGGAGAAGAAGAATGGATCTGAACTGCAACTCTCAAAGGGTAATCAAGAAATAGCTTCAGAGATAATAGTCAATCTGTTAATACAGAAAGTATTACCTTCTTCATGCAGAGTTGTTTTTCTTGATCTGGGAGCCAGAATAGCAAATGGTTTGGGTTGCCTTAAGAAAAAAAACCTGCCCTTGAGAGTTAAGGTCCTTTGTTCAGCAAACTGGACAGGTGCACTGGACAGGCCTGCTGTGGTGCATGAGACACTAAACCTCATTAAACATTGTGTAAGATACATGTTTGACTATCTGCCTGATTTAAACTTCTTTTTCTCTTCAAATGTTATTGCTGCCATTGGAAAGAAGCAACGCACAGTGCTTCCTGAGCAGTTGTGAACAGAGGGAATGCGAAATGCTGAAGGGAAGGGCTGCAGCTAGGTTCAATGAAGAAGTGCTAATCAGATCGAAGGAGCCCTGATCTAGCTCTGTTGTAAACCTGAATTTGTTCCTGGGCAGCCTAGCATGCTTTAAATACATCCAAGAGAAACAAATACAAAATAATTTTCCTGGCATAGATGTTGGCGCTTGCAACACGTTAGGTGTCTGTCTTATACATGCATATGTATAACTATATGTGCATATGCTGTCAAGTCTGAGCAGAAGGAGAACCAAGGATTCACCTTCCAGGAAAGGCAGAGGATCCCAGCTTGCTCTCTGAGTGGGTGGCTACTCTAGAACAGGCAGACAATCTATCTCTAGTAGGTGCATATCAAATATGCTGAAACTTCGACATCTTTAGCTTTGAGTTCATGTCGATTGAAATTGTTATGATTTCCAAGTAGTGGTATCCTTCTGTTGTGAAACCGTCTTTCATTTTGCTCAGAGACACAAAAAGCATCATTTGGTGTGATTTAAAATTAGAAAAAAAGAGAGAGAGAATGAGAAACAATGGAGCTATACTTGTGGCTTGTACGTAACTGTTTTGAGGTAATGCAGTTGGCAGTTCTCTGAAATGTGGTTCTGAAGTAATCTCACTAGCAAGAGCAGGTCAAGCATCTTGTAACATATTCCAGTGGATGTTTTGTTCTCTATTTAAAATCCTGTGAATGAGATGTAAACTTCATTTAACTTGTTTCTTGAAAGCATTAGCTCCAGCTACCGGAGTTGTGTTTTAGTGCAGAGATGTGTTTCTTGTGAGAGAATGACATTTTTTATCTACCGTGGTCTGGATAGTGGTTCTACTGTCTCCTTGAAGGGTCTTTCCTTGAATTTTGGCAAGAACATTATTGAGGTAATAGGCATTATCATTTGCTTTTAAATGTATCACGTCATCACTTGCTAGGTTTGTTCTTTGTTGTTACAGCAAAGGATTTGTACATAGCACAGTCAAGCAAGTAGCGGGACTTTTGCCTAGCTGTGCAGTGAAGGGATTCAGGCACAGCACAGGCTGGGAGCAGAGCTTTTTCTCCCTATGCAGTAAAGAAACTAGTGCCTGGCTCGATCAGAGCAAATTTTATGTTGTCTCTCTTGTACATTGTACCAAACCTCTTTTTATTTTTCTAGTTGAAGAAGATTGGTGGCGGTGGCTTTGGGGAGATCTATGAAGCAATGGATCTGTTAACCCGTGAGAATGTGGCCTTGAAGGTGGAATCAGCCCAGCAGCCCAAGCAAGTTCTCAAGATGGAAGTGGCTGTCCTGAAAAAGCTGCAAGGTAAGGCAGAAAGCTCTTTGGAAGTGCTAAGGGGGTGTGTGTGTTAACAATTAGAATCCAAAGCTGCAAATGTTTTTTATAATTTTCTCTTCAGCTTCCATCTATATGTGGTGTTACACTAAGTCATTCAGCTCAGAAAGTTATTACATTCTGCAAAGCATCCTACTCAAGTGAGTTCTAACTACAGGGACTATTTTTGTCTGCCAGGCTATAAGAACAATGAGGAGACTTAAACTGAACTACTGGTATACGGGTCTTTGCAGTCTAGTGATGCTGATAAGATAATAAGGAATAGAGGAAGCAATGTCTAAGAAACGAGGTTAGACGATTGCCTCCCAGAGGACCGGAACAATGTTTGTGACTGTAGCACCGTGAGCGTGACAGAGTCTCCAAGTGAAGTGGTTGACTAGTAGATGAGTGCAAAAAGTGGATAACGTGAAGTATAGGGAAACTGGCAATTAGTCAATTTTTCATGTACCTTACTGTCCTGAAGACAAAATATGAAGTGATTTTAGGTCTTTTAGTTTTGGGAGTGGTGGTTTTGAATTATGTTAATTTGAATGATATGCCTAATCTTTAATTTTCCCTAACACGACTTTATATTGGTTTGGATGTGGAAGTCAGCTCTGGGACCAACGATTTGTGTAGCTAACCTGGCAAAGCTTATGAGCAGGTTTCAAACTGAGTGGGAAGCAGCAAAGTGGGAACCTTCCTTGACTCATGCCCAACCCTGCTTCCACTGAAGAAATTACACTGAAGGGGGACCTGCCTTATGCCAGGATTCTGTTTTCTGTTTGTTCAGATGAAACTTTAAATAAGGCTAAAAGTTAAAACTTCTTGTGCTGGTCTTTTTTTAGAGTCTTTAAAGTCACAGTCGTTCTCAGGAGTGTGCTAGTAGAATAGGGTGAAAGAAGCCAGCCAGTATCCCAAAGCCTATTGCGATGCTGATGAGATACAGCCTAACACCAAAGGGTGGAAAGGGAGCAGTCTTGCTGCGCTTGTTCCTAGCTGAAGGAACAGTGAGGGGGCTTCTACTAAAAACTGATCACTAGGGGAGGATGTAAACTAGGAATTTCCAAATCTGCCTTTAAGGAGCTGAGAACTTCTGTTTGCTGAAGTGCATTGGGCATGGATTTCCTTGTGAAAGCAAGGCCAGCTATTGACAGGTACAGTTTACGTGTTCTAGTATAATATGCCTTTGAAGAGATGTCCCTTTTTACAGAATTCCCACTTAGTCTGAGGAAATACCTTCCCATGAAGCAGTGAGTAGTATCCTTATCACTGGGTCTCGTGCTTCAGAGAGACTGTTGTGGCCCTATGTCCATGTCTATACCTCTGCCCTTGCACAAAATCTCCAGAGATATGATTGAATTGGAGGATGAGACTGTTGCAGGTCTTATGAAATGGGTTACTCAAGATTTGTGACAGATCAGCTCTAGGTAAAAGTCAGTGAATTATTTTTGAAGGTCAAATAGTTTTCCACAGTTCAGCTCTTCTCAGAGGAGCAATGATAAGGTTTTTTTGGGAATATGCTGTATTGTAATAGATGCAGCTGAGCTGTGTCAAGAGACTTGAAGCAAAGGAGAGATCAACCCAGGTCACTGGGAGGAAGGTTGCTGTTGATCTGGGTTGATATCTCCTTTGCTTCAATTCTCTTGACACAGCTCAGCTGCAGGCCACTGGAAGGCCTGGGTACACAGAACTCCCAGAGAACAGCAGAGCAGATGGCTAAGGTCTGAAAACAACGTAGTGAGGACAAGCAAGGCAGAAATTTAGATTTTTTTGCATTTGGTTGTACACTTGGAACTGGTCTGAACTGAGTGAGGGTCTGATTGTGTAGATTGGCAGATTATTAAAATACGAAGAGACGATGCAAACATGCTGGCTTGTGTTATATCCAGGGCAGGGAATGCTTGAAAAGCATGACCTGAAGTCACCAAATCAGAACTAGCATCAGAAAACGTGCAAGGAGTTGGCTAATAGTCGTGCTTTGCCATCAGTGTTTATTTCTGGAAAATAGTTGAAAATACCAAATGCTTGAAAAAACACCAACTGTTGTACCCAGCATGATCCTGGTAACTGGGGAGAGGGAGTGATGGTGTGTGGAATTAGGGAAGTCCCCTGGCAAAGCAGTTAGCAAATATTAAGGGACAGAAAAGACAGAAGAAGCAGAACTGGCTATGCATCAGCTGTCCTGCATTTAAGAAAGACAAATCACTTCAGGCGTGTTTTTACAAATCAAGCTGTTCCGTGAAGAATTTAGCTTTTTTGGTTCAAGGTTAATCCCCAAATGCCTTACTGAAATAAATGATAAAGTTAAAATAAGAAAGAAGGTTGAGAGAGTTGGGAATCATGTATTGTGTATGTTTTCACTGTGAGCTGTTGCGAAGAGGTGAGAAACATTTCGGAAAGGGAGATGCTGACTATATCCGAACAGTTGGTGGATGGAGGAAGTTGGTGATATTAGCATAGGTGATGTAGTATTTCATGGTTTTCCAGGGGAAAAGCAAGGGAACAGTGTTGTATAAAATTCCTCTGTACTTTTCTGGTAGAATTGAATATTGCAGTCCTGCTTAAATAATACAGCTTTATAGTTTTCTGTTTGGGTATCACACCAACGTTAAAGAACGAATGACCTGCTGCTCTGCTCAGAGCTTGTGATCAGGGTCTTTCAAGTTGCTAGAGCTTCACAGAGTGTGGGATAGAGAAGACTGGCCATTAGCCCATACTACAGACCTGCTTCAGGACCTGGCTTGGGTGCAGCCCAGCCTCTCAGTGCAGTAGCTCCTGATCAGTTTGGACTGCAGGGTATTGCCAACAGTCAGACTTTCTGGGACACTTTCTAGAATAGCCACATAAGGAACACAGCTTCAGGTCTCTCACAATGTCCTTTCTGCACTGGCAGTCCACACAGAACAACCAGGGAACTAATCAGTTAATGACTCTTCTAGAGAGTCTCTGTACCTTCTAATAAACACTGTGTGTAGTTTTCTGCTGTGAGGGTGGTCAGGCGCTAGCACAGGTTCCCCAGGGAAGTTGTGGAGTCTCTGTCCTTGAAGATACTCAAAACGCAGCTGGATGCGGCCCTGGACAACCTGCTCTAGCTGTATCTCTCTGACAGTGAGGGTGGACCAGGTGATCTCAGGAGGTCCCATCCAACAAAAATGATTCTGCGATAGTTGTGCTTGGGTATATGAGATCACTGCCACTTCAGTATCTCTCAACTGCCCTGTAGAGTCATTCTGTTCTGCTCTTACTTGATTGGATTCTTCTAGCTGTATAGTGATTTTTTTCTTTATCTGTTTAGATATTAATATCTTTGGCAAAGAGAAAGTTCTTTCTGACTTGTACTATTACTTGCAAGGATCGTAGATCATCTTCTGTCCAATTTTCCTGATGTTTATACTGTCTTGGGATTGCGAAGCACCAGCAATGGTGCCCTTTTAGGTTTGGCTGAAACACAGTTGAGAAGTCAGCTTTATAGAGTTTCTTGCTCAAGCAGGGGATGAGCTGGAGCTCTCAGTTTTCCTGTTCTTGCACATTTACTGGAAAAGTTTCCAGCAAATTTTCTGTCTTTTTCTCGCCTTCCATGGACTATTTCAGTGAGAATCAAGACCTCTATGTCCTACAGGGTTGCTATGGAGTATTTCATTGTTCAGACTGGGTTTGCAGGGCTCAGGACATTCTGTCTGGTGCTACTCTATCTGGCCAAATATAATCAGAGCACCACAACACAACTTTTTTTTTTCGTCTTTGTCAAGCACTGTTTGGCTTACATTGTCCTGTTGCTCCCCTCTTCTGACAGGGCCTTGGCACCGTTGAACCAAAGCCCTTTTTCTCAGTGTGTGTTGGTTAACTTGCTTGGTGAACAGGGAAATTGCGTTTGCTTTTTGGTACTGTTAGGAATATTGACTTCAGTATCACAATGTGTACTACTGTCTTTGCTGCTCAAGGAGGCTTGCATCCTCCACAGTGCCTGGTTTTGGCCGTATCGTCATTGTAGCATGAACAGATGGGATCCTCCATGATGCTAAGCCTATTCCATAAGGAGTCACCATTTGAAAACAAGTCTTTCTTTCCAGATCCTCACCATGTGGTGGCATGGAAGCAGCCATACCTTGTTGTAGAACCAGTGGCAACTACAGATTAGACTTCGTCCTCTCTTTTACTTGAGATCGCACTATGTGTTTACCCACTGTCTGCTCTAGGTGAAGTCCTCTGCTGTTTATAAACACCAGCCTGAGCAACCCTTTTGGCCTAACTACAGGAGCTGCTCATCACTTCTGTTGGTCTTGATTATCTCTGGCTTATCTGTCCCTTCCATGGATGAAGGAGTAAGCAGGACTAAGTTTACCTGGAGGAGCATAAAATTTTCCTTCCTTGAAGAAGGCTGCTGTGCAGTTCCCAGCTACTCAGTGTCATGGAGAGTCCAAGGAACCACATCAGGGAGTAGACTTTTGCAGTAATATTATATGCATATATTATATACATAGTTGTCTCTAAAATGTGCAATAAGTAACAAGCAATATGGAAATGATATGAAAACATCATACTGTACAGCAATAAGAAATGTGTATATGTAGTTGGCAAGTACAGGGATAATAAATGAAAGTAATACTATGAAAAAAGATAATAAGAAAAATTATTTTATAGACAGCTAATAGAGAATTACCCTACTAGGGATGAAAATCTATAACAAATTCAGAAACTTTCAGGGATAGTTTGGCACATCTGCACAGGCAGATTCTGCATGAATGCAGCTTCTCTGTCAGAAGAATACTACTTTAGTGCCAAGCCCTCATGTTATTACCTTAATCACTACTGTAAAATTATCTTTCAGTGAGATAATTGTATATGATTGTACCATTTGCACGTAATTTTAACCTATGGGGCTTTTCTACTTCGCAGTCGAGCGTTTTGAAACCAAGCCTGAGCTGCCTTGGCAGAATACTTCTTGCAGATACATCTTGTCTCCAGCAGGGAAGGCTGCTAATTTAGTTGTGAGTGTTTTGCTGTGTAGACAAGCCTTTTGATCATGTATGTTAAAAAGCAAATGGAAGTAAGATCTGTATGGCTACGTGCATTAGCAACTTGCTTATCCAGAGATCATGAAGGGCCTTTCCTGGGTTTTCTATGTTTCACCCACTTAATCTATGTCTACATTCGTGACCAGTATAGTACCAGCGGATCAGTGGACAGAAGCAGTTCTCAAGCCTATGCATCTACAGCGTATATGGCTTGGGGTTTTTACACTATAAACAGGAAGCATTTTGGGGGGATTTTGCCTTGGGTTAGTTTTGATATGGTCCCCTTGTCTGAGGGAGCCGTTGTTGGTTTGGACAGTCTCCTTTAGGATTAGTGGACTATTCAGTGTGCACCTGGAATGGAGCTTCTGCGTCTGTTTGCTTGGAAAAGTTTACATGACCCAAAGCCACTCTGTGAACAGCACTGATACATGGTAATTGTGATGATTTACGGCAGTATGGGGGCTTGCTTTAAAACCTCATTGCTAATATAAACTATGACTCTGAGACTCCTGCTCTTTGGAATCATGGGGAGAAAAAATGGGATGGTTTTCTGTCATTGAACGTGTGGAAGGAGGAGTCCTGTCACTTCTAGAAGAGCAGATGTTTTTCCATATCTTCAATGCTTTTCTAACCCTTTGGAATGCAGATAGACAGAAACCTGCCTGCTTTCTCTATGACTTTTTTTCCCACCCTGGATTAGTTGTGGAGCAACATTCAGGTGGCAAAGGAGCATTTGTGAAATACTGTCCGGACTCTGTTTCCCATCTCTGAGGTCTTTAAGGTTGATCAAAACACAGCGGCTCTGTTAGAACAGCTCTTGCACAGCTTTTCAGACACTTGACTTGGACTGTCTCAGTGTCAGTCCAACAGCAGCCTTAATTGCAGAAATAGAAAACCAATATCCCTGATTAAATCCAGTGGATTATTTTCTCTAGCTTTTGGGCTGCTGCAGAGAGAGGTGTGGAAACCATCTTTACATGCCAGACCAGGCACTGTGTCTGCTTTAAGTGCTCAGCTGGGGCTGTGTGAGGGCCAGCAGCAGATGCTTTGAATTCAGAAGTATTCTCCCTGTCCTTACCCACTTCTTGATGGGTCTGTCTGAGAGCACTCTGAGGCCTTGTGAGACTAGGATGGTGCAAAAAGATCTCTCACGAGGTGTGTACTTTGTTTGCCTTCTGGTCCACAGGCTCTCCAAAATATGGATGTGGCCACGGCATCCAGTTTCCTTTGCTGGGACTCTCCTTGGAGCAGCCTGACAGTCAGATTATCAGTTAAAATGGCCAGATTATTCTGGTGCTGAGCACTGCTTTCCATTCATTCATGGTGGCAATTTTGCCCTGGTGGGAGGCTACAAGGCCCTCTGTACTTGCCCTTGACCTCACTCGGCAGCCAGATACTCCTAAGCTCTCTTCAGTGTGTCATTTTCTTTGTAAATGACTTCTGTTCAGCGTAACCAATCTCATTGCATAAGACTCTGATTAATTTTATTCTGCAGTGCAGAGATCTTCTGCATATTGAGTAGTTGTGCAAGATGCAGGCTGGTCACAGGCACTGCAGGTTTTGAGTACCTGGTTTTATTACAACAGATAGTGAAGCTGTGTTGCTTGTTCCCTGTTTACTGCCAGGGGTTGGACAGGTAAGGGTTTCCTCACAAAATAAGGGAAGAAAAGGGATCTTGCTTGTTTTTTTTCTCATTTGCCAGTCATAGTCTTTTCTTTTAGCATATGTGAGTTTTTCCATGTTAAAGTGGTGCCTTGACTCTCTGTGATTCAGTTTCTGTTAATTTTGTAGACACGTTTTATATGTTTCTATGGTGTTTTGCTAGGTTGATGTAACCAAGCTATCTGCAAAGGCTGGAAAGTAGGGTAAATTACCCTTGGTGTGTTTTTAGGCTGTCACAGGGTGGTGGATTCAACTACTTGATGTAGCTCTAGCCTCTCTGCCCAGCACTGCATTTTTCTGTGTGGAAGAGCCTTATGGGTGTTTGAATGAACTAGCATTTGGGCCATATGTTTTCTGTGTCAATCATGGTGTCGTGGGGTGGGGGAAGCTCATGAGATGGCTGAAAGAGGGTTTAAAACACACTTTTTTGAGGCTGTGTTAAATTCTGGCTCCTTTGCTATTCTATTTGTGCTGCGTGGGATCTATTATCAGTTGCTCATCTTAAAGTTTTTGGTGGTCTTGGGAAACAAGTAGAGGAAATTATGCCCTGCAAGGTCAGACAGTTTTGCCTTTTACTGTTTGATTAGAAGATGATGACCAGCCTTTTGTTTTTATGCCCATTAGTTCATTTGCTTATTACAGAAGCACTAGCAAGGTTAACCGAGTTGATTAAATCCTAGTTGATTACTGCTGGATAATGTAGTTATTTAAGCTTTACTTCCAGCATAGAATTTGTTTTCTTTCATGTTCAAAAATCCTTGTCTCCAGCTGAGTTGACAAGTCCCTGAAGTCAGCTAGTTTGGCCAGAGATGAAACTTGCTAACTGCGAAGGAAAGAAAACTCAGTGCTAGTCAGCTTTGCCAAGCTACAGACACAATTTCCAAGTTAGATGATGATGAAAATAACTCTCATTTCATTTTCTAGTCCTCCATTTCTTTAGAATATTTGTACAGAAATGAATTCAATATCCCCACAATACAATATCTGTGATAGGCTGATAAACCTGACACTGATGTTGACAGGTGAATAAAAAAGCTGTAAAATGTATAGTGTATTGGTAACGTAGAGCATGAGAAGTAGCTGCAGCTTTCCAAATGCCAGTGAGAGCAATCGTATAGCTGGGTGCCCACAGCTGTGCATAGAATAGAGGCCCTGGCAGTGCCAGGTGCTCAAGCAAGTTATGTCGCCATGCACATGGGCTTTTCCTATGCACTTGTCTTTAGGGTTGAGCTGCTTGGGTGGCTGTGCCATGCTGGTTGTCTTGGGCCAGCATTATACCGCTGGTTTTGATACTTCATGTACTACCTGAAAGAAACTTGACTGATGATTCTGGAATTAAGCTGAGTTTGTGATTAGAGATATCAGAGGTTGCTGCTGATGTGAGAGGCAGGCCTTAAAGAAAAATTAGTTTTTGACACAGATGGATCCAGAGGATAATTTAGGCTGGCGGGGGGCACCTGTGTAGGTCTCTAGTACAGCCCCCTGCTCCAAGCAGAAAGAAGTAGATGGGGTTGCTCTGGAGGTTTTCCAGTGAAGTTTTGAACGATCTCCAAAGACAGAGATCCCACAGCCTCTCTGGGCCCCTATTCCACGGTTTGAGCACCCTTGTGGTTAAAAAGCAGTGACGCCTAATGGGGATTTCCCATGTTGCAGCTGCTGTCCAGTGCCTCTCTGTGCACCTCTGGGAAAAGTCAGGTTCCATCTTCTTGGCACTCTGCTGTTAGTTGGCTCTGATCAGCAGTTAGATCCCCCTCTGCTGCCTTCCTAAGACTGAACAAACCTAGTTCTCTGACGCTTTCCTGGAGTGTCACATTCTGCGTTTCCTGCAGCCGTCCTCATGGGCTCGCGCTGTTGGGTCACTGTGGTCTTGTACTAAAGAGGAAATGCAGGAATTGGTGGGGTAACAATTGTAAGAGTAACAATAATTGCTGTGAGATTTATGGTAATCCATGCAGTAGAAGGTTCTTCAGTGTTTTGGGTGGACTGTTAGCAATGAGACAGCTCATCTATGGAGATGAATCACAAAATAATTTTAGCATAAATTTAAAAGATTAAATTCTTGAACTCCTTTGGGGAGAAGAGTGGTTATTTGTTTTCTGCAGGTGAAAATGCAGGAAATACGGAGTCTGTTACCTAGAAAAAGATACTTCAAATTGCAACAGTAATGTCACATATTTCTTTCTTACTATTTGTTTGATTAGTTTCATTGCTGTATTGAAAATACATTAGGAACATTTAAGAACTTTAATGAGTAGATGATTGGAATGAATATTGGTATCCAGCAGTTTGAAATTGATCCATGTGGAAACATACATTCAAAACAGGATCATCATTTAGTTTTTTAAGTGCTGTGTAATGAAAGTTTTTCATGTAATGAAAGTTTTAAAGTATTAACATGGGGTTTTTAATCATATGTCTACAAGATGATGAATACCTGTCGTAGGGTGGAAGGGTTTTCCAGATGCTTGAAGTTATTTTTGTATATGAGGACATGGTTATTGACTGTGATTTTTAAGTTTCTTCAGAACAAGGGTGGTGAAGATCATTTCAGTAACTGAAATATTTGTATTTGTTACCCAGTATTATATGGGAGATTATTATGTTCATTTTAGTTTAAAGGCAGCAGTAGAAAGAATATTTTTCTATGGGTGAACATTAAAACATTGCCTTAACTAAATGCTTGGAAAAAAATGAATGCATGTGAAACAGAATAAAACACATGTTCTCTGAAACTTTTCTCAGGTCAGTGTTCATGAACATCAGGCTGACTCATTCCTCCAACCTATGCTAGTTAGTTAACAGGCCAAAACTCATTATAATCCCTTGCTTTCTTCCTTTACTTTGTTGGAAGATAATTGCTTTGTTTCAGTAATAAACAAATACAGATATAGGACTTATTTTCTAACGTATGAGCTTGTGATCTTGTGTAGTATCAGAGTGGCTGTTCAGTGGAACAATCTAGAAGAGGAGGAAGCATGAGATGGCAGTTAGTGCAGTAAAATGGTTGTGAGGCTCCTTGAGAAAAGTGTTTTTTTTTTTCCTTTGCTTACTTTTCTGGGTTAAAATCTGCTTTGTTGCTCTCTGTGCTATGATCTTCATGCTTGAGGAGAGCATGTGTGACGAAGGAGGACTATTTCCTTTTGCCTTAAAGGAAAGCATGATGGTCCCATCATCCTGGCGGCACAGGAGGTTATTAACATGATTGTTCTTGTGGGCTTCATAGTTCTCATCAGCCTCAGGACTGATCTGCAAGAATCACAAAGTCACGCCTGACTGTCAGCCTTCATCTGCTATTTCAGCATGGCATGAACTCCTCCGAGAGAGCAAACGGTTGTAACCTGGTGCCTCCTTTAGTTGAAACATGAGTAAAAGCCTCAGAAACCTCAGAAATGCTGCAAGCATTTATCCCATCTATATGACCAGCTGGCTGTACATACACCACCTCTAAATGTGGCCTGCTTTCTCTACAATCTGTTATATTCCTTTTGTTTCGTGCAGGAATTGGCACAGTCTTCCCTACCCCCTTTCTTCTTCTTTTCCTGGTGTTGCTTGTGTTGCAGAATAGTGCATGGGAGAGCTGTGGGAGAGCCTAAATTCCCAAGACCAACAGGTGAGGTAGGAGCTCATTTTAGACTGGAAAGGAGGATTCGGTATAAAATCAAGTCAGTTTAGAGATGTGGGTCATTAAGACTGTCGATCCATTCATAATTTTCAAAAATTATAGTCAGCAGAAACATGTTGTCCGCCTAAACATCCATACAATTCTCAAAGATAATAAATTCAAAATTTATTTATTTTTTTTTATTTCTATAAAATTTTGTGATCCAGAAAACAATGATGTTATGGAGGAAGCTGATTTTTGGGAAAAAAAAAAAAAGTCTCAGGAATATATTCAAAATCAGAAGAGGCAATACTGAATTAGCAGGGATGTGTCTTAAGTCACAATCAAGTGTATTGGACAGTACCATTCCTGTTTCACTGAAATAACTGACTTAACGTGGCCAGTTTCTCCCTGTCAGAGGATTGGTTTCTAGTATTGCCTGTAGTTTTACAGCAATAAAAGCACATGGTGTTCTCCCTATCAGTGCTTTGCAATTATTTAAAACAACAAAAGCGGGTAAAATGTGGAGTAGTTTACCCTTTTTACCACACAGTAGCTTGCATTGCCAGTAGAAACACTCATTGTTTTTGCTGTTCCCTCAATATCCATCTCCTGGTGCTCTGAAAGGCAAAACAAAGCAGAGTGGGACTCACAGTGTGTCTATAAGTAAGCCAGGCTGGTCTGTGTCAATCTGTATGGACTGAAAGGAGTCAGGTCTGGGATGAGCATGGAGCTGCGTTGGCCTGTCCATCCTGTCTGAGACCTCTGTAGTTTGACAGTTTGCTGAAGCACACAGGTATCATAAGCTCCTAAGGAAACATAACTGATTCTTTCTGAGATTATCCAGATATGTTGACTTTGTCGCCACAAATCTGCTTTGAGGCTGCCTTCACATTGGCAGGCAGCAAGGCCATCTGTACTGGGACCCATGGCAGGAAGATGCGTAGGACAGTTGAGGCTTGCTGGCGGTCCCTTCTTGGTAATGCCCAGGCCAGGACGTGTGCCGCATCCAGACAGCGTCTCAAGGAGTTCCCTTAGAAAACCGAACATCTCTATGTCAAAATCAACACTGGATTTGAAATGAATTTGCGATAGTAGGAGACCTGTGGCCCCCAGTACTCACGGGCACACACAGGACAAGGGCTTGGTGTGTGAGAAAAAGGATCAAGGAAGAGTGTGCAGGCTGCCCTGATGTATGTGTACCGAAGAGGGTACTTTTCTGATCTCTGAATATCTGTCCCTGATATACGGTAGCTTGTGGCATTCCTTGATCATTTTGGTATGGTCTTGCACACCCAGTCCTGAAACTGGACAATGTCCTGAAGTCTGTGCCAGGGACATGAAGGGTCTGCAGCCACATGATCTACTTGCTAATCTAACCAGATGCAGGTGGATACTAGGATTGGTTAGTTGGTTGGTTGGTTTTAAGCCTGTTCTTCCAAAGAGAGTAAGGGGTAGCCAAGGCCTCTGTCCCTCCAGTTCTGGTTGCCAGCGTCTCTGTTATCTTCTTGTGTTAGGAGGGAGAGTGTGGGTGTTCTGCTGTGGGATGCTGCCGGGCCCTGGAGGGCAGGCTCTTGATGCTCTTACTGAGAGCCCTGGGATGAAGCTTCATATTCCACAGCTGTATGTATTGCTCTGTTTCTCCTGCTGGCCTCCATGTCCCTATTCTGTCATGTTTTGCTGTCCCCAACAGTTTTTGATGCCCCAGGCCTATGGTGCACACAATGAAAGCAGTAGCGGGGTCCACAGGGTGTTACAGGCAGTGCAATTACTGATTACTATATATGTTCATGTTCTTCCTTTTTTTATTTTAAAACTGGGAGGTATCAAACAGTAAGCTTTGGTTTAAAAACTAATTAAAATCGCCATTGCTCAAGCGCTACAAAGAAATACAGGGCAAAGCTACGCAATGATAGTCACCCTCTTCCCTGCTTAGAAAAACCCCACCAGGAACCACATGTTCACCACTGTGGTGTGCATCAACCTTTACTCTGTTATCAGCAGTCTGCTATTAGATGATCGCATTTTTGCTAATACAGAGAGCACACCATCACAAATGCATTACAGGTCAGGATCTGAAACCACAGCCTTTGCTCCCTCTGCAATTTTTTTTCTTTTTAAATGTAGTTCCTGCCTGGTGCTGCGTGATGAAATGTAGACATTACAACAGCACTTTTGTACCACAGAGAGTGAACTTAGAGGACTGGCTGAGTGTTGCGGGGAGGCTGGTTGGTTTTGATTTTGCCCGAGTAGATGCAGTTCGTACTTCTAACACTATGCCAGAACTCAACATGAAATTACCCAGGTTTATTCCCTTCTTTTATTATGAAATTGCCTTTAGTAACTTTAATGTTTCACTGGAGTTTTTCTGTAAGCTTCTTTCTCTTCCAGGTGTTTCTGACAATTAAAATCAGGGTTTGTCCATGCTGAAGCAGCATTAGTTTAGCCATTTCAGGGTAAGCAATGCTAACAGGCAAGTGTAGTAGTGGTGGCAGTGTGTAAGAGTCGGCATTTACTGAGTAAATGTGGTGTAATGAGCTTAAGCGTGCTGACAGTGAACCTGTGAACGCATGTGGTCATGTGTGTTACCCATGGTTTAGTTCCGGGGTGGTGGTGGCTGGAGTGGTGCTGCATGCACACGGTGGTGGTATAAACTGCAATTTGTCACACTCTCACTTGTGCCCTCTGTCAGTTTGAGGATTTGAGGATCCCTGACACTGATTTTCGCTCACGGCTGTTCCACAGGCAGTTTTCTTGTTGAATGTCAGCACTCTCCTCCTGATCTCTGGGACTGGGAAGTAGAAGCAAAATCGGTTTGTTCTGCAAAACTCCCTGCCTGATGCCATTTACAGTTACAAGCCCTTGATCAGAAACCATTTTTCTAAATACTGTGTTGTGTTCCATTCTGTATGTTTCTGTTTCTTTTCAGGGAAGGATCATGTTTGCAGATTTATTGGCTGTGGAAGGAATGAAAAATTTAATTATGTGGTCATGCAGCTTCAGGTGAGTTCTGTGCTTCCTCTCTCCCCCCTGCCCCATGGAGATGACATCACAGGGAAGGATTTGCAGTGAGAGAATAAGGCCAAGCACAGCTGTAGGGACTTAGTTGTACGTAGAAGGTGAGTGGAATGGGAGACAATGAGAAGGGGCAATGTTGCTGTGATATCCCTTGGTGTAGCTCCAGTTGTCAAGATGTGCGAAGATATTTCATAACTCTGCTGTTCTGTTTAAGATGACTTTCTGTCAATATTCTGGAGAAAACAATTCAGAATGCTTGCAGGAACTACCCACAATATTGTGCAGCAGTGGCAGCTGTTTGAAATATCTTCTACTGAGCTCTATGATGCAGCATTCAAAATATGTCTTGTATCAGAGCTTAGACTGTGGTGGGAGCTGGTGGTGTCACACCAGCAGCACAGTCTTCTCTGTGAGAGGGAGTGATCTCTGGCTCCCCCATCTCTACCAAGCTCAGCAGTAGCTTGGCTTCTTCTGTGAAAATGTTTTCTCCTGTTTGAGCACTGATGATATTAAGTCAGTATGGGTAAATACTTGGTTAGCTAGCACATGGTGACTGTACTGCTAGACAGCCAGCTACTCCTATCAGAGTTAGCCAGCTGAAGTCTTACATGGGTGTCTACACAAGCCATGATAACAGCAGGAGCTACAGGGACCTCTGCATGGTTCAACATAAAACTTCACCAAGAAAACATACATAGTTAGGTCTTCAGAGCCCAAATATGGTGGCACTGTCGTGAAAACAGCTTTCCTTTTCATGAAAGCAGCTTTCTTTTATACCATACAGTCACAGGAGAAAGAGGGGAACAAGTGGGAAGAGATAACTAAGTCAAAAACACGTGGAAGAAAGGCCTTTAAGGAGAGGGAGATTGTCCTCGGCTCAGGGGGAACACTTGCAGACTAAAGGTGCTTCTTTCTGACACAATTGCCTTGGAAGCTAGCCTGTTTCAGCATCTGACATAAGAGTTGACAGGGAACTTGCCCTATCGCTCTTGCAGCTTGTATGATCAGGGCTTTGCTGTGCAAAGCACTGTCTGGTGATATGGTAGAAGCCTGCTCTTCCCCTGAAGAGCTTAAGGCCCATGACATGTTACTTTATGTATGATTTGGGTGATAGAACATGCTGCAGGAAACTGAGAAGGTTGAAGCACTAAGTAATGAGAAGCAAGCTGCTGCATAAACTAGAAGGTTGTTTTTAATTAGTGAATGGTGAATGAAGTAAAATAGACACCAGCAAACCCCAATACTTCTTTAAAATAAACTTCTGGTTCTTTTGAAAGTGTAGTTCTACTTTGCAAGGTGGATGTATGAAACCAGTAAATTCCTGGTGCTTGGGTTTGTCTTTTATGCACCATTGGCACCACAGCTGCTGTCATGGATAGAAAAAAACGTTTGCTTTCTAACCAGCCCTGGCTGTTGCTGCAGCTGCAGTGTGAGCGTGTGTATGATACTTCAAAGGGCTAATCTGGAGCTTGTAGAACAACAGGGTTCCTAACTCCCCAATCCTGTCTTTAAGAAGCCTGATGAAGATTGCTGTACCTTGGAAAATACTCTGCACAGAGTCTGTTACTTTCTAGCCTTTTCTTGACTACGTAGCTGAGCTCATAGAGTGGGCAGAGCTAGAAAAAGTTTAATTATTTGCAAATGAAGTCTTTGATGCTTAAAGCATTAGCTAGTTTTGCGCTGTCATTCTTCAGGCTAAAATTCTCCTTCAAGGTCTACTGAGACATGCTTTATTATGTGTCCCTCTGACTATTATGTGCTGCAATTCTCCCTTTCTCTTTAGTCACTGGGACTGAGGCTACCACTCTAAGCTTTGCAGCTCATTTCATCTGCTCTGTTTGTTAGCCAGCCTGATGGTGTTTATCTGGAAAAGAATGCTTATTTTCTGTCTTTTCCTGGGGGCAGTATTGGATATTCACATGCCTTGGGTTGTTTCTGGAGAGCAGATGTCTGAGACCATCTCCCAAACCAGCTGGCGAAAATTATGGCACATTTCAATGTGTGGCTCTGAAAAAAATCTGCTTTTCCCTGTTACCATTGGATAAAAGAATTGATGTCCAAGGAACCACTTTACAGTAGAAAGAAAGATCTTCTGTCAGTTCAGTAACTTGGATCTTTCAGTATAGTGATGACAAATCTGTGCTGCCTGTAGTAAACTGTCACAGAAATTATAAAAGATAAGCACTAGAGAAGTAGCCTCGTCTTATTTTGTTCATGCTAAGGAGCAAACCTGGGCTGGATGCTGTGGCTTGGCTCTATCTGTGTTAGCTGGCCCGTGTCAAGTGTGGCTGTTCAAGTGACCAGAGCCCTGAAGTGAAACGTGGGTCAAACCAATTTGAGAGACTAGTCATACGCTAAAAGAGCCAGTTGCAGCTGGCCCCTTAATGTTTGTAAGTAACTTGAGAACTGAAAATGGGTGGATGAATAGAAGGCATTTCACTGGTTTGGAGAGCAATCTGTGTTTTCTCATCAAATGTTTGAAGTCTTTCATATATCTTCTGTTGTGAATTTTGTTTGAATACATCTGGACTTGTATGCATGTATGTTTTTGCAGAAGCAGAATTGAGATTCTGTAGCATAGTGGTAATCAGCATGTCTCTATAACTTTTGTTCTTGATGCGTGTTCTCTGAAACAGTGGACTCTTATTCCTAATGTTTTTGATCAGTTGATAAATGCATTAGTTCTGTATATTAGAGGGGTACTCTTCTATAGAATATACATTTTAACACTTTGTTTCTCTTTGCCAGTATAAAGAGGTATAGACAAAACTGAGAAGACAGATCAAAGAACACTGTGTTTCTTCATATGTTTAGTCTGTCCTTTTTTTTCCCCCCCTTCTAAATTGCTGAATTTAATTAACTGGAAGTAAATTACCTTTTCTTTAATAAGTATTTTTTAAATCAGTGGAAAAATTCTCCTCTCCTGATTTTGGGTGTGATTCTTTTGATGGACAACTTTCCCTGTTGTGACGTTGCCACAACAATGCTGACTTGAGCTTGAGCCATGCAGTTGTGTGCTAGGGAATTTCTGATGAAGCTGCTTCTATGAGCTGTAACAGGTGGTGTCTTCATGACCTCCTTATCATATTATTTGTACTGCTTTAATCTTTAGATGGCTCAGAGAATAGTCAAAAGATGTTCTTAAATCAGTTTCTATATAGTCTGGGTTTAACAGTAAGGAGATGCTGGGTTCTTACAGTCTGAGGCACTGCTGTCCATGCTGTGCCTGTTTCCCACATAATAGATTAGCTGACTTCGCAAGATATTGGGCTGGTATCTTCTTATCAGCAAACAGATCCCTCTAAAAGTTAAAATGAACTATTGGAAGATCATATACAAGAAATAAAGCAGGCAGAAGGTGAGCACGTGTCTGATTAGCATTTCTGCTTTTTTGGAGGTGAATGTTAGAACTTGCAGCTGTGAAATGCTATGCTTTAGTGTGATGGTTTAAGTGTTTTATTGATTGTTTCAGGGCCGAAATCTTGCAGATCTCAGAAGGAGTCAGCCTCGAGGGACTTTCACGCTGAGCACAACGCTGCGATTAGGCAAACAGATTCTGGAATCAATAGAAGCTATTCACTCTGTGGGATTCTTGCATCGTGACATCAAGCCTGTATGTTGTTTTGGAAATCTTCCTTTTGGGTGTATGTCTGTCTCTCCTGCTTGAGTCACTAAAGACAGTCTGGTGGGTGGAATATGGGCAGATCCCAGTGGAGGCATCGAGGCCTCCTTGCAATGAGCCACTATCTGCCACATTGGCTATTTTCTATAAGTACAGAATAGTAATATAATATTGTCATTCCTTTTAAGAGCATAGCAAACTAGTTTTTATCAACAGAGGCTGCTCCATGGTGGGTTAGTAGCTGTCATTCATACTTGTACCAGTCAAGATCACGTGACAAAGCAATCTAACTTTCAACAATCATTTCGAGTCCAATCAATTATTACTATAAAAGGCATTTGAAAAAGTTGTCTTGCTCTATGACCCATCACTTGAATAAATGCCATTTCATGTATTTGGCTTGGCTAAATAATCCTTTTAATCTTTTCTGAGCAATTGCCAGAAAAATTGAAGCAGTTTCCAGTGTTGGAAACACAGTCACAGTGTTGGTCACCTGCCTAGGTGAGGCACAATAATTCCAAGCCTCACTGTAGGATCCAGTCTTTTTCCTGCAACTCTTCACTACTTGACCTGAACGCTTCTTCCTGCTATCCCTGAGACCGCCTTCCTTCCAGCAAAATAATTTGCTGCTTTTAAAATCAGCTGGTTTTGGCTGATGAGATTCAGCTGAAAATCAGTCACCAATGTGACTGGCCACAAATCCTTTAGCAGCCATCCTTTATGGTAAAGGATGCAACTTCAAGATGGGGGTTAAGAGAGCTGCTCCATTTGTGTGTTGTGAGTTTATTTACTCAGAACCAAACTCAGTGTTTTTTAGATGTCTGAATGTTCAGATAAATTTAGGTAATGTAATACAGTGGATAGAGATTTTGGGAGTTAGGGCAGAATAATGCAAGCTAGCAGCTGAACCATGAACAGAAGTGTTTGTCTACAATAACTCCAGCCTGTTACGCAAGTGATGGAGCTCTCGCTGCAGAGCTAGTGGTGTTAAATGTAGCTCTTTCTCATAGCAGCTGAAATTTAGCTAAGCTAATGTGAATTTTAGTTATTTTGAGACTCCGCAGTCACTTATCTGCAAAGTGAACTTCCTAACATAGCAGCGATTCTCCAGTCATGATGCTATATGACAAAGTTTTGTTAATAAATGGCCACTCTAACCCAAGTTGCTGGTATCAAATTGTTGGGTTTTTTTCTTTCTTTTTGTCTAGTCCAATTTTGCCATGGGCCGCTTACCTTCAACATACAGGAAATGCTACATGTTAGACTTTGGTCTGGCCCGTCAGTATACCAACACTACTGGTGAAGTCCGGCCAGTAAGTAAATTTTAAGTAATTTTTTTCCAGTTCTGCAACTGCTCAGGCATGGAAAGGTTTTGTGATTTTGTTGGGTTTGTGGTTGTTATGCTTGGTCATTATGTTGGACTGCATTTTCTGCAAGGTGAGAAGCAGCAGGTGATTTCAACTGAGTTGGTAATCTAAGGAGGGATACTTGCTTTTTTCTTACAAGGTGTGTGGCTTGTTTGTTTGTTTGTTTAATTTTCCTTCAGGATAATCATGTTTTCAACATGCTTGGAATACTTACTGAGTACCTCATGGCCAAGCAAAGAGGGTGAGCCCAATGCTGGCCATGTAACTTCTGTAGTCCCAGAGGACTGCTCTAGTTCAGTTCTCTGAGAGTATGATCTGAGGAACAAGGTCAGTGTGTTCTTAAAGCTTTATATGAAAAAAATGCTAGAAGTTAGAGGCTGACCTGATCTCTGAGGCTGAGCTTACTGTGAACTGGAACCTGTAATGCTGTTCTCATCCTTCCCTGGCTCTGGTTTTGTGTATATTGGCCCCTGTCCAGATTTCTAAGCAGGAGTATTTCAGCATGCCTGCTTGGAGGGGAGGTAAGGGCAGGGGACATAACTTGCACCATCTGACGTGTTATCTTCAGTCCTTTTACCAACACTGTGTTACCTGGGGTCACTCATGAGGAGGTGATAAGCTTCACATGTTCTAGGTATCAGTCAGAGCATTCCTAGATTTATTTTGCTACACAGTGCAAACATGGAGGGCTCAGACAATATTTCTGTTTATCATCCTAGGCTTATACCTATTGGTGTGCAAATCTTTTCCATCTGCAAGATAATTATTGTTTCAGAAGCTGCTGACAATGTGAGAGCTAAATTCAGAGACTCTGTAGTGCTGGATATGGTTGGGTAGTGAGAAGAAAGCAAAGATCAGTGAGCAGATTTTATGCCTTTTGTGGATGAACACCGCTGGTGGATTTTTCTTCTATTTTTTCTTCTTTTATTATAAGTATTTTCAGTTGGACATTGCAAGCCTTTTCTTTTTAGCTGTAGATGGGACCAGCTCCAAAGGTTGTGTCTACATCTTATTCTTAAAAAGACACACACTTTGTACCACTAGTCTTCCTTGTCAATGCTGTTTAGTTTGGAGATAACCCTTCTCCATATTGCCCTTTTCAAAACACTGCCCCACTCCTTTCCTCTTTCTGCAGTCAGAATTCAAGGCGGTTATGGATTGAAACTAACACTGTTTTTCTGCAAAATTTCCTCATTGCTTCAGTGAAGCAACCATGTTTTATGTCTCATATTTCAAGCCCCGTTGTTTGAACACTGTTCTTTCTTTACAGTCAAAGAAACTAATTTTTCCAGATGTCTCTTCTTTTGGATCCTCTCTTTTCCTCCTTTCTCCCACTAATTTAGAATTACTTTGCTTTTATATTGCTACATCCTTAAAGCATACTCCCAGGCCCTGTTTTTGGAAACAGTGCTACATTCAGTCTTGACATTTTTCAGAGCAAAAGATTGTTTAGCTGTGTCTTGCAAGGTGTGTCCTGCTTGGGTTGGCATGGGTGAGGTGAGACTTTATTAGGACACACAATTCTGAGGCGATTGGTCTTAATTCTGGTCATTCTAGTGGTTGGTTGCTTGCTTGCTTGCCACAGATGGGTCTCATGGGAGGACTAATGACACAAAATCTTTTCCTGAAAAAAGACACTGGGATCCTCAGAAGGGTGGGAATATGCTCTGCTGAAAGGGATAAAAAGTCTCGTTTTGTTTGGGATGGGGGAGGACCATATGAGGTTAAGTTTCATATACCTAATATACATAATACACCTATTCTCCAATGCCACAGTTCAGGTGGTGAGGCTTTTTTTGGCAAAAATGAAACAATAAATAATACATAAATATTTACTTCAGTCCCGTTTAACATTATGATATAGTAACCAGGCTGCTTGATGCTTTTGTGTCCCTGCTGCCTGATACCACTGTTGAGTTCCACTTACCAGACAGAGACATTTGCCTGGAGAAGCATGGTGTGATTGCTGCCCAGATAATGCACTGAGGATTAGGAAGGATGTGGGGGTGAAGTGCGATACGAAGACAAGTGAAATGAGATTTTCGTAGGGTGGTTTTTTCCTTTTTTTAATGAAGAACTCTATCTTTTATTTCACCAAAGAGATTGTTTTAAGTCAGTAAGGTAGATTCTTCTTTCTTCATTCTCTTTCAGTTCCTTTATCGATGAAGAACACAATTTCCAGATTTATAACGTGATTATCCTGTGCTTAGTATTTTTGTCATTTGGTTCTGAAGTACAATACACAAGATAGGTAGCGGAAGGAGCTCACTTTCTCTTTTTCTGGAAGCATGTCTGAATTTTGCTTTCAGCTGTGTTCATTGATTAACAGACATTTTCTGTTCAAGTAGGTTCTGTGCAGTTTGCTACAGTTTCAGAAGCATTGTCATACTTTATGAGTAATGCTATAAAAAGTATTTGCTGTTTTCACATCCTCTGAAATTGGTAACTTCAGTATTGCTTGCCAGCTTTTCAGAAAGACACTGAATGACTTGCTAGTAATACAGATAATGGGCCTGGCCTTTAGGACGCTGTAGTTTTGTTTGCTTAACTTACCTTTTGCCTTATTATTATCAGTCACTTTTTTATTCTGAAAGCACCTTTGATTTTAAGAAAGGGAAAAGCCAGTGATTCTGTGGAGCAAAATCCACTGGAAAGCAGTGTTGGCAGTGATTTTATGGATTTGGGTTTTTTTATGTGCAATTTACTGATGCCCAATTGTATGATTTTTTTTTTTTTTAATATGAAAAGGCAAGGAGCTCCTTAGTAGGCAGATAGCATAGGCTGTCACTAAAAGGGTCTCATTGTGAGACTGATTAAAGCTTTGAGGTAGGATCATTTCTGCTCTTCATGATCTTCACTGAGCATTAGTTCCTCCATCCTCAGCGGCTGCCACTCTGGCTTTCCAGACCCTGTTTCAAGGGCTACCACAGTAGCTTTTACCTAGGGAGCCACTACCCTGCTAAGCCTCTGATGAATGCTAGGTATTTGGTTTGTATGTTTTTACAGAGAATCGCTACTTGGCAGTTCAACTTGATTGCTGAGCATTTGTAAAGTTATGGGCCACTTGGCTTAACTAAATCCAAATTTATTCTGAATCTGAATTTATTCTGTGCTTCTAGGAAAACAAAACTGATATACCTTATGTGGGATGTTAATATTTGCACAAATGCTACTCTTTGGAGAAAAGCTGTTGTTGCACAGATTTGCTTTCATGGGAAGGGTCTCATTCCTCTACCCCTTGCCAGACAGAATGGATTAGACTCTTTCAGCTGGAACGGACCGACAATGGTCATCTAGTCCAAGCCGTGGCAAAATCGCCTGGGTAACAGTCTGTAGGAGCTTACATTGCACTATAAAGACAAAGGTGGTTGGAGCCAGAAGGTTTGTAAGGAAGCATCAGCAACAAATTTTCCCTCTGTTAGCAATCAGGGGAATTGAGCTGTTCTCAACACTCTCATTACTTGATATTTCTCTGAGGACTGATGAAGTCAGTCTTCGATAGTTAGCCCTTTGGACAGGTGGAGCAGATGTGCATCAGTCGTGTAGCCATTTGGTGTCCATTGTGTGTTGAGAACTTCTAAGGGCCTAGTTAAAGGCTGTTACTTTGGCTACCATCAGTATTTCTGGCATTTGGATCAGAGTCAGCATCTTGGATAGCAGGAGGGACCCTGGCTATTATTATAAACAGGACAGACTGCTAGTGCAAAAAAATCCAATCTTTCCAGAGGATTTTGTTTCCAAACACTGAGGAGGACAGGGAAATGAAGGAAAAGACAGGCACCTTTACAAAACTGCTAGAGGAGATGCTGATTTCTTTACTGCTCCTCCCTACCTCCCTAACCCCCACTCTCTTCTGTCTGAAAGGTGGCAAATACTGGTTAAGATCTGTGATCTGTATTCAGCAGGGTATGTTTGACCTGGGATTTCCCATTTCTCAAGGGAGCACTATCAGTAATAATTCACAAAGTATTCCTGGTCTATTACCCTTAGTAGCTTTTTTTGGTGCCCAATACTTACGTATTTACTGGAACAGAGAGTGGAAAAATTAGTTGGTCACAGTAAACAGGGCTGTCTCCAGGGCTGTGAGACTCCTGAGGTCCCTTTCATAGGGAATATGTCTTAATTTTATGCAAAGCTGTAAAGCTTCAATGAGAAAGATCGCAATACGCTTGCTCCCATTCTGTCTGGGGCTTAAATACACAATGTTTACGGTACTCTGCTGTCAGGTGAGAATGCAGGAACTCCTGTAAAAGAGGAGGTTATTGAACCAAAACTTTGGGTGAATGGTCTAATGCTGGAGAGAAGAAACTGCGCTCCTGTTCGTTGTTGTCCTTTTTTTGTGACTCTGAACCTTCATTTCTTGTTTTTCTGGTTCTGCACAAAGCTCACCAGAAGACTCCTGGATTGCTTTACCCTGTCGTATTGCATTTCCAGGCAGATACAAGAGTTATTCAAGCTCGCTGTGGGTACCAAGGCTTGCAATTGCAAGGCTTCCTTCAGTTCTCTAAAGAAGGCTTCATCTACTTTTTCTTCTTGATCAGGCAGCCAGTAGCAGATGTTTACCATTCTGTTACCTGTGTTATTTAGTGCTGATCACTTACCCATCAATAGTGACTGTCTCATCACCTGCTCCAAGGACAGCGTCTGCATTCAAGCCCCTCATATGCAAACATACCTCCTTGCCTTCCCAGTCCTTCTTTCCATTCGTTACAGCACTCAAGCCATGCGAGCTGTCCCACCGAGTCTCTGTAATCCCCATGAGATCATAGTTTTGCAACAGCACATGGACTACTAACTTATCCTGTTTGTTTCACATGTTTAGGTGTTTGTGGACAGGCACTTGAGGTGGGCCACCAGTTGTGCTGCTTTCCCAGTGGAGGCACAAAAGCCTCTGTCATCTTCTCCTGAGTCACCTTATCACAGCGTCTGTTCTTCTATTTCTCTTGAGGTTATGGTAATCTCTCATTGTACCTGCTTTAAAGCCCTCCTCTCTAGGTTAGCAAGCCTAGCTGCAAAGCCTTTGCAAAGATGTTCTTGCCACCCTGTCAGATGGGTCCCTTCTTTCACCAATAGTCCTTTTTCCTCAAAGAGGGACCCATGGTCATAGAAGGTAAAGGCCTGTCTTTGATAGCTAGGTGTTGACCTGCAGGATGCATCCACTTCTACCTCTTTCCCACTCACTGGCAGGATTTAGGACAGCACCTGGGCCCCCATGCCCACAGATCTGTAGTCACTCAGTATACTCTTAGTATAGTCACTTGAAAAACAGGTGCTTTTGATGCTTCCATGAACGAGCAGCAAGGGTTAATAGTCAGAGAGCTGCACAAACCTTGGCAATCTGTCCTTATCATCCCATGTCCAGGCCCCCAACAAGCCACAAAGCCCTTGAGACATCAAGTCAGGCCAGTAGATGGGGCTTCCATTTCCTGCAGACAGGAGTCTTCAGTGAGTGTCACTCACCTTTGCTTCTTGGTATGGACATTTGGTTCAGGTTTAGCTGGCTCCCCTGTCAGGTCTTGTTCCTCCTCACCAGTTTCCAGGTTACAAAAATCTATTCTGCAACTGCAGATCTGCATATGGAGCAGGAGCCTCCCTTCTGCTGCCACCATCCCTCCTCTTGGGAGTCTCCATCTGTTGCTCCTTTGAGTGTAACTGCTAGTTGTCCCCTTTTCCTTGCATTGCAGGGTTCATGATCTTTATTTTTAGAGATTCTGTGAAGATTCTGTTGATCATTTCGGCGAAGCTACTGAAGGTGAAGGGTTCTGGAGCAGAGACTCGCGCCGAGGGACCCTTTCTCCGGTGGCAAAACCGCAGCGGCGAGGCGGCAAAAAGCGCCGAGAGAGAGAGAGAGAGAGAGAGAGAGA